>Ga0209075_1002122_pt1 | contig 17770 bp, 15 predicted proteins | sample Stecom2011_FD_187523 | JGI IMG/M metagenome (GOLD analysis project Ga0209075, IMG submission 187523) | Agricultural soil microbial communities from Utah to study Nitrogen management - Steer compost 2011 (SPAdes) (version 2) | ecosystem: Environmental > Terrestrial > Soil > Agricultural land...
TCGTAAGAAACGATCAAGGTGTCTTTATCAAACATCACACTTTGGAAGCGTGAGTAAGGGCACATGTGGATGCACACTTGTTCTCGTAACCAACCGGCGTTGAGGTAGGTGAGTAGAGTGAAAAAACCTACCCAGAAATAGGCCCAACCATCGGCATTACCAGTGATGAGATCCATTGCCAGTTCACGAATCGGGGTGAAGTAACCGACAAAAGTAAAGCCAGTGGCAAAACCAATACTAATCCAGAGGATATGCTTAGCGGTTTTGCGTAAGAGTTTATTCGCCGACATCGGCGCTTTATCGAGTTTCATGCGTGCGTTACGGTCACCTTCAGTGACTTTTTCGCACCACATAAAGACCCAAGTCCAGACGCTTTGTGGGCAGGTATAGCCGCACCAGACGCGCCCAGCAAATACGGTAATAAAAAACAGACCAAAGGCGCAGATAATTAACAGCCAAGACAACAGCATAAAGTCTTGTGGCCAGAAGGTTGCGCCAAAAATATAGAACTTGCGCTCTGGTAGATTCCACCAGACCGCTTGACGATCACCCCATTGCAGCCAAACAGTGCCTAGAAAGGTGGCAAACAGGAATAATCCAGCAACAATACGAATATTACGGAAGAGGCCAGTGAACGCACGTGTATAGATCGTTTCACGTTTAGCGTAAAGGTCTACGGAAGGTGCTTTAGGCGTTATGTTTTTTACAGGTATTTGGTCAGTCATCAGGTGTACCACTGCGGTTTTTAAATATCCGGCCAGTTAATAACTGGCCGGAATAAGCTTATAACTGCTTTCTATGGTACGCCTGCTGACGTTCCAGCAGAGAGTGACAGCATGTCGCACGTGTCATTTACTGATCTTTTGCACCGTGTGAAAGGCTGTATACATAAGCAGCTAATAAGTGAACTTTGTCATTGCCTAAGAAATCTTCTTGAGCAGGCATTTGACCGTTACGGCCATGGCGAATGGTCTGTTGGACTTGAGCAAAGCTAGAGCCGTACAGCCAGATTCTGTCAGATAAGTTAGGTGCACCGAGCATCGGGTTACCTTTTGCATCTGCACCATGACATGCTACGCACATTGTATTGAAAGACTTTTGACCTGCCTCAAGGTCAACGCCTTCTGGGTTTTTCAAACCAGACAAACTGCGTACATAACCTGTCACGTTTTTAATGCCATCATTGCCTAAAGCCGCTTCCCAACCTGGCATTGCCGCGTTACGGCCTTTCATGATGGTCAGTTTGATGGTTTCAGTGTCGCCGCCCCAGATCCAATCATTGTCGGTCAGGTTAGGGAAGCCGTGTGAACCTTTTGCATCTGAACCGTGGCAGACCGAGCAGTTAGAAGCAAATAAACGACCGCCCATTTTTAGCGCTTGTTCATCTTTAGCAACTTCTTCAATGCTCATCGCTGCGTATTTCGAGAAAATCGGGCCGTATTTGTCATCAGCCTTAGTGATTTCACGCTCATACTGCTTAGTTGAAGTCCAGCCGCCGTCATAACCCGGCAGGATACCTTTCCAGTTACCCATACCTGGGTAAAGAACAAGATAGCCTACGGCGAAGATAATGGTGCCGACAAACAGCATAAACCACCAGCGAGGCAGGGGATTATCATATTCTTCAATGCCATCGTAGACGTGACCGACTGTTTGATCAGTGGTGTCACTGCGCTGACCTTTACGCGTGGCAAAAATCAACCACGTGAGGGCCAGTAAGGTTCCGGTCGTAAGAATTACGACGTACCAACTCCAGAAAGAAGTCATTGGTTATTGCTCCCGGATTTGTCTGTGTTCGGCTCGTTAGAAGACGGCTCTTCGTCAGCGAAGGGTAAGTTTGCAGCTTCATCAAAGCTGGATTTGCGCTTGCTGTTATAAGCCCAAAATACCAGGCCGATAAAAGCGATAAAGATGAGCGCTGTGCCCAAGCCGCGAAGAGTTCCGATATCCATGAGTCTTACCGTTTATTCTTAATGTATGTACCAAGAACCTGCAAGTAGGCTACCAGAGCCTCCATTTCAGTCTTGCCCTTAACCGCAGTTACCGCACCTTTGATATCTTCATCGGTGTACGGCACACCTAACCAACGCATGGCTTCAATTTTAGCCACAGTGTCTTTGCCGTCTAATTTGTTTTCTACCAACCAAGGGTAAGCAGGCATCTTAGATTCAGGCACAACGTTGCGTGGGTTGTACAGGTGAGCACGGTGCCAGTCATCTGAGTAACGACCGCCTACGCGAGCCAAGTCAGGACCGGTGCGCTTAGAACCCCATAAGAATGGGTGCTCGTAAACGCTTTCACCAGCGACAGAGTAGTGGCCATAACGCTCAGTTTCAGCACGGAAAGGACGGATCATCTGTGAGTGGCACTGTACGCAACCCTCACGAATATAGATGTCACGGCCTTCCAATTGCAGTGCGGTGTAGGGCTTGAGGCCATCCACAGGCTCGTTGACCATGTCCTGGAAGAACAATGGAACGATTTGCACAAGACCACCAATACTTACTGCAATCACCATAAAGAGCGCGAGTAAACCGACGTTTTTTTCAACGCGTTCATGCTGTTTCATTAGTGTGCCTCTCCAACAGTAAAGCGCGCAGCGGCATTCGCTTTTTCAGTATCAGACGCGCGCACTGTACGCCATGTGTTGTATGCCATAAACAGCATACCGGTTAAGAAGAAGATACCGCCGATCATACGTACCAAGAAGCCATAGTGACCTGCTTGTAACGCTTCTACGAATGAGTAGGTGAGCGTGCCGTCTTGGTTAATTGCACGCCACATTAGGCCTTGCATAATACCGTTGACCCACATTGAGGCGATGTACAACACGGTACCGATTGTTGCCAACCAGAAGTGTGTGTTAATCAGCGCAACACTGTGCATTTGCTCACGACCGAATAGGCGTGGGATCAAGTGGTACAGTGAACCAATGGTCACCATTGCTACCCAGCCGAGCGCACCGGCGTGTACGTGGCCAACAGTCCAGTCAGTGTAGTGTGACAGGGCGTTAACAGTTTTAATCGCCATCATCGGGCCTTCAAAGGTCGACATGCCGTAGAAAGCCAGGGATACAACCAAGAAACGCAAGATTGGGTCGGTGCGTAATTTGTGCCAAGCACCTGACAAGGTCATCATACCGTTGATCATACCACCCCATGATGGAGCCAATAGAATCAAAGACATTGCCATACCCAGTGATTGTGCCCAGTCAGGCAGTGCTGTGTAGTGCAAGTGGTGCGGGCCGGCCCAGATGTACACAGTGATCAAAGCCCAGAAGTGCACGATCGATAAGCGGTACGAGTAAATAGGACGACCAGCTTGCTTAGGTACGAAGTAGTACATCATGCCCAAGAAACCTGTGGTTAAGAAGAAGCCCACAGCGTTGTGTCCGTACCACCATTGCACCATAGCGTCAGTTGCGCCTGAGTACAGTGAGTAAGACTTGAACCAAGTGACTGGAATCGACATGTGGTTAACGATGTGTAGCATCGCCGTCACTAGAATGAAGGCACCGAAAAACCAGTTACCGACATAAATGTGTGATGTTTTACGTTTGGCGATTGTGCCAAAGAAGACCACAGCATAAGCCACCCATACGACTGCGAGCAGAATAGCGATAGGCCATTCCAGTTCTGCGTATTCTTTAGTGGTGGTGTATCCCAGTGGCAGGGTAATTGCGGCGAGTAAAATAACTAACTGCCAACCCCAGAAGGTAAACGCAGCTAAGCCGTCGGAAAACAGTCGCGCTTGCGAAGTACGCTGTACCACGTAGTAAGACGTAGCAAACAGTGCGCTACCACCAAAAGCAAAAATTACTGCGTTGGTGTGCAAAGGACGGAGCCTGCCGAAGCTGGTCCATGGGAGGTTAAAGTTCAGTTCTGGCCATACTAATTGGGCTGCAATTAATACGCCAACACTCATACCTACGATACCCCAGACCACCGTCATAATGGCGAACTGGCGTACAACCTTGTAGTTATAAGCATTCTCTTGGATTGCTGTGCTCATGCTAAGACTTCCACGGGTAATGGATTGTTCGGAATTAAATCGCCGACAAGTATGGGCAAAGCACAATGCCATTGCAATCAGTACGTCTTTTCAGGTGCCTGAACAATGGTAGATAAAACGCCAAATAGCTATTTTGTGTATCAGTACATCAACGCAAAATGCTGTTATCTGAGGTTAGTGTGCGATCAACTTGTTGACGAGGTTCCTATCTTAGCGCAAGTGGCCTTTGAATGAACACGTAAGCAGGGTAATGCGACTATATATAGTGTGTGCCTTAATGTCGCAGTGCCTTGATCTTGGTCATTTCTATTGAAATAAAACTGGCGACAAGCTGATGCTTACCGCCAGCATGCTGTGACGCTTTTATTTTTTACTATTCGATAAGCTGTACACGTACGCAGCTAAGATGTGCACTTTATCTTTACCTAAGTACTGTTCTTGTGCAGGCATAACGCCGTTACGACCATTACGAATGGTTTGTTGCAGTTGCGTTAAACTTGAGCCGTAAATCCAGCCAGCGCTTGAGGTTAAGTTCGGTGAGCCGAGCATCGCCATACCTTCGCCGTTAGCACCATGACAAGCTGAGCAGTTGGCGGTGTAAATTTGCTTGCCCGCTGCTGTATCAATTGCGCTGTCTTCAGGTAATTTCAAACCAGCGAGATCTTTACGCACATAAGCGGCAACGTTTTTCACGCCATCTTCACCAATAATTGCACCCCAAGCCGGCATTACGCCGTTACGGCCTTGCAAGATACTGGTTTGGATTGCTGCAGCATCGCCACCCCAGCGCCAATGTTGATCGGCAAGGTTAGGGAAACCCATCGCGCCTTTTGCATCAGAACCGTGGCAAATCGAGCAATAGTTAGCAAATAGGCGCGAGCCCATTTTTAACGCCTGCGGATCTTGAGCGACATCTTCAATGCTCATGGCAGCGTATTTAGCGAAAATTGGACCGTATTTTTCATCGGCCTTATCCATTTCGCGCTCCCACTGTTTAGTGGAAGTCCAGCCATCTTCGTAGCCGGGTAATACGCCTTTCCAGTTGCCCATGCCTGGGTAGAGGATCAGATAGACGACAGCGAACAATAAAGTGCCGACAAACAACATAAACCACCAGCGTGGTAGAGGGTTGTCGTACTCTTGAATACCATCGAACGAGTGCCCCATGGTTTGGTCCGTAGTATCCGGACGTTGCCCTTTACGCGTTGCAAAAATCAGCCACGTCAGCGCTAGCAAAGTGCCCGAGGTGAGTAACGTAATATACCAACTCCAGAATGAGGTCATTGGTCAGTGCTCCTAGAGAAATTCTGTACAGCGGCAGTGTTGTTGGTTTCGTCGCTGAAGGGCAGCAGTGCTGCCTCAGCAAAACTCTCTTTACGCTTACCGCTGTATGCCCAAAACACGAGGCCAATAAAAGCCACGAAAATTATAAGTGTGCCTAAACCACGTAATGTGCCGATATCCATCAAAATTACCGCTTATTCTTGATGGAAGTGCCGAGCACTTGTAAATACGCCACCAGTGCATCCATTTCAGTTTTACCTTCAACAGCGGTAACAGCGCCTTTTAGATCCTCTGGTGTGTAAGGCACGCCTAACCAGCTCAGAGCTTCCATTTTCTTCACTGTGTTCTTACCCGTTAGAGTGTTTTCCACTAACCAAGGGTAGGACGGCATTTTTGACTCAGGCACAACGTTGCGTGGGTTAAACAGGTGGGCACGGTGCCAATCATCGGAGTAACGGCCACCCACGCGCGCTAAGTCTGGACCGGTACGCTTAGAACCCCATAAAAATGGATGGTCATAAACGCTTTCGCCAGCCACTGAGTAATGGCCATAACGTTCAGTTTCGGCGCGAAATGGACGAATCATCTGTGAGTGACAGCCGACGCAACCTTCGCGAATGTAAATGTCACGACCTTCCAGCTGTAATGCGGTGTAAGGCTTTAAGCCTTCAACCGGCTCATTGACCATATCTTGGAAAAACAGCGGTACGATCTGTACCAGGCCGCCAATGCTGACTGCTAGAACCATAAAGAGGGCAAGCAGACCAACGTTTTTTTCTACGATCTCATGACTCTTCATTAGTGTGCTCCTTCTACAGAAAAGCGTGCCGCTGCAGCTGCTTCAGCAGGCTTCGCGCTTCTGATGGTTTTCCAAACGTTCCAGGCCATCAACAGCATGCCGATAAAGAAGATTGAACCACCGATTAAGCGCACCACGAAACCTGGGTGACTGACACTGATGGCTTCAGAAAACGAGTAGGTTAAGGTGCCGTCATCATTGATGGCGCGCCACATTAAGCCTTGAGCAATACCGTTGACCCACAAAGAGGCGATATACAGCACGGTACCAATAGTGGATAACCAGAAGTGCGTGTTAATCAAGCTGACGCTGTACATCTGTTTGAGACCAAACAGGCGGGGGATCATGTGATACAGCGAACCGATCGAAACCATCGCTACCCAGCCCAGAGCACCCGCGTGTACGTGACCAATGGTCCAGTCAGTGTAATGCGACAGAGCGTTAACGGTTTTAATTGACATCATCGGGCCTTCAAAGGTCGACATGCCGTAAAACGCTAGAGATACCACTAAGAAACGTAAGATTGGGTCACTACGCAGTTTGTGCCAAGCACCCGATAGCGTCATCATGCCGTTGATCATGCCGCCCCATGAAGGTGCTAATAGAATCAATGACATCACCATGCCGAGCGACTGTGCCCAGTCTGGCAGAGCGGTGTAGTGCAAGTGGTGCGGACCTGCCCAGATGTATACTGCGATCAATGCCCAAAAGTGCACGATTGATAAGCGGTAAGAGTAAACAGGGCGTTCAGCTTGTTTAGGAACAAAGTAATACATCATGCCCAAGAAGCCTGCGGTCAAGAAGAAACCTACCGCGTTGTGACCGTACCACCACTGCACCATGGCATCCGTTGCGCCAGCATACATGGAGTAGGACTTGGTCAGCGTAACCGGTACTTCCAAGTTGTTGATGATGTGCAGCATTGCGACGGTCAGGATGAAAGCACCGAAGAACCAGTTACCCACATAGATATGTTTAACTTTGCGCTTAACCAGCGTGCCAAAGAAAACAATTGCATAGCTGACCCAAACAATGGCGATGAGAATATCAATCGGCCACTCAAGTTCTGCATATTCTTTGGACGAGGTAAAGCCCAGCGGTAAACTGATTGCAGCCAGTAAAATAACTAACTGCCAGCCCCAGAAGGTAAAAGCCGCTAGTTTTGGCGCAAACAACTGCGTTTGACAGGTGCGTTGTACCGCATAGTAGGACGTTGCAAACAGCGCGCAACCACCGAACGCAAAAATCACTGCGTTAGTATGCAGAGGACGTAAGCGACCATAAGAGGTCCAGGGCAGGTCAAAGTTAAGTACAGGCCACACCAGTTGAGCAGCAATCAGGATGCCGACCGCCATCCCAACGATGCCCCATATCACCGTCATGATGGCAAACTGGCGAACCACCTTGTAGTTATAGGCGGAACTCGTTGTCGTGTTCATATTTGAAGGTTTCCATTCTATTTTTGGGCAGATAATCAGTCGTGCTTATGGACATTAAGACGGCTGTTGTCAGGCGCAAGAATGACGAAAGCCCCTAGTGTTAGTATTGATAAGGGTCAACGGTCAAAGAGTTTATTGATAAGTATATTAATGAGGGTGTAATGACTGTTTTATTTGATGATGCGACAGATTCATGGTGCACGCTGATTTTCGCACACGGCGCCGGTGCGCCGATGGACAGTGCGTTTATGCAGGATATGAGCGAGCGTTTACAGGCTTTAGGGATTAGCGTGGTGCGCTTTGAGTTTCCTTATATGGCGCAGCGCAGACTGGATGGCGTGCGCCGGCCGCCCAATCAAGCTGCGGTGTTGTTAGAGGCTTGGCGCAAGGTTTATGCCGAGGTGCGCGCTAAAGTCGCAGGACCGCTGGTGCTCGCTGGTAAGTCAATGGGTGGGCGCATGGCCAGCATGCTCGCTGATGAACTGCAAGTGCAGGCGCTGGTGTGCTTGGGCTATCCGTTTTACCCTGCTGGCAAAGTCGATCGTCCGCGTATTGAACACCTAGCGGATTTGCGCACGCCGACCCTTATAGTGCAGGGAGAGCGTGATGCTTTAGGTGCTAAAGCTGTTGTGCGGCAGTATCCGCTATCGACAGCGATTGAGCTTGAGTGGCTGGCGTTTGCTGATCATGACCTGAAGCCTTTGAAGCGTAGCGGTTTTACCCATGAGCAATACATGGCGCTGAGTGCGCAGCGAATTGCTGATTTTTTGCAGAAAGTCTTGGTTTGACGCAGTCGTTGTGCTGAATACGCGGTTTTTTTTAGCTTGCTGGAGTTTTACTGATCTGCTGCGCCACTTGCAGTAATTGCTCGCGCATCCAGCGGTTAGCTGGATCTTGGTCGGCACTGGTGTGCCAAAACAGGTGGCTTTCAATCGGTGCGATGCCGGCAATCGGCAGTTCCACGCTGTGTAAATTATAGTGAGCAACAAAGCGCGCCGGTGCGGTGATGGTTAAGTCGGTGTTTTGCAAAACCGTTTGCGCCATCAGGTAATGCTGCGAGCGTAAAACAATATTGCGCTGTAAGCCCATCTTGCCTAAAGCTAAGTCGACCGGACCCAAACCGCTGCGACGTGATGAAATATGGATATGTTGGGTTGCAAGGTACTGCTCAAGGCTGATTTTCTTGTGACTGGCCAGCGGATGACCTTTGCGCATCGCGCAGACATAGCGGTCTTCTAATAACTTCGTGTGCAGCAGTTGTGGGTCGCTATTGAGGGGTACATCAATGGCAAAGTCTAAATGACCAGCGGCCAGCTCTTTCGCTGTTTCGCGGCGGCGTGCCAGTAAGCTCTCGATGCGTACATTGGGCGCGAGCTTATGCAAGCGCTGAAATGTGGCAGGTAATAAAGTGTCTTCCGAGAGGTCGGTCATGCTCAAACGAAAGGTTTTATGAGCATTGGCTGGATCAAACACGCGACTGTCATGTACTGAGCCGCGCAACAACTGTAGTGCGCTGCGTACTGGGGTAATAATATTTTGTGCCAATGGTGTTGGCAGCATGCCATGCGCGGTGCGCACAAACAGCGGGTCGTTAAAGGTGTCACGCAGCCTGGCTAAAGCGTTTGATGTAGCAGGCTGCGTGATGCCAAGTATTTGCCCTGCGCGGGTTAGGTTGCCTTCGGTGTAAATGGCGTCAAAGACAATGAATAAATTGAGATCAATGTTCGATAAGTTCATTTTTATTCCAAAACAACCAAGGTTGCGAGTAGGGCATAGGTGTTACTGTGTAGTGCGTTGTAGAGACTTAGCAGTACTCACATAAGTACGCGGTATCACCGCTGAGCTTAATTAAAAAGCTGCTGTTTGCGCCTACGCTGAACTGCTCGCCGGCAGCTACCGTTTGCCAGTCGCTGCTGTCGCTGAGTTTTACCGCAGCGCTACCACTGATAATATGCATCACTTCAGCACTTGCTGTGCTAAAAGTGTATTCGCCGGCTGTCATCACACCGACACTGGCAGGGCCTGCGCTAGCGGTGAAACTGATAGATTTTACTGTGCCATTAAAGTATTCGTTAACGGTGAGCATAGCAGGTTCTCGAAGTTAAAAAGATGGCTAGCATAACCTTGTGCACAAGAGCCGTCACGGCTTTATCAGTACTTTATAGTGCTTATCGAAGTCGTAAAGAATTGATGGCTGTAAAGACTATTCACAGTTAAACAGAACAGGAAGGTGCAGTATGGCGCGTGTCGCGTTTATTGGTTTAGGGGCTATGGGTTATCCGATGGCAGGGCATTTGGCGCGCAACGGTCATGCTGTCACTGTATATAATCGTACCGCCGCGACCGCACAGCAGTGGTTGCAAGAGTATTCAGGGCGTATCGCGCAAACCCCAGCGCAAGCGGCGGCTGATGCTGAGTTTGTGATGTGCTGTGTCGGTAATGATGATGATTTGCGTGCGGTCACTCTGGCCAGTGATGGTGCATTTGCCGGGATGTCTGCGGGCAGTGTCTTTGTTGATCACACTACTGCATCGGCGCAAGTGGCTAAGCAATTAGCTGATGAGGCCCAGCAGCGTGGTCTGGCATTTCTCGATGCGCCAGTTTCCGGTGGACAATTGGGCGCACAAAATGGTGTGTTGACCATTATGCTGGGTGGCGCAGCAGAGGTGTATGAGCGGGTTGCGCCAATTCTACAAAGTTATGCGCGTATGCAGCGTTTAATGGGCGGTGTCGGTAGCGGTCAGCTAACCAAGATGGTCAATCAAATTTGCATTGGCGGTTTATTGCAGGGCTTGTCTGAGGCATTGCACTTTGCGCAAAGTGCCGGCTTAGATGCAGAGGCGGCAATGCAGGTGATCAGTAAAGGCGCGGCGCAGTCGTGGCAGTTAGAAAACCGTTATCAAACTATGCTAGCGGGCGAATTTGATTTTGGTTTTGCTGTTGAATGGATGCGTAAAGATTTTGCCATTGTCTTCGATGAGGCGCGCCGAAATGGTGCATCGCTACCGGTCACTGCTCTGGTTGATCAGTTTTATGCCGAGGTTGAAGCGATGGGTGGCCAGCGTTGGGATACTTCGAGCTTAATTACACGTTTAAAGACCAAGCGATAATTGGAGTTGGTATGCATATCATTAGTCTAATAAATACTCGGAAATGGCGTTGATGGAGTGCCGAATGGGCTGCGGCGCGTGTTGTATTGCGCCATCTATTCGTACGCCGATGCCGAATATGCCGCAGGGTAAAAAAGCCGGCGAGCGCTGTTTGAATTTAAGTGACGATAACTTATGCAAGTTATTTGGCTTGCCTGAACGGCCTGCATTTTGTGGTGTGTTCCAAGCTGAAGTCAGTGTCTGTGGTAGTAGCCAAGCCGAGGCTATTCAGTTGATTGGTTGGCTAGAGGGTGCAACTGCAGAAGCGAGTTAGCTGGTTTAGACTTTTCTGGCGCTATAAAAAAAGGCTGCTCATTACTGGGCAGCCTTTTTTGCAACTAGATCAGCATTAACGCTTGTCTAGCGGCGAGTAGTCGCGTTTGTCATAGCCGGTATACAGCTGACGTGGGCGGCTGATTTTGTATGGGCTAGACAGCATCTCAGTCCAATGTGAGATCCAGCCAACAGTACGTGACATAGCAAAAATCACTGTAAACATGCTGGTTGGGATGCCGACTGCTTTCAGGATAATGCCTGAGTAGAAGTCAACGTTTGGATAGAGGTTACGCTCTTTGAAGTACGGATCGTTCAGGGCGTACTCTTCTAGCTTCATCGCAAGATCAAGCTTAGGATCGTTAACGCCTAGCTCGGCCAGCACTTCGTCACAGGTTTGTTTCATGACTTGTGCGCGAGGGTCGAAGTTTTTGTAAACGCGGTGACCAAAGCCCATCAGTTTGAATGGGTCATTTTTGTCTTTTGCTTTTGCAATAAACTTCTCGATGTTTGACGCATCGCCGATTTCATCAAGCATGGTCAATACAGCTTCGTTAGCGCCACCGTGCGCAGGGCCCCAAAGTGCAGCAATACCTGAAGCGATACATGCAAATGGGTTAGCACCAGTAGAGCCTGCTAAACGCACAGTAGACGTTGAAGCGTTTTGCTCGTGGTCAGCATGCAGGATGAAAATACGATCCATTGCTTTAATCAGAGCAGGGCTGAAACGTTTGGTTTCTGCAGGCGTGTTGAACATCATGTGCAAGAAGTTCTCTGAGTAGCAGAGGTCGTTGCGTGGATACATGATGGGCTGGCCAATCGAATACTTGTACGCCATAGCGGCGATCGTTGGCATTTTTGCAATTAAGCGGTGTGCAGAGATTTCACGGTGCTTTGGATTATTGTTATCCAAAGAGTCGTGATAAAAAGCAGACAGAGCACCAACAATGCCGCACATTATGGCCATTGGGTGAGCGTCGCGACGGAAGCCGTTTAAGAAAGACTTCAACTGCTCGTTAACCATAGTGTGTTTACTGATGGTGTCGACGAATTTTTTCTTTTGCTCAGCGTTTGGTAACTCGCCATTGAGCAGCAAATAGCAGGTTTCCAAGTAGTCGGATTTTTCTGCTAATTGCTCAATTGGGTATCCACGGTGCAACAAAATGCCTTTATCACCGTCAATATAGGTGATTTTTGATTCGCATGCTGCTGTTGACATGAAACCAGGGTCGTAAGTGAAATGACCGCTAGAAATAAGATCGCGTACATCAATTACATCAGGACCAATAGTACCGGTCAGGACAGGCAGGTCTACGGGGGCTAAGCCCTCGATGATTAACTGCGCTTTTTTGTCAGCCATTGTGGCCTCCTAGTTATGCTTGGAATCATCACGGCCCCCCACGCAGGGCCCGCGATATAATAGTGAGATAAACTCGAATGTCAATTTGAACTGTTCGTCAGTATAACCTGCTCGGGGGTATAACTTGCAGACGATTTATCTCGAGAAAAAATTTACGTACAGATATTTACGCTTTTTGTCAAAGAGTGGCAATGCGCATTTAGGCGAATGCTTTTGCGTTGTCATTATGCTGTTTTTTGCACTATACTCGGTAGCTGACCGGCAGTGGCTTTTGCCTATAAGCTGGCGGTCGTCACTCCGATGGTGACGGGTACTTCTTTGCAAGTGCCTTCCCGACAACTCGCCCTGCAGTTTAGGGCTCTCTAAGTGTGAATACGCCGTGAATAGCCAACGACCTGTAAACCTAGATCTTAGGACTATAAAACTCCCAATCACTGCCTACTCTTCCATTCTGCACCGGATTTCAGGTGTTATCCTGTTTTTTGGTATCGCAGTGCTGTTATATGGACTCGACAAATCTCTTGCCTCAGAGCAGGGTTTTGCAGAGGTTAAAGAGTGTTTAGCCAGCCCGCTGGCGAAATTCGTAGTTTGGGGTCTTCTCTCTGGACTTATGTACCATCTCACAGCTGGCATCCGCCACTTGATCATGGACTTAGGCATCGGCGAAACGCTGGAAGGCGGAAAGCTGGGTGCTAAAATTGTCTTTATTGTTTCAGCCATTCTGATTGTATTGACAGGAGTCTGGATATGGTAACTAACGTAACTAACTTCTCTCGATCTGGTCTGTTTGACTGGATGGCTCAGCGAGTCTCCGCTGTAGTATTGGCAGCTTACGCCTTGTTTCTTTTGGGCTATGCAGTTGCTAATCCAGACATGAGTTATGCCCAATGGCATGGCCTGTTTGCTAACAGCTGGATGCGTATCTTTAGTTTGATGAGTCTAGTTGCTCTGAGCGCACACGCTTGGATTGGCCTTTGGACCATTACTACTGACTACTTAACGCCGATGTCTCTGGGTAGCTGGGCAACAGGTGTACGATTTTTAGTTCAAGCGCTGTGCGGCATGATTATGTTCGTACTGTTCGTTTGGGGCATACAGATATTGTGGGGAAATTGATCCATGGCCAGTATTCGTACCATTTCTTATGATGCCATTATTGTTGGCGGCGGCGGCGCAGGTATGCGTGCGTCACTGCAGCTAGCGCAAGGTGGGCATAAAACAGCCGTAGTGACTAAAGTGTTTCCTACGCGCTCGCACACTGTTTCTGCACAAGGTGGCATCACCTGTGCAATTGCATCAGATGACCCGAATGATGATTGGCGCTGGCACATGTACGATACCGTTAAAGGCTCCGACTATATCGGTGACCAAGACGCTATCGAATACATGTGTTCGGTCGGCCCTGAAGCGGTCTACGAGTTAGAACACATGGGCTTACCGTTCTCACGTACTGAGACCGGTCGTATTTATCAGCGTCCATTTGGTGGACAGTCGAAAGACTACGGTAAAGGCGGCCAAGCTGCTCGTACCTGTGCTGCCGCTGACCGTACTGGTCACGCCTTGTTGCACACTTTGTATCAAGCAAACTTAAAGCACGGCACCTCATTCTTGAATGAGTGGTACGCAGTTGACTTGGTTAAAAACCAAGATGGCGCTGTTGTTGGTGTTGTTGCAATCTGTATTGAAACGGGTGAAGTCGTTCATATCCGTTCTAAAGCGGTTGTTTTAGCAACCGGTGGTGCAGGTCGTATCTTCGCCTCAACCACTAACGCACTGATTAATACTGGTGACGGTGTTGGTATGGCGTTGCGTGCTGGTGTTCCAGTACAAGATATGGAAATGTGGCAGTTCCACCCAACCGGTATTGCCGGCGCGGGTACCTTGGTAACCGAAGGTTGCCGTGGTGAAGGTGGTTACTTGATCAACAAGCATGGCGAGCGTTTCATGGAGCGTTATGCGCCCAATGCTAAAGATCTTGCTGGCCGTGACGTTGTAGCGCGCTCGATGGTTAAAGAGATTCTTGCTGGTAACGGTTGTGGCCCGAATGGCGACCACGTACTGCTGAAACTTGATCACCTCGGTGAAGAAGTTCTGCATAGCCGCTTGCCTGGTATTTGTGAGTTGTCAATTACCTTTGCTCACGTTGACCCAGTGGTTGCGCCGATTCCTGTTGTACCAACTTGCCACTACATGATGGGTGGTATCGCCACTAACATTCATGGTCAAGCAATTGCGCAGGATGCCAATGGTGTTGATCACATCGTTGAAGGCTTGTTCGCTGTTGGTGAAGTCAGTTCGGTATCTGTACACGGTGCGAACCGTCTGGGCGGTAACTCACTGCTTGACTTGGTTGTCTTCGGTCGTTCAGCAGGTATTCACCTTGAGAAGAGCTTGCGTGAAGGCGTTGATACACGCGCTGCAAGTGAAAGTGATATCGAAGGTTCAATGGCACGCTTGTCTGCATTGAATGAGCGTACTACTGGTGAAGATGTTGCCCCGCTGCGTAAAGAACTACAGAACTGCATGCAGAACTACTTTGGTGTATTCCGTACTGGTGAATACATGCAAAAAGGTATTGCCGAGCTGGCGCAAATGCGTGAGCGCGTAGAAAACGTGAAAATTAAAGACAAGAGCAATGCTTTCAATACTGCACGTATTGAAGCGCTTGAGTTGCAAAACTTGTTTGAAGTGGCTGAAGCGACTGCAATTGCTGCCGAGGCTCGTACTGAGTCGCGTGGTGCGCATGCGCGTGAAGACTACGAAAGTCGTGATGACGAAAACTGGTTATGCCATAGCATGTACTTCCCTGGGGAAAAACGTGTTGGCAAGCGCGCAGTAAACTTTTCGATTTCGTCAGCGCTTAGTCCAACAGAAATTGAGCAATTTAAACCTCAAGAACGTAAATATTAAGGGTTATCACGATGACGTTGCCTAAAATATTGCAAGTAAGTGTTTACCGCTACAATCCAGAGGTGAACTCTGCACCGTTCATGCAAGACTTCAATGTAGAAATTGATGGCAAAGACATGATGGTGCTGGACGTTCTAGCTCTGATTAAAGAGCAGGATGAAAGCTTATCTTATCGTCGTTCATGCCGTGAAGGCGTGTGCGGATCGGATGGCATGAACATCGCGGGTAAAAACGGCTTAGCTTGCATCACGCCACTGTCGAGTGTGGTTAAAAATGGCAAATTGGTAGTGCGTCCATTACCTGGTTTGCCAATTATTCGTGACCTCGCGGTTGATATGAGCATCTTCTATAAGCAGTACGAGAAAGTGCAGCCGTATTTGCAGAACGATACCCCTACACCGGGTATGGAACGTTTGCAGTCACCAGCTGATCGTGAAAAATTAGATGGTTTGTACGAATGTATTTTGTGTGCATGCTGTTCAACTGGCTGCCCATCGTTCTGGTGGAACCCTGACAAGTTCTTAGGCCCTGCAGCTTTACTGCAAGCCTATCGTTTCTTGGCAGATACGCGTGATACCAAGACAGAAGAGCGCTTATCGCGCCTTGATGATCCGTTCAGCGTGTTCCGTTGCCACAATATTATGAACTGTGTCAACGTGTGCCCGAAAGGCCTCAACCCTACCCGGGCGATTGGTCATATTCGCAGCATGTTGCTACAAAGCGGTACTTAATTTACTGCAGTTATCTGTAGTAAATCATTGAGCCACTCGCCTGAGTACCTTCAGGTGAGTGGCTTTAAACGAAAAATTGCTTACAAGGCTTTTTTTCAAAACGCAATTGACGACCAGCAGGGGCATCCGGGCTGGTGCCCGGACTATCTGCGGGAATCTGAGTGGCTTTATCCAAGTCGCTGTTTATGACTTAAAGCCGTTAAGTTTCCATGCCGGTAGCGTCCCCCTTATCAAGGGTGACCTAGCATGCAAGAAAGCGTAATGCAGCGCATGTGGAGCAGCGCCCACCTATCCGGTGGAAATGCTGCCTATGTGGAAGAGCTATATGAACTCTACCTGCACGATCCGAACTCCGTATCGGAAGAGTGGCGTACTTATTTTCAAAAACTGCCTGCCGATGGCGGTATAAGTACTGACGTTTCACACTCGACTGTTCGTGATCAATTTGTCTTATTGGCGAAAAACCAAAGACGTGCTCAGCCAGTGTCTGCTGGCAGTATCAGTACTGAGCATGAGAAAAAACAAGTTGAAGTGCTTCGTCTAATTCAAGCCTACCGTATGCGTGGCCATCAAGCGTCGCAGCTTGATCCGCTCGGTTTGTGGGTGCGCCCAATGCAGGCTGACTTGACCGTACATCATTACGGTTTGACTGATTCCGATCTTGATAGCGTCTTCCGCACTGGCGATTTAAATATCGGTAAAGAAGAAGCTACGCTACGCGAGATTCAACAATCTTTACAAGATACTTATTGCCGCACGATCGGTGCTGAGTTTACTCACATTGTAGATTCAGAGCAGCGTCGCTGGTTCCAGCAACGACTGGAAAGTGTGCGCAGCCGTCCAGGCTTTTCCGCTGAAGTGCGAACGCATATTCTTGAGCGTTTAACTGCTGGTGAAGGTCTCGAGAAATATTTAGGCACCAAGTACCCAGGTACTAAGCGCTTTGGTCTTGAAGGTGGCGAAAGTCTTATTCCGTTAATGGATGAGATTATTCAGCGTACTGGTGCCTACGGCGCGAAAGAAATTGTTGTAGGTATGGCGCACCGTGGACGTCTTAACGTTCTAGTCAATACCTATGGTAAAAACCCTCGCGATTTGTTTGATGAGTTTGATGGTAAGCGCGTTGAAGGCTTAGCTTCAGGTGACGTGAAATATCACCAAGGTTTCTCATCTAACGTGATGACCCCAGGCGGCGAAGTCCACTTGGCTCTGAGCTTTAACCCATCGCATCTTGAGATTGTTTCTCCAGTGGTAGAGGGTTCTGTGCGCGCGCGTCAAGACCGTCGCAATGATCCAGACGGCGATAAAGTTATTCCTGTGACCATTCACGGTGACTCTGCATTTGCAGGGCAGGGTGTGGTTCTAGAAACTTTCCAAATGTCGCAAACCCGTGGTTTTAAAACCGGCGGTACAATTCGTGTTGTGATCAATAACCAAGTTGGTTTTACTACCAGCAAGCCTGAAGATACGCGCTCAACTGAATATGCAACGGATGTTGCAAAAATGATTCAAGCGCCTATTTTGCACGTCAATGGTGATGATCCAGAAGCGGTGTTGTTTGTGACTCAGCTTGCGGTTGACTACCGTATGCAGTTTAAACGTGACGTGGTGATTGACTTGGTGTGCTACCGCCGTCGCGGTCACAACGAAGCTGATGAGCCAAGCGGCACGCAGCCACTGATGTACCAACTGATTAGCAAGCAGCGCACGACGCGTGAGCTCTATGCTGACTCATTGGTGAAAGACGGCGTACAAACTGTTGAGCAAGTGCAAGCGTTAAGCGATGAATACCGCACCGCGTTAGATAATGGCCT
>Ga0209075_1002123_pt1 | contig 17768 bp, 11 predicted proteins | sample Stecom2011_FD_187523 | JGI IMG/M metagenome (GOLD analysis project Ga0209075, IMG submission 187523) | Agricultural soil microbial communities from Utah to study Nitrogen management - Steer compost 2011 (SPAdes) (version 2) | ecosystem: Environmental > Terrestrial > Soil > Agricultural land...
AAGTTCCTGGGCACGGTTGCTTGGTGTACTTGTATCGAAAATGTCTCCCGCAACAAGCAGCACATCGATCTGTTTTTCCTGTATTGTATCTGAAAGCCATAGAAGAAAAGATTCATATTCATCATACCGTTTTTGTCCGAAAATGGTTTTTCCTATATGCCAGTCTGAAGTGTGAATAATTCGCATAATAGTTATTCCCGTCTTCTTACAATTCCGTTTCGCGACAACAGTACTGCAATAAAATTACATTGTTGAAAGTGGGAAAGAATAATCATGGCTATAGAGGTAATTGGAACACAGAACAGCATTCCGGCAATTCCCCAGAGGCGCGACCATAGTGCAAGTGATAAAAGGATTACCAGGGGGCTCAGGTTGAGTCGATCGCCCATTAGTCTTGGTTCGAGAAAGTTGCCGATAAATTGCTGGATTACTGTAATACTGATAATTACCACAAAAAATGGTTGAAAATTTTCAAACTGTACAAGTGCCAGAAGTGATGGAAAAATAGTGGCAACAATTGATCCAATTGTAGGGATAAAGTTGAGCAGGAAAATCGTGAATGCCCAGAAACTTGCAAAATCCAGTCCTATAAATCTCAATATTATATAACTGAGAATGCCGGTAATGATACTCATTGAGGTTTTGATACCAATATACATACGAATATCTTTATCGATTCGTGTAATCATACCCTTGATTTCATCCTGGCGGTCAGTGTTTGCAAGGGCAAGAAATTTTTTACCAAAACTTCGTTGTTCAAGGAAAAGGAATAAAACATATACTGTTATAATTACCCCGCGTCCAAGAAACCCGGTTAAACCGCGTGCAAGTGGAGTTGCCATGGCAGTAAAATTGATTTCACGTATAAGCATACGAATTGTAGGTGGCTCTTCAAGTGGAAGATTGGCAAAAAGTTGTTCAATAACCCGCATAAGGTTTCGCTGGTAAGTGGGTGCCATTGCAATTACTTCTGCAAGGTTTGTTGAGATTATATGTACCGAAAAAAAGAGGAATGCACCTATACTTATGAGGGCTCCGGTGAAAGCGATTTGCACCGGTAGAGTTCTTTTTTTTCCGAATCGCATACGTTTGAAAACACTGGTAAGGACGTTAATCAAATACCAGATGAAAACAGAAAAGACCATGGGAATCAGAATATTCTTACCAATTGACAAAACGTAGAGTGTCACGAGTGCAATGATTATCCAAAGGGCATATGTAAGTGAGGTATTCTTTTTGTTATCCCGTTTTTTTGTGACAGGATTTTTATCAGATTGAAAATTGGTGGTATGAGTGTGCAAAACTATTTTGACGCTTCCTGTTTGTGCGAAGTGGTTTTAAAAAAAATATACCAGATATATGAATGAGAAATCAAGTGGTAACCACTTAAATGCATATCTGAATGGAGATGGTTAATTTATGAGGGATCAAAGAGGTCGCTATCAGAGCTGTTCCGTCTTTTTTTCGGGGTCGGAGTTTGGTATTGGAATGTGGATATGGAATCGAGTCCCGAGCGCTAGCTTTGCTCCCCGATTGGGGATTATAGTCCAAAAACGAAACAGAACCAAAATTGTTTCCATTAAGATTAAGAATATAGTAATTAATACGTACTCAAGGTTTGGAGTGTCTTTGGCATGAATGTAGCTGGATGTTTTTGTTATCCAGACTGTGATATTGGTGTAATAAGACGGATTAATGGAGTAACAGGGAATGTTCAGGTCGTAGATATTAAAATTTCCCTCATGCCGCTACTGATAGTAAGTTATTTTGGACAGACTTTATTCATATTCTAATAGATGGTTTGTATTGTCCGATTCTAACAGATGGTTTGTATTGTCCGAAAAATTATATCAGTGGATTAAATAATAATTTCGATAAATCGTAAATACTCTTTGAATTTTCTTTAAAAAGGGTTTGACAATCCGATTTATTGGTGTTATTTTAGGTACCTCATTTTTGAGGTGTATGTTTTTCGGGTTTTAATCCTGAAAAGAATAGTTCGGGATTAAAAAAAAGATTTGAAAAACGTTAGAAAAAAGATTATATTAAGAGACTGCTTTTAATCAGTCAGAGATATAAGCGATAGATCTTTGAAAGCTTGGATGTGTGTGATCGGGAATCTCCGACGAAAATTTAATTGAGTTTGAATATGGATATATTCTCTGTTTTTTACGGAGAGTTTGATCCTGGCTCAGAACGAACGCTGGCGGCGTGCTTAATACATGCAAGTCGAACGTGAAATCCTGACTTGTCAGGATGGAAAGTGGCGAACGGGTGAGTAACACGTAAGTAATCTACCTTCAAGATTGGGATAACCCTGCCAACGCGGGGCTAATACCGGATGTGGTTCTGATTCTGCATGGGATTGGAATTAAAGGAGTGATCCGCTTGGAGATGAGCTTGCGGCCCATTAGCTTGTTGGCGGGGTAACGGCCCACCAAGGCTACGATGGGTAGCCGGCCTGAGAGGGTGGACGGCCACATTGGGACTGAGATACGGCCCAGACTCCTACGGGAGGCAGCAGTAGGGAATTTTGCGCAATGGGCGAAAGCCTGACGCAGCAACGCCGCGTGAGGGATGAATGTCTTCGGATTGTAAACCTCTGTTGAGTGGGAAAAAAAGCCTTTTATAGGAATTGATGGTACCACTTGAGGAAGCACCGGCTAACTACGTGCCAGCAGCCGCGGTAATACGTAGGGTGCGAGCGTTGTTCGGAATTACTGGGCGTAAAGGGAGCGTAGGCGGGATTGTAAGTTAGAAGTTTAATGCATGGGCTTAACCCATGGTCGGCTTTTAATACTGCAGTTCTTGAGTATGGGAGAGGGTGATGGAATTCCAGGTGTAGCGGTGGAATGCGTAGATATCTGGAAGAACACCAGTAGCGAAGGCGGTCGCCTGGCCCAATACTGACGCTGATGCTCGAAAGCTAGGGGAGCAAACAGGATTAGATACCCTGGTAGTCCTAGCCGTAAACGATGGACACTAGTTGCTGGAGGAGTCAATCTTTTCAGTGACGAAGCTAACGCATTAAGTGTCCCGCCTGGGGAGTACGCCCGCAAGGGTGAAACTCAAAGGAATTGACGGGGGCCCGCACAAGCGGTGGAGCATGTGCTTTAATTCGATGCAACGCGAAGAACCTTACCTGGACTTGACATGGGGGTGAAAGCTTTCAGAAATGAGAGACCTTCCGCAAGGAACACCCCACACAGGTGCTGCATGGTTGTCGTCAGCTCGTGTCGTGAGATGTTGGGTTAAGTCCCGCAACGAGCGCAACCCTCGCCCTTAGTTGCCATCAGGTTATGCTGGGAACTCTAAGGGGACTGCCTGGTTTAACCAGGAGGAAGGTGGGGATGACGTCAAATCCTCATGGCCCTTACGTCCAGGGCTAGACACGTGCTACAATGGCAGATACAGCGGGATGCAAGCTGGTGACAGCAAGCTAATCCCTTAAAATCTGTCTCAGTTCGGATTGAAGTCTGCAATTCGACTTCATGAAGCTGGAATCGCTAGTAATCGCGGATCAGCATGCCGCGGTGAATACGTTCCCGGGCCTTGTACACACCGCCCGTCAAGCCATGAAAGATGGCAGTACCCGAAGTCGCTTCTCTAACCCGCAAGGGAAGAATGCGCCGAAGGTAAGGCTGTTGATTGGGGCTAAGTCGTAACAAGGTAGCTGTATCGGAAGGTGCGGCTGGATCACCTCCTTTCTATGGAGTATTTCACTTTAAAGTGAGAATACAATGATTGACCGTTAGAGATCGGTCACACACATCAAGGTTTTTGAAGAGCTGTAAGCGCTTTTGGCATATAGTGAGTTGCTTATGATCTTTGAATGAAGTCTTCGGGCCTGTAGCTCAGTTGGTTAGAGCACTGCTCTGATAAGGCAGGGGTCGAAAGTTCAAGTCTTTCCAGGCCCATATTATCAGGGTAAAAGAAAAGATCAGACTGGGTTAATAAAAGTGGTCCGGTAATTTATGATAAAATGGACTGTGGCTCGGTTTGAAAATTCCGGTTGCTCTAGCTGGGGGCTGTAGCTCAGTTGGGAGAGCGCTAGCTTTGCAAGCTGGATGTCGCAGGTTCGATCCCTGTCAGCTCCAGGCTGGAGTTATTCGGGATAAAAGAGTGATTATATAGATTAAGATCTTTTAGATATAGATCAGGTTCTTTGACATAGTATCTTGTTGATGAAGTACATAAGTACAGTTTCGTCGTGATGTAAGTAAATGTATCAAGATAATAAGGGTATATGGCGGATGCCTTGGCATTGGTTGCCGAAGAAGGACGTGGCAAGCTGCGATAAGCTTCGGGTAGTGGCAAACACACGTATAATCCGGAGATTTCCGAATGGGACAACCCGTTCCGGTTTACCGGGACATCCTTAGCTGAATACATAGGTTAAGGAGGGTAACGGGGAGAATTGAAACATCTTAGTACCCCCAGGAAAAGAAAATAATAATGATTGCCTCAGTAGTGGTGAGCGAACGGGCAGGAGCCTAAACCAGTTTTGCTGTAAGCCGGTGCGCGTTGGCAGAAATGGTGTTGCGGGTTGCTGTGTGATTGTAGTACCGTACAGTCGGGAAGTTACAAAACATATTTTTAGCCGAACAACTCTGGAAAGTGAGACCATAGTAGGTGAAAGTCCTGTAGGTGAAAAGGATATGTCTTCCTAACGGCACACCCAAGTACCGCGGAGCACGTGGAATTCCGTGGGAATCCGGGAGGACCATCTCCCAAGGCTAAATACATACCAATGACCGATAGTGGACCAGTACCGTGAGGGAAAGGTGAAAAGTACCCCGGGAGGGGAGTGAAATAGTACCTGAAACCATATACCTACAACCAGTCGAAGTTCCGACATTAGTCGGGATGACGGCGTACCTTTTGTTTAATGGCCCAGCGAGTTACTCATGTGCAGCGAGGTTAAACCTTTTAGAGGTGAAGCCGGAGCGAAAGCGAGTCTGAATAGGGCGTATAGTTGCACGTGGTAGACGCGAAGCCGAGTGATCTAGCCATGGCCAGGATGAAGTGCCGGTAAAACGGCATGGAGGTCCGAACCAACTCCTGTTGAAAAAGTAGTGGATGAGTTGTGGCTAGGGGTGAAAGGCCAATCAAACTCGGCGATAGCTCGTTCTCCTCGAAATATATTTAGGTATAGCCTCATATTTACAATAACGGAGGTAGAGCACTGAATGGACTAGGGGGCCCACCAGCCTACCAAACCCAATCAAACTCCGAATGCCGTTATTTAATGTATGGGAGTCAGGGAACGTGGGATAAGCTTCGTTTCCGAGAGGGAAACAACCCAGACCATCAGCTAAGGTCCCCAAATACATGTTAAGTGACTAAGGATGTACGTTTGCCTTAACAGCTAGGAGGTTGGCTTAGAAGCAGCCATCCTTTAAAGAAAGCGTAATAGCTCACTAGTTCAGCGGATGCGCGCCGAAAATACACGGGACTAAACATGTTACCGAAGCTATGGATTTTCCGACGTAAGTCGGGAGATGGTAGAGGAGCGTTCTGTAAGCCGTTGAAGGTGTTCTGTAAGGGATGCTGGAGGTATCAGAAATGAGAATGCTGGGATGAGTAGCGATAATGAAGGTGGAAAACCTTCACACCGAAAATCTAAGGTTTCCTGGGCAAGGCTCGTCCTCCCAGGGTAAGTCGGGTCCTAAGCCGAGGCCGAAAAGGCGTAGGCGATGGCAAACAGGTATAAAATTCCTGTACCGTTATCAGTGCGATGGGGTGACGCAGGAAGCTATCATCAGCCCCCTGTTGGTTGGGGGTCTAAGCGTATAGGAGGATCACTTAGGCAAATCCGGGTGGTCATAACTCTGAAGCGTGATGGGGAACGGAGTCTTCGGACAAAGGAACTGATGGATGCTCGGCTGCCAAGAAAAACCTCTAAGCTTCAGCTGAATAACGCCCGTACCGCAATCCGACACAGGTAGATGAGGCGAGAAGCCTAAGGTGCGCGAGAGAACCGTGATAAAGGAACTCGGCAAATTAGCCCCGTAACTTAGGGAGAAGGGGTGCCTGTCGCAAGGCAGGCCGCAGTGAAGAGGCTCAAGCGACTGTTTACCAAAAACACAGCACTCTGCTAAATCGAAAGATGACGTATAGGGTGTGACACGTGCCCGGTGCCGGAAGGTTAACAGGAGATGTCATCCCGCTTAGCGGGAGAAGCGTTGAATCGAAGCCCCGGTAAACGGCGGCCGTAACTATAACGGTCCTAAGGTAGCGAAATTCCTTGTCGGGTAAGTTCCGACCTGCACGAATCGTGTAACGACTTGAGCACTGTCTCTATCACGGACTCGGCGAAATTGGAGTTCTGGTGAAGATACCAGATACCCGCAGCTAGACGGAAAGACCCCATGAACCTTTACTGCAACTTGGCATTGGGTTCCGGCTGCGCATGTGCAGGATAGGTGGGAGACTGTGAAGCGGGAACGCTAGTTCTCGTGGAGTCAACCTTGACATACCACCCTTGTTCAGTTGAAATTCTAACCTCACACCCTGAATCGGGTGTAGGGACATTGCCAGGGGGCCAGTTTGACTGGGGCGGTCGCCTCCTAAACAGTAACGGAGGCACGCAATGGTTCCCTCAGCATGGTCGGTAATCATGCGTTGAGTGTAAAGGCATAAGGGAGCTTAACTGCGAGACATACAGGTCGAGCAGATGCGAAAGCAGGTCTTAGTGATCCGGCGGTTGGAAATGGAACTGCCGTCGCTCAATGGATAAAAGGTACTCTGGGGATAACAGGCTTATCGCGCCCGAGCGTTCATAGCGACGGCGCGGTTTGGCACCTCGATGTCGGCTCGTCGCATCCTGGGGCTGAAGAAGGTCCCAAGGGTTTGGCTGTTCGCCAATTAAAGCGGCACGCGAGCTGGGTTCAGAACGTCGTGAGACAGTTCGGTCCCTATCTGCTGTGGGCGTACGATATTTGAGAGGAGCCTTCCTTAGTACGAGAGGACCGGGAAGGACGTACCACTGGTGTACCAGTTGTTCCGCCAGGGGCATCGCTGGGTAGCTATGTACGGAACGGATAACCGCTGAAAGCATCTAAGCGGGAAGCCAACCTCAAGATTAGATATCGCGTGGGGGCAACCCCCCTGAAGGGTCCTTGAAGACTACAAGGTCGATAGGTCACAGATGTAAGCACAGTAATGTGTTCAGTCGAGTGATACTAATAACCCGTGCGGCTTGATACTTTTTTACTTTCATCACTACGTATACATAAACCTATGTACTTCATCAACAGGATACTTGTTATATAACCAAAAAATTTATTGGTGGTTATAGCACAGGTGATACACCCGTTCCCATCCCGAACACGGAAGTTAAGACCTGTCGCGCCGATGGTACTGCGAGGGTGACTTCGTGGGAGAGTAGGTCGCTGCCAATATTATATTTAAAGCCTCCTGTTAATTCAGGAGGCTTTATGCTCTCTGAAAAGTAAGTAAAATAAAAGTGATAATATAAAATAATACTACTCATAAGATTAGAATTAATAATAATTCAATCGTGATTTGTAAATTATCTCCCCCGTATAAAGTAAAAATAATAACTTTCAGGTTTGAATTTTCTTTAAAAAGGGTTTGACAATCCGATTTATTGGTGTTATTTTAGGTACCTCATTTTTGAGGTGTATGTTTTTCGGGTTTTAATCCTGAAAAGAATAGTTCGGGATTAAAAAAAAGATTTGAAAAACGTTAGAAAAAAGATTATATTAAGAGACTGCTTTTAATCAGTCAGAGATATAAGCGATAGATCTTTGAAAGCTTGGATGTGTGTGATCGGGAATCTCCGACGAAAATTTAATTGAGTTTGAATATGGATATATTCTCTGTTTTTTACGGAGAGTTTGATCCTGGCTCAGAACGAACGCTGGCGGCGTGCTTAATACATGCAAGTCGAACGTGAAATCCTGACTTGTCAGGATGGAAAGTGGCGAACGGGTGAGTAACACGTAAGTAATCTACCTTCAAGATTGGGATAACCCTGCCAACGCGGGGCTAATACCGGATGTGGTTCTGATTCTGCATGGGATTGGAATTAAAGGAGTGATCCGCTTGGAGATGAGCTTGCGGCCCATTAGCTTGTTGGCGGGGTAACGGCCCACCAAGGCTACGATGGGTAGCCGGCCTGAGAGGGTGGACGGCCACATTGGGACTGAGATACGGCCCAGACTCCTACGGGAGGCAGCAGTAGGGAATTTTGCGCAATGGGCGAAAGCCTGACGCAGCAACGCCGCGTGAGGGATGAATGTCTTCGGATTGTAAACCTCTGTTGAGTGGGAAAAAAAGCCTTTTATAGGAATTGATGGTACCACTTGAGGAAGCACCGGCTAACTACGTGCCAGCAGCCGCGGTAATACGTAGGGTGCGAGCGTTGTTCGGAATTACTGGGCGTAAAGGGAGCGTAGGCGGGATTGTAAGTTAGAAGTTTAATGCATGGGCTTAACCCATGGTCGGCTTTTAATACTGCAGTTCTTGAGTATGGGAGAGGGTGATGGAATTCCAGGTGTAGCGGTGGAATGCGTAGATATCTGGAAGAACACCAGTAGCGAAGGCGGTCGCCTGGCCCAATACTGACGCTGATGCTCGAAAGCTAGGGGAGCAAACAGGATTAGATACCCTGGTAGTCCTAGCCGTAAACGATGGACACTAGTTGCTGGAGGAGTCAATCTTTTCAGTGACGAAGCTAACGCATTAAGTGTCCCGCCTGGGGAGTACGCCCGCAAGGGTGAAACTCAAAGGAATTGACGGGGGCCCGCACAAGCGGTGGAGCATGTGCTTTAATTCGATGCAACGCGAAGAACCTTACCTGGACTTGACATGGGGGTGAAAGCTTTCAGAAATGAGAGACCTTCCGCAAGGAACACCCCACACAGGTGCTGCATGGTTGTCGTCAGCTCGTGTCGTGAGATGTTGGGTTAAGTCCCGCAACGAGCGCAACCCTCGCCCTTAGTTGCCATCAGGTTATGCTGGGAACTCTAAGGGGACTGCCTGGTTTAACCAGGAGGAAGGTGGGGATGACGTCAAATCCTCATGGCCCTTACGTCCAGGGCTAGACACGTGCTACAATGGCAGATACAGCGGGATGCAAGCTGGTGACAGCAAGCTAATCCCTTAAAATCTGTCTCAGTTCGGATTGAAGTCTGCAATTCGACTTCATGAAGCTGGAATCGCTAGTAATCGCGGATCAGCATGCCGCGGTGAATACGTTCCCGGGCCTTGTACACACCGCCCGTCAAGCCATGAAAGATGGCAGTACCCGAAGTCGCTTCTCTAACCCGCAAGGGAAGAATGCGCCGAAGGTAAGGCTGTTGATTGGGGCTAAGTCGTAACAAGGTAGCTGTATCGGAAGGTGCGGCTGGATCACCTCCTTTCTATGGAGTATTTCACTTTAAAGTGAGAATACAATGATTGACCGTTAGAGATCGGTCACACACATCAAGGTTTTTGAAGAGCTGTAAGCGCTTTTGGCATATAGTGAGTTGCTTATGATCTTTGAATGAAGTCTTCGGGCCTGTAGCTCAGTTGGTTAGAGCACTGCTCTGATAAGGCAGGGGTCGAAAGTTCAAGTCTTTCCAGGCCCATATTATCAGGGTAAAAGAAAAGATCAGACTGGGTTAATAAAAGTGGTCCGGTAATTTATGATAAAATGGACTGTGGCTCGGTTTGAAAATTCCGGTTGCTCTAGCTGGGGGCTGTAGCTCAGTTGGGAGAGCGCTAGCTTTGCAAGCTGGATGTCGCAGGTTCGATCCCTGTCAGCTCCAGGCTGGAGTTATTCGGGATAAAAGAGTGATTATATAGATTAAGATCTTTTAGATATAGATCAGGTTCTTTGACATAGTATCTTGTTGATGAAGTACATAAGTACAGTTTCGTCGTGATGTAAGTAAATGTATCAAGATAATAAGGGTATATGGCGGATGCCTTGGCATTGGTTGCCGAAGAAGGACGTGGCAAGCTGCGATAAGCTTCGGGTAGTGGCAAACACACGTATAATCCGGAGATTTCCGAATGGGACAACCCGTTCCGGTTTACCGGGACATCCTTAGCTGAATACATAGGTTAAGGAGGGTAACGGGGAGAATTGAAACATCTTAGTACCCCCAGGAAAAGAAAATAATAATGATTGCCTCAGTAGTGGTGAGCGAACGGGCAGGAGCCTAAACCAGTTTTGCTGTAAGCCGGTGCGCGTTGGCAGAAATGGTGTTGCGGGTTGCTGTGTGATTGTAGTACCGTACAGTCGGGAAGTTACAAAACATATTTTTAGCCGAACAACTCTGGAAAGTGAGACCATAGTAGGTGAAAGTCCTGTAGGTGAAAAGGATATGTCTTCCTAACGGCACACCCAAGTACCGCGGAGCACGTGGAATTCCGTGGGAATCCGGGAGGACCATCTCCCAAGGCTAAATACATACCAATGACCGATAGTGGACCAGTACCGTGAGGGAAAGGTGAAAAGTACCCCGGGAGGGGAGTGAAATAGTACCTGAAACCATATACCTACAACCAGTCGAAGTTCCGACATTAGTCGGGATGACGGCGTACCTTTTGTTTAATGGCCCAGCGAGTTACTCATGTGCAGCGAGGTTAAACCTTTTAGAGGTGAAGCCGGAGCGAAAGCGAGTCTGAATAGGGCGTATAGTTGCACGTGGTAGACGCGAAGCCGAGTGATCTAGCCATGGCCAGGATGAAGTGCCGGTAAAACGGCATGGAGGTCCGAACCAACTCCTGTTGAAAAAGTAGTGGATGAGTTGTGGCTAGGGGTGAAAGGCCAATCAAACTCGGCGATAGCTCGTTCTCCTCGAAATATATTTAGGTATAGCCTCATATTTACAATAACGGAGGTAGAGCACTGAATGGACTAGGGGGCCCACCAGCCTACCAAACCCAATCAAACTCCGAATGCCGTTATTTAATGTATGGGAGTCAGGGAACGTGGGATAAGCTTCGTTTCCGAGAGGGAAACAACCCAGACCATCAGCTAAGGTCCCCAAATACATGTTAAGTGACTAAGGATGTACGTTTGCCTTAACAGCTAGGAGGTTGGCTTAGAAGCAGCCATCCTTTAAAGAAAGCGTAATAGCTCACTAGTTCAGCGGATGCGCGCCGAAAATACACGGGACTAAACATGTTACCGAAGCTATGGATTTTCCGACGTAAGTCGGGAGATGGTAGAGGAGCGTTCTGTAAGCCGTTGAAGGTGTTCTGTAAGGGATGCTGGAGGTATCAGAAATGAGAATGCTGGGATGAGTAGCGATAATGAAGGTGGAAAACCTTCACACCGAAAATCTAAGGTTTCCTGGGCAAGGCTCGTCCTCCCAGGGTAAGTCGGGTCCTAAGCCGAGGCCGAAAAGGCGTAGGCGATGGCAAACAGGTATAAAATTCCTGTACCGTTATCAGTGCGATGGGGTGACGCAGGAAGCTATCATCAGCCCCCTGTTGGTTGGGGGTCTAAGCGTATAGGAGGATCACTTAGGCAAATCCGGGTGGTCATAACTCTGAAGCGTGATGGGGAACGGAGTCTTCGGACAAAGGAACTGATGGATGCTCGGCTGCCAAGAAAAACCTCTAAGCTTCAGCTGAATAACGCCCGTACCGCAATCCGACACAGGTAGATGAGGCGAGAAGCCTAAGGTGCGCGAGAGAACCGTGATAAAGGAACTCGGCAAATTAGCCCCGTAACTTAGGGAGAAGGGGTGCCTGTCGCAAGGCAGGCCGCAGTGAAGAGGCTCAAGCGACTGTTTACCAAAAACACAGCACTCTGCTAAATCGAAAGATGACGTATAGGGTGTGACACGTGCCCGGTGCCGGAAGGTTAACAGGAGATGTCATCCCGCTTAGCGGGAGAAGCGTTGAATCGAAGCCCCGGTAAACGGCGGCCGTAACTATAACGGTCCTAAGGTAGCGAAATTCCTTGTCGGGTAAGTTCCGACCTGCACGAATCGTGTAACGACTTGAGCACTGTCTCTATCACGGACTCGGCGAAATTGGAGTTCTGGTGAAGATACCAGATACCCGCAGCTAGACGGAAAGACCCCATGAACCTTTACTGCAACTTGGCATTGGGTTCCGGCTGCGCATGTGCAGGATAGGTGGGAGACTGTGAAGCGGGAACGCTAGTTCTCGTGGAGTCAACCTTGACATACCACCCTTGTTCAGTTGAAATTCTAACCTCACACCCTGAATCGGGTGTAGGGACATTGCCAGGGGGCCAGTTTGACTGGGGCGGTCGCCTCCTAAACAGTAACGGAGGCACGCAATGGTTCCCTCAGCATGGTCGGTAATCATGCGTTGAGTGTAAAGGCATAAGGGAGCTTAACTGCGAGACATACAGGTCGAGCAGATGCGAAAGCAGGTCTTAGTGATCCGGCGGTTGGAAATGGAACTGCCGTCGCTCAATGGATAAAAGGTACTCTGGGGATAACAGGCTTATCGCGCCCGAGCGTTCATAGCGACGGCGCGGTTTGGCACCTCGATGTCGGCTCGTCGCATCCTGGGGCTGAAGAAGGTCCCAAGGGTTTGGCTGTTCGCCAATTAAAGCGGCACGCGAGCTGGGTTCAGAACGTCGTGAGACAGTTCGGTCCCTATCTGCTGTGGGCGTACGATATTTGAGAGGAGCCTTCCTTAGTACGAGAGGACCGGGAAGGACGTACCACTGGTGTACCAGTTGTTCCGCCAGGGGCATCGCTGGGTAGCTATGTACGGAACGGATAACCGCTGAAAGCATCTAAGCGGGAAGCCAACCTCAAGATTAGATATCGCGTGGGGGCAACCCCCCTGAAGGGTCCTTGAAGACTACAAGGTCGATAGGTCACAGATGTAAGCACAGTAATGTGTTCAGTCGAGTGATACTAATAACCCGTGCGGCTTGATACTTTTTTACTTTCATCACTACGTATACATAAACCTATGTACTTCATCAACAGGATACTTGTTATATAACCAAAAAATTTATTGGTGGTTATAGCACAGGTGATACACCCGTTCCCATCCCGAACACGGAAGTTAAGACCTGTCGCGCCGATGGTACTGCGAGGGTGACTTCGTGGGAGAGTAGGTCGCTGCCAATATTATATTTAAAGCCTTCGTCATATTTTGACGAAGGCTTTTTTTATGATAGTCAACTGTTTACCCGGTTCTAATAAATTTATATCTACAAAATATTATGATTAAGCAAAATCATCTTATCGTATGATTGTCTTTCTCACGCCTACAACATCAATTTAATGTTATAGTTCTGTTTCTAATTTCGGATATTTTATAGCTACTGCTTGAGCCGTGTACACTCGGCGACCCTGATAATTTTTCATCTATTACAAAAATATATACACGAAACGTTCAAAAACTGGTATTCTATATTTGTTGTGAGTCAGGACACCTGTTTATGATCCTTATAATTATTTTCAATAAATATTATAATTATCAAAAAGATAAAAGGAAATGTATCCACAATGAGCTTTATATTGAAATCATACAAAAACACATATAAAATCAATTAGTTAAAGAAAAGGAAAAATTAAGCGGAAACTCCTAAAGGAGGAAATTAGATGAATCTGAGCGGAAGTAAAGCAGAAGTAAGCGATTACAATAAATTTAATACATCTCCAGTATTGGCAGAACAAGCTTTTTGCTGTCTTGAACTGGTCGCACAACTGGTAAAATCAGGTTTGTCATTCCAGTTTAAAGGTGGTAATTCCCTTCTGATAATTCTTGATAAACCAAAAAGATTTTCAATAGACGTGGATATAGCTACTGATGAAAATGTGGAAAGAATAGAAACTATTCTTCAGCAGATCGTAAACAAAGATAGCTTTTTCAAAAAATGGGAAAAGAGACAGCATAAAACCAAGCCATGGATACCATTGAAAAGTTATTATCTGTTTTATGATTCAAAAATCGGTAACAATTCTGATTCCTCAATAATGCTTGATGTGCAGTTGGGCCGAAGTCCGTACAGAACCGAGATGAAAAAGATAAAATGTGAAAAATTGTACGAAAGCGATTTGGAAGTTGAAGTACCATTACCTTCATCGATAATAGGAGACAAATTACTTACACTCGGACCATATACACTCGGTATTCCGGTAGGAAAAGGAAAAGGAGCACAAAGATTGAAACATGTTCATGACATAAGCAGACTGCTTAAAACAAAACCATCAATAATCGAAATCAGAAAAAGTTTCATTGCATGTCTCAATAACGAAAAATTGATACAAAAATGCTCTTTTGATGCGGAACAGGTTATAGAGGATACAATGAAATTATGCAGTTCAGTAATGCGTACAGAAAATGCTTTGGATGAAAAAACGAAAATTGTTCTCAAAGAAATAAATAATGGGATTAAACCATTTTCATCTCACCTTTTTAATCCTGATTATGGCTGGAAAGAGTTGCAAAATGATATGTCAAGTGTCGCTTTATGTTTAAGTGGCATCCAAAACAAAAAAATAACCGATTTTGATTTTAATAATGTATTGGAAGGAATGGGTGAAGGGAGTCCTTTATCGAAAGAGTTTAATACCAAAAGCAGCATGGCTGTTTTGAATTGGGAAATAGTACATAACTGGAGAAAAGGATTAAAATGAAAATTGATCCAAAAATCGATAATTTAAGATCGCTTGCAGAAAAAATAAAAAAGAAAACAGGTACCGAATTATTAAACGAATATGAGATACTCCTACTTGCTTCAGAAGAGATTGCGCGTACCTATACCTATAAAGAGAAAAAATATACAGAATAATAAAAATGCATAAATATTTGATTATTCTTCCAAATAATTTAGGTGATGTTATAACATCAATACCTGTACTCGAAGGATTGAAAAAAAAGGACCAAACCTCTGAGATTACATTTTTAGTGGAGAATGGGTTTGAAGCCGGAATAGAATGCAATCAATATTGTGACCGGTTGATAAGATTTGACAGGGAAAAAACAAGGGAATATATCAGAAGCGAATGGCAAAATGGAATAAGATATCTGGACCAATTCATTCAAGAGCTTAGACAGGAATCATTTGATATCATAATAAACCTTTCACAGAATACCTACATTTCCTATATCGTTTCACTTTTAAAAGGGGCCGAAAAAAGGGGAATGTATTTTTTGCCAGAAGGCAATTTTGCTGTTAATGATGAATGGAGTCTGTATTTATATGCTATTCCTTATGCAAGACAGTTTAATTGTTTACACGTTACAGATGTATACAAAAGAATTGCGGGTGTACAAAGTTTTGCAACAGAGAGTAAAATAATACTCCGGGAAGATGAAATAAAAAAAGCAAAAAAGTTTATTGAAGGAATTACTGCTAATTCAACTTTTAGGAAAGTCATATTTCAATGCGGTGCAGCATGGAGGGTAAAACGATGGCCTTCAGAGTATTTTGTAAATCTTGGGAGAAAACTTGTTGGTGACGGGTATTTTATCCTGATCACCGGAGCACCACAGGAGTTTGAATCAGCAAAGAAAATTCAGGAGGGAATAGGTGAAAACTGTGCTGTTACAACAGGTAAACTCAGTTTTCGTGAAACAGTTGCACTTCTGTTGTTCACAGAATGCTGTATAACGGCCGACACAGCTCTTATGCATGCTGCTTCAGCGCTTAATCGAAAAGTAATAGCTTTGTTCGGACCAACCAGTCCAATAGAAACCGGCCCATACGGATCCGGTCATACTGTTCTTGCAGGAAAATGCTCCGATCGACCCTGCTTCAATAAAAACTGTTCGTCAAACAGGTGCTTAAAAGGGATTCTTCCGGAAACCGTTTATTCATGTTTTCATAACCGGTTTCCAGATAACAGCGGGTGTGATATTTTCAAAACTGAATTATCGGATGGAATCTATAAACTTATACCTGCTGTTTCAAAAACAGAACAGTATTATAATGAAACCGGTGCTGTTGTATCAAGAAAATTTCTGGAATCCTGGATACCGGTTTCTTTTGATAATACTTCTAAACAGATCCGCTGTGAAGCAAATATTTATACAAAAGAAATCAGTAAGATGGAAAAAGAACTTGTAGAATATCTTTCGGATAACGATATTTCACACATACAACAGTATGAAAAAATACACGGTGGATTATCCGGATCTGATGGTATAACTGCATTCTGGAATGCCATACTAAACTTGAGGCTTAACAGTATCCCTGTATTGAAACCGTTAACTGGTATTAAAGAGAGCATAAAAATAATTGCAAAGACAGAAAATCAAATCAGACAATCTGTTGAAAACGAAATGCACACTCTGCAAAAGTGAAAACTGTGAATTTCTTTGTAAAGATAAACGTCGTTCTTTTCTGTATTGTAATGATTGTGGTCTGATCTTTGTCCCGCCATATGATCATGTAAATTTATCTGAAGAGAAACTCAGATATGATAAACACAATAATACGGTAAATAACAAAGGGTATGTAAAGTTTTTGGAGGAAGTCGTAAAAACAGTGGAAGAACATACAGAAAAAGATTCTCATATTCTGGATTTTGGATGCGGAAAAGCTGCTGTTTTGGTACATTTGTTGGAAAAAAGAGGTTACAGGTGTGTCGGGTATGATCCCTTTTACAAAACAGGTTGTGACCAGGTTAATTCAGGATTTGATATAGTAATATTGTGTGAAGTTATTGAACATCTGCGTGCACTTGATACTGAACTCGATTTCATAAAATCGCTTTTTAAACCCAGAAGTAAAGTTATAATAAGAACTCAGCTTTATAAAACCCCGGATTCAATCTCTAACTGGTGGTATGCCAGAGATATTACACATATTAACTTTTTTTCGAAAAAATCAATTGAACTTGTTGGTTTAAAAATCGGTTTGGAACTTGTTTCTGTCCGCAATGAAGATATTTTTATTTTTGCCTGATACTGAGATCTGTTTCAGATACTGTCTTTACAATAATATCATTTTCATTAACAGTTATATAATTGAACGAAACCGGTATAGCCGGGTTGAAACGGACCTCATTATCGGATGCCAAAATACGGAACTGACAAAACGGACTTGGAGCGCTTGAGTAAATAACACCGTCGTGGTTTATACAGGTCGGGTTGTGAATATGTCCATAGAAAACAGCACGGATATTTGCAGGTGAACAGTGTATGATCTCCAGAAACCGTTTGTTGTTCAGTAATGTCATTTCATTGTCCACCCACGGACAATCCAGTTGTAATGGCGGGAAATGGATAAAGACAATGATTTCGAAACTGGTGTTGTCAAGAATATGGTTGTAGAGTATATCACCGTCTTCTCTGGAAAAAATGCCATGATTGTCACCCTCTCCAGCGCCTTTAAGATTTAAAAATACAAACTGGTATTGGTTAACGGAAAACGAGTATAACAAATCAGAACTTTGAGAACAGTGAGATGCTTCTGTCTGAATCTTTTTTATAACATTTGAATTATCATGATTTCCTGTAATAAAGTAAACAGGGTAATCAACTGTTCGGAACAGCTTCCGGGCCAGTGATATTGCACTATTTTGGGGCCTGTTGACAATATCTCCGGTATGAACAACAAAATCGAAAGGTGAATTGAATACAGATATGAGTTTGAGCAGTTTGTTTGTACAGTTGAATGTATTTTTACCATAAAGGGTAAAATCTTTCGATTCACCAATATGGGTATCACTGATATGGATAAAACGAATTGTATTTGTTCCCATATTTAATTCGTACCTAAATAGAGACGATTAATTTACAGCTTGTCCCGCAGTGCGGGAATGAGCTGCATAGCGGCGTTAAGCAGAAAGGGTTTATGG
>Ga0209075_1002124_pt1 | contig 17768 bp, 19 predicted proteins | sample Stecom2011_FD_187523 | JGI IMG/M metagenome (GOLD analysis project Ga0209075, IMG submission 187523) | Agricultural soil microbial communities from Utah to study Nitrogen management - Steer compost 2011 (SPAdes) (version 2) | ecosystem: Environmental > Terrestrial > Soil > Agricultural land...
TTTGAAGAGCCAGGCATTAACGACGAAGGTCAGGACGACGATCCTTATGGTGAAACGTCACCAGAAAACTTGCTGGCCTGGTTGTCCGTTAGCAGCAACAAAAAACCGGACTAAATTGGTTGAATAGGGCTTGCCCTGACCTTGGGCGCGCTCTGGATAAGATGTAAATGGGCCGCGAGTGATTATTCATTCGCGGCCTTTTCATTATGGCGATAGTTGTTGGCTTATGACGACACTAAACAAACCAATCATCATGACGGCCATGATGGGCAAACAGGATTTCGCCTGGGCTAACGGTCTTCGCCGTCTTTATTATCCGCCAGAGCGCAATATGACTCCGGCGCACATCACGCTTTTCCATCATCTGCCACCTCGCGCACTGTATGAAATCAAGCAGGCTATTGTTGACATAACCCGCTATAACGCCCCTCCAGAGGCAATGCTGCAACGTCTGATCCACTTGGGCAGCGGGGTTGGTTATCAGCTTCATTCGCCCGACCTGTTGGCGATGCGGATGGAACTGGCCGACCGCTTCCACGGACTATTGACCGCGCAGGACCAACAAGTCCCCCGGCTGCATATCACGGTGCAGAACAAGGTATCTGCCAAGGAAGCGAAAGACCTTTTGGCCTTACTGGAACAGGATTTTGAACCCAGAGCGTTTCAGATCAAAGGGCTGGCTCTGCAATATTATATGGATGGTCCCTGGCAGCCGATCGGCGAATGGCCGTTCCGGGGTTAAACCTGCTCGATTTCCTTGATCGGGATTTCGGGATCAGCCAACTGAGTTGTGTCTAGGCATAAGCCCGCTTCAACCACTTTGCGGCCCTGCACATAATCCTTGGTTGTGTTGACACAATCGAGTGCGATCACCTTGCCGTCTTTCAAATAGACAATCGTGAATTTCCGGCTGTCCGGATCTCCGCGCACGACATATTCGTCATGGCCGGTGGAAAGGCCCACGGTCTGTAACTTGAGATCATATTGATTGGACCAGAACCAGGGAACAGCATCATAGCTGCAATCCTCACCCATGATATCCATCGCAGCGACCTTGGCTTGATCATTGGCATTTTGCACCGATTCGAGCCGTATGTGAGCTCCGCCAGCGTATCGGTTTCCATGTGCTGCACAATCACCGATGGCATAGATACCGTCCAGACTTGTGCGGCAATTCTGGTCGACATCAACGCCGTTGCCAGCAGTCGCACCAGCAGCGACCAGCGGGCCGGTTTCGGGAATGATGCCAATACCAACGATAAACATATCAGCATCCAATATGCGACCGTCAGACAGCTTTACACCCGTTGCCATGCCGGAATCGTTGGTTTCAAAAGCCTCCACGGTCGACTCAAGCTCAACCGTGACGCCCTGACGCCGATGCTCTGCTTCGTAAAATCGGGACAGGGTTTCGCCAGCCACCCGCGACAATACGCGGTCGAGCGATTCCAGAACCGTGACCTTCTTGCCCAGTTTGGTCAGCACGGCAGCAGCCTCAAGCCCGATATACCCGCCGCCAACAACAATAACCTTTTCGACAGTAGGCAGCGCAGCCATGATCTTGTCCACATCGGCGCGGGAGCGAACAGCATGAATATTGCGTGCCTGACTCCCCGGACAATTGAGCATCCGCGGTGATCCGCCTGTAGCCCAGATCAGCTTGCCATAACCGATTTCTTCGTCAGTGCTCAGCGTGACCATTTTACCCACCGGATCGACTTTCGCGACGCGGCAGCCAGTCAAAAGGTCGATTTCCCGTTCCGCCCAGAAACTTTCCGGACGCAGCATGATGCGCTCAAACGGTTTGTCACCGGCCAGATATTCTTTGGAAAGGGGAGGGCGCTCATAGGGGGGATATTTCTCGTTGCCCAGCAAGCCAATCGTGCCGTCAAATTTCTGCTGCCTTAATGCAATAGCGGCCTGGGCTCCGGCATGGCCAGCTCCCACAATTAAGACGTCATAACTTTTATTCACATTTAGCCCCTTTGGATTGTCTTGCGGCAAGGCGGGTTTGTTAGCGCTTATTATAGCCGCGTTGCAAGCATTAGCAGAAAATGATCTGCAACTTGTTGACCGATCAGAATGCTATGCCTATAGCGCCGCGGTCCAAGGTTTTTAGGAGCGATTCTGATCGCGATCAAAAACCGATGGATTAGGTCGATTATCCGCGCTAATGGCTCGGACAGATGACACGGTAATACGGCGGAGTAGCTCAGGTGGTTAGAGCAGTGGAATCATAATCCATGTGTCGGGGGTTCGAGTCCCTCCTCCGCTACCAAACAAAGCATAAAAGCTTGGTAATGATAGATTCGGAAAGTAATTTTCGGGATAACCCACATTGGGTAATGGGGCTGCTGCTCCGTTGCTTGCTGGTTGCTGCCAGTTTTTCGTTTCTATTTCATTCTACAGTTCCGGATGTTTCGGGCTCCAGTAACACCGGGAACCAGTTTCATCTGACTACTGCGGCGGCACCCGTAACCGCAGCTTTGGGAAAGTCATCCCAAACATATAAAAATTCCAGAAATTATCACGATGCTGGAGGCCCTGACCCGGCTCCAGAAACATCGATTTTCGGTTATGCTTACCTAAGCCAAGGGCTGTTTGAACTTGCTTTCAATCATCCTTACTCTGCGTTTGTCGTCGAACATATTCTGTTTCGTAATGGCTATAAGGCTATTCCGACGCGTGCGCCGCCTGTGCATTTTTCAAGCTAGAAATTGAGCGGACTCCCAGGGAGTTCTTGTATCAACGTCACATCAGGAACTGCTTTTTGCAGTTGTTGGCCGTGGCCGAAATTGAAATGCATAACATGAATCAACTCGAAGAAAGTTCCGCCTCACAAGCGGAAGGCGGGGACCGTTTATATATTGAAAGTTTGCTGGAGAAATTTCCGGATATCACCGATCAGGAAAGATTGGAGATATTGCACTTTCTGTCTAATGCACCTGCCATCGATACCGCATTATTGACATGCAACGACGCAATCAGAGAAAATTTGGAAGCGTTCAAACAGGAGAACCGCAAGCAGCTCGGTGTCACCTGGAAGAACTGGGTCTATTTGATTGTGCTGTTAAGCTTATTCGCAATTGCGATCTATTTTTTATGGGGTGAAGGGGTTTCAGTGCATTGATTGAAGCATTCCAGATAACGCCATAAAAATGAGATAAATTGATAGTATTGAACATCGGCGGCATAAGCCGATGTTCAATACATCCGTGGTCAGGATAGAGTTTTATCTCTATTTAATTTGCAAACTTCGCTCTTGTCCTGTTTGCAATCGCCACGAGCGAGAGCATGACAGGGACTTCCACGAGCACTCCAACCACAGTGGCCAAGGCAGCGCCGCTCGACAGACCGAAAAGGCCGATCGCTACTGCCACGGCTAATTCAAAGAAGTTCGACGTGCCTATCAGCGCGCAGGGGGCGGCTATCTTGTGGGGCACTTTCCATGCCCATGCTGCGGCATAGCTTAGAGCGAAGATACCGTAGGATTGCAAAATAATCGGAATGGCGATCAGCACGATGAGCAGCGGGCTGGAAATGATTGTCTGGGCCTGAAATGCAAATAACAGCACGACGGTTGCCAGCAGGCCGATTACCGAGGCCGGTTTCAATCGGGATGTGAATATATCAATGGCTTCAGCATTTCCGCCGTGCTTGGATAACAGGCGTTGGCGCGTGAGGGCGCCTGCAGCCAATGGCACGACAACATAGAGAATCACGGAAAGCAGGAGCGTCTCCCACGGAATCGCTATATCCGTGACGCCCAGCAAAAGCGCAACGATGGGTGCATAGGCCACGACCATGATGAGGTCGTTCACCGATACCTGCACCAGTGTATAAGTCGCGTCGCCCTTGGTCATTTGCGACCATATAAACACCATTGCGGTGCAAGGCGCTGCGCCCAGAAGGATAAGGCCTGCAATATATTGCTGCGCGTCTTCAGCAGGGAGCAAGCCGCTATAGAGATAATCAAAAAACAGCACGGCAAGGGCCGCCATCGTGAACGGCTTGATGAGCCAGTTAACAACGATGGTGATGACCAAGCCTTTGGGTTTGTTCCCGATTTCGCGCAGCGACCCGAAATCCACAGCGACCATCATGGGATAGATCATGGCCCAGATAAGAATAGCGACGACCAAATTGACCGACGCATATTCCAGGGCCGCGATATAGGTAATGAGATCAGGCGCGATGTTACCGAGGATTATGCCTCCCCCTATGGCCAGCGCGACCCAAAGTGACAACCAACGTTCAAATAATCCCATAAAATCTCTCGCTTGTTCCGCCAATATCGCCCATTTCCGGGTGGCGGTGCTAGGGTGCTTCAGTTTTCCCAATCGCATCTAGCCGGTTGGCAAGGCTCATCTTGTCGAGAGTTTCAACCATCGCGATTGAGGAGCGCTTCACCCAGAATAGAGCGAGCGGAATTGCCTGTGCAGAGGAAAAGCACATTATAAGTCTTGTCTGTCATCGATGTCATCCGCAGCAAGGCTTGCTATCAGCTTTTTCATCAACTGCAGTTGGCGCCATAGAGGGTGTGCAGCAGGTGTTTTCGGCGGCATTGCCGGATGCAAGCTGGTTGAGATCGACGCGATTGCCATATTCCGTCACATCGCCATGGGTAAGAAATGCTTCCCATGCCACGCCATCAGGGTCTGCCGTCCAGTTCTTTTCTGATTGGGCATAACAGCAAGTCGTGGCGCCTTCGTCGAAAATGGCTCCACCAGCCTCTTTGATGCGGTCATAGACCTGCGTGAGTTCATCAGCATTTTCCACCTGAATACCTACATGCTCCACGCCGCGCTTCGCGCCCTCATGGCTCGACATGGCGAAATTGACACGCGGATCATCCAGCATCCATTTGGCATAGTCGCTTTTAACCACGCTGGGTTCGGTTCCGAACAGCTTGGTGTAAAAGCCAATCGATTGTTCGATATTTTCGACCGAAAGATGAATATGCATCCGTTTCATTTGCAGGCTCCTTGGGTAGCGAGAAGGTCAACTGCACAGGCGTCCCCCGCGCAGCAGTTTTCGAGAAGATAAGCGACAAGTTCATTCATCGACGCATAGTTGGCGCGATAGATGAGGGTGCGTGACTGACGCTCTTGCGTGAGCAGGCCAGCGCGGGTGAGATGTGCCAGATGAAAAGACAGGGAACTGGGCAACACATCGAGCTTTTCGGCAATCGCTCCGGCAGCCATTCCTTCCTTGCCGGTTTTAACCAGCAAGCGAAATATTGCGAGTCTATGCTCCTGAGCGAGCGATCCTAACGCATCGATAGCCTGCTTTGCTTCCATGTTGAGACTCACCTTGATTTGATATTTCGACATTTATCGAATTAATGAGATGATTGTCAACCATATTTCGAGATTTGTCGAATAATCGAAGTAAGAGGTTATAGACCCTTGGCCATGGCTGCCACCCTTACAAAGGTTGATCTTGTGACCTGTCCTATATCATGATATTGAAAATGGATTGCGTAACTGGCGAATTAAGATGGATCACCATCGGGAAGCGCAATATGATCGCCGCTCGCCTGGGCGACTGGACATTTGTCTTAGTCTCAACATTCCTTATCGAGGAAATGGCCCATGAATGATCCTTCGCATATATTCGCCTGGCTTCGACTTGATGATCGCACGACGACTTCCGGTCAGCCGACTGAACAGCAACTGGCTGAAATCAAAGCGCTTGGTGTGACGCATATCATCAACCTTGCGCTTCATAGTCACGAAAAGGCACTACCCGACGAGGCAGAAAGCGTACATTCGTTAGGCATGAGCTATATTCATATACCTGTAGATTTCGGTCATCCTACTGAGGATGATTTTGCGCAATTCTGTGATGCTATGCATGAGATCGGGGACGATGTAGTGCACGTCCACTGCATAGTGAATGCCCGGGTTTCAGCATTTTTTTATCGTTACAACCGTGAAGTTAAAGCTATGTCTGAACCTGTGGCCCGATCCACAATGGAGAGAATTTGGAAGCCCTCCGGTGTGTGGGCGAATTTCATCGGTGATACCACCGCAGATGATGTTGGGGTCGTTCTCTAGAAGCGGTACTAAGCAACACCAAAGCATGCTCTTGATTCTGCACATTCCGATTAGGACTAATTAAAATGTGACTACCAATGGCTAGGCTTTTACGTAACAAAGTCACAAATTAGCATTGAGCATGAGACTTGAAGCCGAGACCGACAATCTAATCCATTGTTTCTGAACGCTCTTCGTACTCGATTGCTCGTCTAGATTAAATCAGGAAACTGCCTGATTGCGGAGTGGAAAGTATGACGGATTTTGTAAACACGGCGTGGGATTATGAAGCGGATCTTCTTGTCGTAGGGTCAGGTGCGGCAGGGCTGACAGCAGCTATTGTGGGCAAAACCGAAGGGCTTGATGTCCTGGTTATCGAGAAGACAGAATTGTATGGAGGCACGACGGCGCTTTCTGGCGGGGTGGCCTGGGTTCCGAACAATCCGCTGATGAAGGCGGCTGGTATTCCGGACTCGCGGGACGATGCGCTCACCTATCTCAAGCATAATGTTGGCAACCGGGTTGCACCAGGTAAGCTGGAAGAGCTTGTCGATCATGGACCAGATATGGTTGACTATATGCAGGCCAACAGTGCTGTGCAGTTCCAGATGATGGAGGATTTTCCCGACTACCGGCCGGAAACACCTGGTGGTTGCAAGGGCGGCCGCTCCATTGATCCCAAGGTATTTTCTGGACGCAAGCTCAACGACTTTGCGAAGCTTCGCAAACGGGGCATGGAAATCCCCGGCGGTATTGTCGGTTCGGTCAAGGAGCTGCGCCGCCTGGCGTTTTTCCGGTCAAATCCGAAGGGCTTGCTTGATGTCTGGAAAATGTTCCCGCGCAATTTGTGGAATAAAATTGCCTCACGCCAGCACATGTCCAGCGGTGCAGCCCTGATTGCCCGCTTGCGTTTTACGCTTCAGGAGAAGAATGTGCCGTTGTGGCTGGAAACCAGTCTTGAAGAATTGCTGGTCCAGGACGGAAAAGTTATCGGAGCGCGTGTTTCCCAGGCAGGGAAGGATCTTATGATCCGGGCGCGCCGCGGCGTCATTATCGCAGCTGGCGGTTTCGAGCATAACTCTTCCATGCGGAAAGAATATTTTGGTCCAAAGGCCGCTGATACATGGACATCGGCTGCTTTTACCTCTGGTTCGCCCGGCAATATGGGCGATGGCATCAAGGCCGGTCTTTCGGTCGGTGCTGCACTTGATCTGATGGACGACATGTGGTGGATGCCGTCCTCGGTCGAGCCGGGAGCGCAAGTACCCACGATACATGTGTTCGAACGCGGCCTGCCGCATTTCCTTATCGTCAATGCGCGCGGCCAGCGCTTTGCCAACGAGGCAAAGCCCTATAACGAACTGGGCCGAGAGATATATGAGAATGACGCGCCTCCTGCGTTCATGCTGTTCGATCATGAATATCGCAGCAAATATACGATGGGGACGATGCTGCCTGGAATGACGCCGGAACGCTTTATCAAGTCGGGATATATCAAGCGAGCGGATACGTTGGAAGATCTGGCTGCCCAGACAGGTATTGATCCGACTGGCCTGAAACAAACAGTTGAGCGATTTAACGCTATGGCCACTGCTGGGAAGGACGAGGATTTCCATAAAGGTGACAGCGCGTTTGACCGTTACGCAGGTGATCCGGCGAACAAACCGAATCCTTGCCTGGGTCCGGTGGCAAAAGGACCGTTTTATGCGATTGAGGTTCAAGCCGGCGATCTGGGAACAAAGGGCGGACTTCTTACCAACGAGCGTGCGCAAGTGCTGCGAGAAGACAGCACGGTCATTCCCGGACTCTATGCAGCGGGCAACAGCTCGGCTTGTGTAGTAGGAAACTATTATCCCGGCGCGGGCGGAACGATCGGCGCTGGCATGACCTATGGCTATATCGCAGCCAGGAACGCAGCCGCCCACTCGGACTAGACCCTGTTCAATTTTGATTGAATCAAAATTAGGGCCTAGTTTATTGTTTTACCGTGATTTCCGAGCCGTGAAATGTTCCATTTCACTCGAAATCACTCTAATATCGCCCAGACAAGTAACAGTTGGCAGGACTATCCGGAACCTTGCGTGATTCTCTGCGTATTATCACGGTGGGGCAGTTATTGAGTTTCGGGAGGCACATCATCATGCCACATCCTATGCGATATCTATCTGCCAGCTTGTTGACCCTAAGTCTGCTTTCCTCCTGCGGACAAAGAGCGGAAAGTTCTGATACGAGTGATAAACAAAGTGAAGTCGTTTTAAGCGATCAGAACACTGCTGCTCAAACGGCAGGGTCAGACCTCCCGGCACTAATACCGCCAAAGCCAGGTGAACCGGGTGGGCTTCCCGAGGACAGCAGGCCGCTAGACGAGAGCCCGATTGATCCCCAGACTATTCGCGGCGCCGGATTGACGCTGGAAAAATACGCGCTTGCGCTAGAGAGTAAGGATTTCGACGCAGCTTATGCCCTGTGGGGTGATGACGGCGGAGCGAGCGGACTGACCAAAGAAAAATTTGCCGGTGCTTATGATAAATATCTTACCATCAAGATGCTGATTGGCCGTCCAGAAACTGGTGGGCCGGAAATTGCTGGAAGCGAAGTTAGCGGGCCTGAAACCGCCAGCGTTCCGGTGCAGGTATATGGCCGGCTGAAAAATTCGAATAATGAGCCTTATAATATGATTGGCGAGATCATCCTTTCCCGCAGCGGCGGCAAGGACATGCCATGGGAAATCACGGACAGCAATCTGGAGCCACGCGGCGTCGTCCATCAAGATGAAAGCGGGAGCAGAGAAAGCGCCGCCACGATTATCCCGCCCGAATTTCACGGGAGATGGGCGAGAAGCGCCGATCTTTGCAACAGCGATGCCGATACGATGAAGCTTCTGATAGGTGCGGAAAAACTGGAGTTCTGGGAAAGTGAGGCGAGCGTTAAGTCTGTCCAGAAAAGCGGTCGGCACATCAAGGTTACTGCCGATTATACCGGGGAAGGGGAAAACTGGACCCGCACCACAAGCTATACATTATCAGCCGATGGCAAGACGTTGACCAGCGATGACAATATATCCAGGGTGAAGTGTAACTAAACCCGCCCCGTATTTTCTGTCACAGCATGATCAGCAGAAACAGAAAGGCCCGACCAGATTAGCTGGCCGGGCCTCTTTGCTGACCGGGAATATAGCGCCGTGCAGGGGGCACAGGGGGGAGGGAGGCACGGAGCTTTCATTCCCCGGTCAGTAATCTCTTATGCTACATGCGTTCAATAGGTCCGTTCAAAGTCGTCTATTTCACGCTCTGCAGCTTCTTGAGTGCGGCCGTATTTTTCCTGGATTTTACCTGCCAGGACTTTACGGTTGCCTTCAATCTGGTCGATTTCGTCATTGGTGAGTTCACCCCATTGCTTCTGAACATTACCTTTGACCTGTTCCCAGTTTCCTTTGATTGTATTCTCGTTCATTTACCGTCTCCATTATTCGTTGGGGGAGTGGATCAATCGCTCGGAGCCTGTTTTGGTTCCCCGGACACGAACCATATTTTTGCTGTATAGGCTGGTCCGTGCTCATTGATCGACGACATGCTGTTCAGTCATCATCTGCCTTGTCGGGCAAATCGTCATGATCGGTGCTGGCAAATTCCTCCAGCTCCTTTTCGCTCATGCTGTCATACATGTCTTTGGAAGCGCCCTGTAATTCACCGACTTTTGTTTCCCCGCGCTTCGCCGAAAGTGCTGCCCCTGCTGCTTGTTGTTGGGATTTTGATTTGGCTGGCATGGTCTATCTCCTAAAAGTTGACACAGAACCAACACGGAGAGCCGCTTTTGGATGCATATTTCTTGGGAAATTATCTTTGCGCCGGGCAGCTGGCTTTTAGTTGCCCGTTATGGCTTCGACCAGACGTTCAACATCGCTCGCATCATGATAGGCGGCAAAGCCAATTCGCAGCACATCTCCGCGCACGTCGGTGATAATATTCTGTGCGCCAAGGGCGTCATGCAATGGTGAGGCAATGCTGCCCTGAAATGCGAGAAAGCGGGCATGTGGCTTTCCATCCAGCGGGTTGAGCAAGCGCATGTCCGGTAACGGATCGCGGCGTAAAAACTGCTGCTGTAACGTGGTGACATGTCCGGATATCAGGCTAGTGGATAGCTGCGTATTAGCCAGCATTTTCTGGACGGTGTTGAAGCGATATAATCCCGATGGATCGAATGTGCTTCCAAGAAACCTGCGACCATCCGGAGCATATCCAGTTTTTCCGGGCGGTAGCGATAGATCGTCAAACGCAGCAAACCATCCGGTTATGGCAGGCCGTGGCGCGTAGTCGGGCGGTGCGTGCAGGAAGCATATACCTTCACCGGACATTGCATATTTATAGCCGCCAGCGACATAGAATATGCTTTCCGCCACGGCAGAAAGATCGGTATCGAGTGCCATGAACCCGTGATAGCCATCGATAACCACCCATGGCCCTTCGGGACGAGCAAGCGTAGCCAGTTGTTCGATATCATCCAATATGGTGCCGGAATTAAACATGACGTGGCTGGCAAAGATCAGGTCGTGATTTCCAGACTGCGCTTTTTCAAGCAGCATATCCGGCAGGACAGATTCGACAATCACGGTGCCATCTTCGGACCAGCGGTCCATCTGCCTGCGAAAGCTGTGAAACTCGCCATTGGTGGTCAGCACGCGCACTGGTCGGGTGGGGATGGCAGATATGACGCGGATCAGGAAGTCATGCGTATTAGGTGCAAATGCGATTGTCTGCGGGTCGGGAAGGTTGAGCATGGATGCTATGTGCCCCTGTGCTTCTCTCCAAAGCGGCCCCATGATCTTATCCCATTTCCGGTCGGCCAGTTCCAGTGCATCCTGTGCCGCCGCGATATGTCCTTCATAGGCCGCATCAGGCCATAGATGGTGACTGTGAGCGGCAAAATGCAGCCGCTCGGGATCTGCGGCCAAGGCTCTGGAAAAGAGCTGCTTCCAGTTCATAAGGCCGTGCGGAGTGACCATAGCTCGGGGAAGGCACGCTTGGGGACTGTGGATTGCAGATAAGACACGCCCGGCGTGCCGCCTGTTCCCATTTTGCCGCCGATAATGCGCTCCACGGTCAACACATGTTTGTGCCGCCAAGTTGCCATTGCATCGTCCAGATCGACCAGCTTTTCACCGAGTTGATATAGCTCCCAATAGCGTTCAGGCTCACGATATACCGTCAGAAACGCCGCTTCGACTTCTGCCGATGGGATGTGGGGCTGGCTGAAATCACGTTTCAATATGTCGTTCGGAATATCAAAACCGGCGCGCGCCAAGGCTGCTATGGCATGATCCCAGATGCTGGGGGCTGCCAACGCTTCTTTCATGGCGTTCTGAGCCTTGGGACGATCCTCCTGATATTTCAGGAATGCTTTGTCCTTTAATCCCAACAGATATTCAACTGTACGGAACTGGTCGGACTGAAACCCCGAACTGGAGCCGAGTACATGGCGGAAGCGGCTATAATCGCTCGGCGTCATAGTAGAGAGTATGTCCCAGCTTAGCGTCATGACCGCCTGTATCCGGCTGACGCGAGCCAGAGCCTTGTAAGCAGGGACAAGCGCATCACTCGCGATTTGGGATATTGCCAGATTCATCTCGATTATGATCTGTTTCAACCATAACTCTTTTGTCTGGTGGATGATGATGAACAGCATTTCATCATCCTGATCTGATAAGGGGTGCTGTGCGGACAGCAGCGCATCGAGCGCGAGATAGCCCGCATAAGTAACTTTCGGGGTGGAGTCCGGTTTCTGGGTCATGCCGGAATGTAACGCTGATGAAGGCGGATGGAAAGAGACTAGCTTGCTGGCTTAAAACAACTCCATCTGGCTGCCTTTGACAATCGGTCGGCGGAACAGATCTGTTCTCAGCGCATATCTTGCTTTCTCTACGCCGTTTTTGCGTGCAGCAATCGAGACGCGGCGGTGGAGCAAATCTGCCCAGGGGCCTTGCCCCCTCATCCGGCTAAAGAAATCCGGGTCATTTTTCCTGCCACCACGAAGGGAAGCGATAATGCTCATGACTTTATCCTTGCGGTCGGGGAAATGGGTTTCTAGCCATTCTTCAAATATTGGCGCTACTTCATGGGGCAGGCGGATCGGAATCACAGAAATGCCTTGTGCTCCGTTTCGGGCGGCAGCTTCGACAATCGCTTCGATTTCATGATCGGTGATGGCAGGGATAGTGGGCGCAATATTGACATGAACGGGAATATTGCGTGCATGCAACTGGGCCACCGCTTCCAGTCTTTTCGCAGGAGAAGGCGCGCGCGGTTCCAATATGCGGGCCAGTTTCGGGTCGAGACTGGTCACAGAGATTGCAACCATTGTGAGGTTCAATGCCGCTAAATCGGCGAGAATATCTATATCATCAAGAACGCGGTTGGACTTGGTAGTGATGCCGATGGGATGCCGGGTTTCCAGCATGATTTCCAATATCTGCCGCGTGATCTGGTAACGCTTTTCAATCGGCTGATAAGGGTCGGTATTGGTGCCAATCGCTATGGACGCGGGCTGATAGCTTGGCTTTGCGAGCGTTTCGCGCAGTAGCTGTGCAGCATTTGGTTTCGCAAAGAGTTTTGTCTCAAAATCAAGGCCGGGTGACAGGTCATGATAGGCATGGGTCGGCCGCGCAAAGCAATAAATGCAGCCATGTTCACACCCGCGATAGGCGTTTATCGAGCGGTCAAACGGGATGTCGGGTGATTTGTTGAAGTTCAGAATGGATTTGGGCGATTCGAGCGTGACCTGCGTCCGTAACTTTGAAGGAGCATCACCAAGGGCCTCGCGTTCGTCCAGCCAGTCGCCATCAGCCTGACGGCTGGGAAGGTTAAACCGCTTACTGTCATCATTAGTGACCGCGCCTCTTCCTTTTTGGGGCGGTCGAAGTGGGGGTGATTCCTGATCCATTCGCTCTCTATAGCATGAGAACAAAGATGGAACAAATATCTATTGCCTAGGAACAGCCGATCGCCGCCGCATGCTATTTTTCCAGTAACCTCGGCATCAGTTCGACAAAATTACACGGGCGATGGCGGCTGTCGAGTTGGGTGTCTAAAATCCCATCCCAGCCGTCTTTAACCGCTCCGTTTGATCCGGGCAGCGCGAATATATAGGTGCCGCGCGCCACCACGGCGCAAGCGCGGGACTGGACGGTGGAGGTGCCGATCTTGTCATAAGATAGCCAGCGGAACAATTCGCCGAAGCCGGGAATATCCTTGTCCTTCACGGCGTCAAGCGCTTCGGGAGTAATGTCGCGCCCGGTCAGGCCAGTGCCGCCGGTGGTTATGATGGCATCGACGCTTTCTTCATCAATCCACAGGTTTAGCTGTTCGATGATTTTGGATTTGTCGTCGCGGATCAGGGTTCGGTAAATCAGCTTATGCCCCTTGTCATCGATTCGCTCGGCAAGGATGTCTCCCGAGGTATCTTCTTTTAACGAGCGAGTATCCGACACGGTTAAAAGAGCGATGTTAATCGGTTTGAACGTCCGGCTTTCGTCGATGGGCATGGAATAATACTCCGATGATTTACGGCTGCTATATAGAGCATATCGGCAGTCTTTTCTAAACCACAAAGAATAGGGGCTTTCCGCCGCTCTCGTAACCGTCTAATTGCAAGGCTCAATGTCTAACGTTCCGGATTTAACTGCTGTTATATTGGGCCTGATTCTCGCCGCGTGGCTGGGGGCTTCCGCGTGGGCGGTTTGGACCAGCCTGGCGATGAAAAGCCGTGCGAAGAGCGTGCTGCGCCATTCAGGGCGTTTGGGGCGGTTGATGGAAACGTCTCCGGCTCTACCGCTTCTGGTGAGGTCAGACGGATCGCTGGAAGCATCACAGCGGTTGATGCAATGGCTGGGTTTTGATTATTTGCCTGCCCATATTTCCGAGCTTTACGATCAGGATGCGGGGCTTAGTGCCGTAGATCTGGAAAAGCTGACGCAGGATATCAATCACACCCAAAAATCGGGAAAAGGCTTTTCGCGCTCCGTAAAGGTTACCGGATCGGACAAATGCCTGATGATCCACGGCTGTCTGGCTGACCAGCAAATCGCACCAAGCGGAAGCGCGCTTTTATGGGTATTCGACGCCACTGAGAGCGAAGCGCAGATCGAGAAACTCCGCAACGAAAGCGAGCAGGCGCATGCGGCCTTCGATGCGCTATCTGCGCTGATCGAGGCAGCGCCCGTCCCTATGTGGCATCGCTCGCCGGATATGAAGCTGACCTTGGTGAACAGCGCCTATGTCAAGGCAGTGGATGCCAATGACGGGGAAGGGGTTGTTGATGAGGGCATAGAACTTATCGAGACAATCAACGGCGTGAGTCCTGCCGACGCCGCCCGGATCGCTAGGGAGAAGGGCGAGCCTTACGAACGTGTCGTTGCGACAACCATTGGTGGTCAGCGCCGGACTACGCAGGTGGTTGACGTTCCGCTCGGCAAATCAGGTGTCGCCGGATATGCGATTGATATTCAGGACCTGATAGACTCGCGCAAAGAGCAGCGCCGCTTCAACGAATCCCAGCGCGATATGCTGGACAAGGTTTCGGCAGCGGTTGTGCAGTTTGATGCAGACCGGTCCTTGCAATTCTGCAACCTGCCGTTCCAGCGCATATTTTCAATGCGCCAGCAATGGATAGCCGAGCACCCCGAATTTCCCAGAGTGCTGGACCGGATGCGGGAAATGAACCGGATCCCCGAAGTGCGCGATTTCCCCGAATGGCGGGAAGAGCGAACGCAATGGTTCAAATCAACCGGCTCCGTGGAAGAAAACTGGCTGCTGGCCGATGGCACCCATTTGCGTGTCATTGCCAATCCGACGCCGGATGGCGGCTTGCTGATGATTATCGAGGACCGGACCGAGCAAGTTCAACTGGCCAGCGCCCGTGACACCTTGCTGCGCGTGCGGACGGCAACGTTCGATAATCTGTTTGAATCGGTGGCTGTGTTCTCGGCAGACGGCAGGCTTAATCTGTGGAACCACCAGTTCACCAAGATCTGGGATCTCAATGAAGAAGAGCTGGAGAAGCATCCGCGCATCGATTCCCTGATGCAGAAAATGTCGCTGAAACTCAATCAGCCTGCCCGTATAGCGCAAGTGCGCGCCTTGGTTCGCACCGCTACGTCAGAACGGATACAGCAAAGCGGGCAGATTTCCTTTGTTGACGGCCGCCGTTTCCAGTTCGCTGCAATACCGCTTCCCGATGGTAATGCGCTGTTCACCATGCTCGACATTTCCGACAGTAGCCGGATCGAAAACGCGCTGCGCGAACGCAATGAAGCCCTAGTCGAGGCGGATTCGATCAAGGCGGCCTTCCTGTCCAATATGAGCTATGAATTCCGCACCCCGCTGACTTCCATCGGCGGATTTGCCGAGTTGCTGGATAATGAAGTGGCTGGGCCTTTGACGGAGCAGGGGCATGAATATGCCCGCGCCATCTTGCAGGCAGTAAAGCGGCTGGGGATGCAAATCGATAACGTGCTCGACCTTAGCCAAAGCGAGGCGGGAGCCTTGCCGATTGCCAAGGAAAAGATCAACCTGACCAAGTTGGTAGAAAATGTCTTGGCGCAATTTGATGATGAAATCAGGGCGCAGGAAATAGATCTGGAGTTACAACTCGATGAAACGCTTGGTTCGGCCCTGGTGGATAAGAAGCGGCTGTCACAGGCCATAAGCCAGATCATCGACAACAGCGTGCGCTATACCGGTAAAGGCGGACGGATTTTGATAAATGCCAGCGGCAATGTGCGGCAGGCGGTCATCCATATTTCCGATAACGGTCCGGGCATGGGGGCGGGGCAGCAATCGAAGGCCTTTGACAGTTTTGCCCGGTCGCGAGATAAAGCCGGAAAAAATATCGGCGGACTGGGTCTTCCCCTTGCCCGTCAGCTTTTGCTGGCGCATGGCGGCGAACTGACCTTAACGTCCGAGCCGGGGCAGGGCACGCTGGTCACTATTCATCTGCCGCGTCAATAAGTGGGGAACAAGTGACAGCATCCATGACATTAACCGATGAAGCCGCGACTCTGGCATTGGGAAAGCGACTGGCCGATGCTTTGCAGCCTGGTGATAAGATCGCATTGACCGGAACGCTGGGCGCGGGAAAAACCACTCTGGCACGTGGCATATTGCGCGGTCTGGGCTTTACAGATGATGTGCCCAGCCCGACCTTTGCCATTGTCCAGCAATATGAACCACCGGAAGTCCGGGTGCCCGTCGCCCATGTCGATTTCTACCGTATCGAGCAACCGGAAGAGATTCAGGAATTGGGGCTTGATGACATTTTGATGGACGGTGCGATAATTGCAGAATGGCCGGATCGGATGCCGGATGCTTTCTGGAGTGATGCGTTACAGATTACGCTTGAAATAGAAAATGATAACACACGCCAGTTGACTTGGGTGGCTGGCCCCGCTTGGAAAGATAGATGGCCAATAATATGATACCGCCTGCATCGGCACAGGATTTTTTGAACAATCAGGGTTGGAATGACGCGGAGATTTTTCCCGTTGCAGGGGACGCATCCTTCCGCCGCTATTTCCGCGTTGTTTCGGGGGACCGCAAAGCGATCTTAATGGATGCGCCGCCACCGCATGAAGACCCGCGTCCGTTCATCAAGATTGCCCGCCATCTGAAGGCACAGGGCTTTGCCGCTCCGGAGATTTTTGCCGAAGACCTGAAACATGGGCTGGTCCTGCTGGAAGATTTCGGGGATCATCGGATGCGCGAACATCTTGACCACCATCCGGAAGATGAAACCGCCATATACCGGCAGACGATTGATCTGATAAAGGCACTGCACCAACACCCTGCTGCCGAGATTCCGGCTTATGATATGCAGCAATATCAGCGGGAAACGAACCTGTTCACCGAATGGTATAGCCCGGCGCAGGCGCTGGATGTTGATGCAGACTCTTTCGTGGAACTCTGGCAAAAGATTTTGCAACCGGTCATTGCCGCGCAATCAACTCCGGTGACAGTACTGCGCGATTATCATGCCGAAAATATCATGCTGCTGGAGGACGACCGATTAGGTCTGCTCGATTTTCAGGATGCTCTTGCCGGACACGCCGCTTATGATCTGGTATCGATGTTACAGGATGCGCGCCGGGATGTTTCCGATGATCTTGAAGAGGCGATGCTGCAATATTATCTGGATGACCTGTCGCCTGCAGAAGCCGCGCAGTTTCGCAGCCACTATGCGATTTTGGGCGCGCAGCGGAACACAAAGATTATAGGCATATTTACGCGGCTTTTTGTCCGTGACCACAAAGCGCGCTATCTCGATTATATGCCGCGCATGTGGCGTCTGCTGGAAAAAGATCTGGCACATCCTGACCTTGCGCCGATTGCAGAGTGGTTCGAACATAACGTCCCGGCCAATGTCCGGAGTAAACCAATCATTGGGGCATCAATATGAGTAAAGTTGAAACGGCAATGGTCATGGCGGCGGGCCTTGGAAAGCGGATGCGTCCGCTAACCGCGACCCGACCTAAGCCGCTTGTTAAAGTTGCGGGTAAGGCAATGATAGATCACTGTCTCGACAAATTATGGGAAGCGGGGGTGATGAAGGTTGTCGTCAACGCCCATTATCTGCCTGATGCGCTGGAGGCTCACCTTAAATCGGTGAACTATCCGTTTGATATCCGCATCTCTGACGAGCGGGCGCAGCTTATGGAAACGGGCGGCGGCATGGTTCAAGCCG
>Ga0209075_1002125_pt1 | contig 17762 bp, 16 predicted proteins | sample Stecom2011_FD_187523 | JGI IMG/M metagenome (GOLD analysis project Ga0209075, IMG submission 187523) | Agricultural soil microbial communities from Utah to study Nitrogen management - Steer compost 2011 (SPAdes) (version 2) | ecosystem: Environmental > Terrestrial > Soil > Agricultural land...
GCGGCCAAGCCGTTCGACTACGCAGAAAAAATCGAGTCTGAAGCTCGTGAGTACAGCGTCAAGACTCTGCGCAAGCGTTACAACGGTTACAGCGACAGCCTTTTTGGTCAGTTGCGCACTCTGAACAGCCGTTTCGGCAACTTTGCTGGCGATCTTGTAGCCAAGCTTGAGAAAGAAGCGGCTGAAGGTGCAGATGCCGTTTCCGAAGCAGCTCAAGATGCAAAGAAGTCTGTAACAGCTAAGAAGCCAGCAGCTAGCAAGTCCGCTGCAAAGAAGAAAACAACTGCATCAGCCTAATTTAAGCTGAAGTGGTGAGCCCGGCACAGAGCTTGTGCCGGCGCTGAAGCAAGGGGGTGCCAAGTTTGGATTTGGTGCCCTTTTTTGTTTGAGAGCGGTACCTCTGACGGTTCTGATTGCAGCGTATTACTCAGAAGGGTTGGCGGGTTCCAGTGATAGTGTGCGGGTCTCTCCGGTGACCTCTTCCAGACGTTTGATGTCTTTCTCGTACGTCTGTTTCAGAGACTCAATTTCTTGAGCTTGCCACGAAATCTCCCGCTCAATATCGCGAATTTGGGATTCAAGACGGCGTATTTTTTCTAGGGTTGCATCCGGTATTTTCTGGCCCGTGCGTTCCATATTCGCTGCACGGCTTTGCTCGCTATCCAGTTGGCTGGATATAACAGAGATATTGCCCCGTTTGAGTTGAATCAGCCCTTGCAGTTCGCCCAGTTTGCGGTGCATGGCCTTGATGGCTTGATCCGGATGACTGAAGCGTTTCAAAAGCCGCGTGTCTTTTTCACGCTGAATAGCAAGCTCTTCCTGACGTTGCTTTTCGGCCTCGCGCGCGGCAATTTCTTCGTCTGTTGGTGCTGGGGGAATGACTTCAACCACGCGCCCGTTTGAATTGAGGATGTCGTAGCCGCGTTTCGTCGCTGGTTGAGGGATAGTATTGCTGATTACGACTCGGCCTTCTTCGTCCGTGTAGCGGTACATGCCAGCCTCTGCTTGGGTTGTTATGCCCAGCGAAAGCGAGAGTGCAGTGGCAGCAGCTGAAAATACGGTAAGGCGCTTGTGCATCAGTCAGACTCCGTAGCGTTCCCGGTAGCTGGCAACCTTGGCGGCATGGCCAGAAAACTCCGGGTTGGTTTTAAGATAGTCTAAAACCTGTTCCAGGCGGATAATACTGACCACCGGAATGCCAAATTCGCTTTCTACTTCCTGTATTGCGGAAAGCTCGCCATTGCCTCGCTCCTGTCTGTCCAGAGCGATCAATACACCGGCAGGCTCGGCACCCGAGGCGCGAATAAGGTCGATGGATTCGCGAATGGCTGTGCCTGCTGTAATGACATCATCAACGATTAGTACTTTACCTTGCAGCGGGGCACCAACAATATTACCGCCTTCACCGTGATCTTTCTTTTCTTTGCGGTTAAAGGCAAATGGCTTGCTGTTGCCCTCTTTGGCTAGCGCCATAGCTGTCACGGTTGCCAGCGGAATGCCCTTATAGGCAGGTCCGAATATAATGTCATAATCGAGACCGCTGCGGTCGATGGCGGCCGCGTAGGCTTGGCTGAGCTGCAATAGGTCGTCTCCGGCGTTAAAGAGCCCGGCATTGAAGAAGTATGGGCTAGTGCGACCGGATTTGAGTGTAAAGTCACCAAAACGAAGTACATTGCGACGGATGGCGAATTCGATAAATTTTTGCTGATAGTCGTGCATGGCAAGGCTTCTGGCGGGTGTGGATCTTTTAATAACGCGTAAAAACGGTATCATACACACAAACCGAATCAGGGAACACGTATGCGGGTAGTATCAATCAGCGTCAACGGTCTTGCTCAGGCTGTTGAGAAAGGTTTCTTCGACTGGCTGGCCGAGCAGGATGCAGACGTTGTCTGTGTTCAGGATCACCGTATGCGTGCCTATGAGATTGAAGATAACAATCTCATTCCAGAAGGGTATGAAGCCTATTTCATTGATGGTGAAAAAAATGAGGACGGCGGCGTAGGCATCTACACGCGGCACTTCCCTAAGGCCATCATGTACGGCTTTGCGAATGAGTCAGCGGATCGTGAAGGGCGTTTCATTCAGGCCGATTTTGACAAGGTTTCGGTTGCCTCGGTATTGGCTCCCTGCGCTCTTGGGCGTGAGGAGGAGTTGATCAGCGAGGATGACTTGACGGTGCTCGACCATAAAGATGACTTTATGGATGCTTTTGGTCTGCATATGCAGAAAACCCTTCGTAAGCGTCGCCAGTTTATTTTTGGGGCGAACCTGCAGTCGGCCCATCATGTGACGGATGCGAGCCCGCTTTATCACAAGTTTGATTTTTCAGGGTTTTTGCCTCACGAGCGTGCCTGGTTGGATCGCTTATTTGATGAAATGGGCTGCGTGGATGCGTTTCGTGATATCAATAAGCAGAGCAATCAATTCACTTGGTGGCCGGAGCAGACTGAGGGTTCGCGAAAGAAGGCGGGGATTCGGGTGGATTATCAGTTGATGACACCGGGTATTCGCAAGACCATCAAAGATGGCTGGATTGATAGCACTACCCGTTTTTCGGATCACGCTCCGGTGATTATGGATTACGATATAGAGATTGGTTTGTAATTATCTGGGGAAGCCCCTGAGCAACGGCACCTCCCCAGACACGCTGCGAGTACATCCTTGTACGCTTGTTTCCGGCCATCCTTGGCCTCCAACAGTCTGGGGAGGTGCCGTTGCTCAGGCGCCCAGACTTGGGAGTTGCCTTTCCTAGCCCTCCAGTGCTTCTTTCTGCAGTACAAACAGCTTCTCAATGCCCTGTTTGGCCAGAGCCAGCATGCTATCCAGTTCTTCCTGAACAAACGGCGCAGCTTCAGCCGTTCCTTGGATTTCGATGAAGCCACCCTGATCGGTCATGATCACGTTCATGTCGGTTTCAGCTTCGGAGTCTTCCGGGTAGTCAAGATCAACCACTGGCGTTCCTTTGTAAATGCCGACAGATACGGCTGCAATCATTTGCTTCAGGGGTGACTTCTTGAGGCGTTTTGTTTCAACCAAGTGGTTTAGGGCGTCTACCAAAGCCACGCAACCGCCAGTGATGGCTGCGGTGCGGGTGCCGCCGTCGGCCTGAATCACGTCACAATCTATGGTGATCGTGTGTTCACCCAGAGCTTTCATGTCGACAGCAGCTCGCAGGGAGCGGCCGATCAAGCGTTGGATTTCGACGGTGCGGCCGCCTTGTTTACCACGGGCGGCTTCGCGGCCCATGCGGCTGCCGGTTGAACGGGGCAGCATTCCGTATTCTGCGGTAATCCAGCCCTGACTTTCACCGCGTAGGAAAGGAGGTACTTTGTTTTCCACAGAAGCAGTGCAGATGACTTTGGTGTCCCCGAATTCCACCAGCACGGAGCCTTCGGCGTGGCGCGTGTAGTTTCGGGTAATGCGAATGTCTCTAGGCTGTTCTGGCGTTCTGCCGCTTGGACGCATAGTGATTCCTGATCGATTATATGAGTGTCCGGGTGCGTGGCTCCCGGTCGGATTGGCGTTTGGAAGCCGCGAAGTGTAACACGTTGGGCGCAGGTACCGGTGAGCCGGTAACGGCGGGTGTGTTGTTTGCGGTGGTGGTCGCGGCAAGTGATCGCGGCCTGTTAGACTCGGGCTATGCATAGAATGATCGCGCCCACTAACAAAAGCTGGAGCTCCCTATGATTAAAAGTATGACGGCCTTTGCCCGCAAGGATGTTCAAGACAATCAGGTAACCTTGACCTGCGAGATTCGTACCGTCAATCACCGGTATCTGGAACCCTCCTTTCGGTTGCCAGACGCCTTGCGAGAGCTTGAAAACCCGTTTCGGGAAGAGCTCCGAAAGCAGTTGAAGCGAGGCAAGGTGGATGTGTCGATTCGTTTGCAGTCTGCTGAGTCGGGTGTTTCAGGCTTTGAGATTAACGAGGATGTAGCCCATGCAGTCAACGAGGCTGCAAACCATGTTAATCGGATGTTGGACAACCCGGCGCATATCAATGCCTTAGATATTCTGCGTTGGCCCGGCGTCCTGTCGGTGCCAGAACAAGACTACAGCTCGGCGCGGGAAGCTGGCCTGAGCCTGTTCAAGCAAACGGTTGCGGAGTTGACCGTTGTTCGTGAACGGGAAGGCGAGCGTTTGCGCCCATTATTTGACGAGCGGCTAGCACAGATGAAAGCCTTGGTAGCGACCGTTCGCGAGGGGATGCCCGGGTTATTAAAAGCACAGGAAGAACACATTCGTGAGCGCTTTCAAAAGGCCAGAGTGGAGTTGGACCCAGAGCGGGTGGCTCAGGAAATGATCATGCTGGCACAAAAATGCGATGTGGCAGAAGAGTTAGACCGGCTTGACGCACATATCAATGAGGTGACAGACACCCTCAAGCGCGATGAGGCCATTGGCCGCCGGCTGGATTTTCTGATGCAGGAGCTGAACCGGGAAGCCAACACCCTAAGCAGCAAAAGCATTGATGCTGGTGTAACCCGTGCGGCGGTTGATCTGAAGGTGCTGATAGAGCAGGTTCGTGAGCAGGTGCAGAATATCGAGTGACCAAATTTGGAAGGATGGTGTTGAGCAATAGCTCTTTCACTGCTGGCCTGCCGTAACCCGGTGAATTAATTGCTCTGCGGTGGGGGCCAGTTCCATTAACAAGCTGCCGGTAGCGCTTGTTCTCAAGTGCTTGTGCGAGCCTATCAAGGAGGCGGACACGGTAACCGACCTCAGTCTTCATAATTTTATGCCCAGTCTAGACGTCCCGCCTCTGTTTTCGCCGCTTAATACTATTTGGTGTGCTGGCCATCGACTTGTGTCAGGGGATAGGCATCGATTGGTGCAGCGTGGCCGCGAAGCACAAAGGTGTCAGTTACAAACTTTGTTTGGAGTCGCCCGGCCAGATATCACCACAGGGGTGCAGGTCTCAGTTAGCTAATAGCGACAAAAGGAGCTTACGTGCCTAGACGGCTGAACTCCTCCGGCAATTCCAGCCTTAACCGCTGGCGGCTAAGAGGGCAGTCAAACTCAAGGCCGGCAGCGAGTAATTGCAGTGGAACTCGGGCAGGCTTGCCGTACAGCCGGTCGCCAATAATGGGATGACCAATGCCCTGCAAGTGTTTGCGGATTTGGTGTTTTCGGCCTGTCTCGATAATCACTTGCAGAAGGCTGGTTTCAGCGGCTTCATCGGTGCGTAGCGTGGTTGCGCGACTGATGGCGGCTTTGCCATCAACCGGTGTGTCGATTAGCTGGTTTTGAGTATTAATAATACCGGTGACTCTGGCCAGATAGCGTTTGGCCATGGTGCGCCCGGCAAAGCATTGGGAGAGCGCGCCAGCGGCTTTCGAGTCGTGGGCAATCAGCATGAGCCCGGCAGCATCCCCATCCAACCGGTGGATAAGGAAGCAGGGGCGCTTTAATTCAAGCTCTGCGTGGCGTAGCAGGCTGCAGTGGTCCCCCCACTGCGAACCCTGAGCCAGCAATCCATGGGGTTTGAACCAAACACTGTAGCGGCTTTTGTCTTCTATTAGAGTTGCGGCTTCTGGTTTGCGGCTCAGAACCTTCTCATCATAATAGAGTTGCAGCCGGGTGCCGGCTTTGAGCTCCTTAGTCGCCCGCCGGAGCCGCACCGTTTTGCCTTTGAGCGTCCACCAGCAGGCCCCCTTGTTCATGGCGTCTTTGATGCGCTGGCGGGGTAGCCCCGATGCCTGGCTCAGGGCGTCACTGGCGGTTTCTGGCTGCTCAGTTGTAACGTCGAATTTTCTGCGCATTACTGGGCGGCATCTCCGGGCTTGATTGCAAGCAAGTCGGTTCTCAGGTGAGTGAGCACCTTCTCGGCGGTGTTGCCAATAACTCGGGCTCTCAGGCCGGTTTTTCCGCTTGTGCCAATGACCACCATGTCGGCTTTCAATTTGCTGGCCACACTGGGGATAACCTTGTGTGCGGGGCCAACAGCCATGTGGACTTGCTCCCGGCTCAAGTGCCAGGTGTTACACAGGTGCGTAATGGCGGGCTCCAATGCGGCTCTGCGTTTTTGTTCATGCTCGGCTACATTGATGATCTCGAGGTCTGCCAACACTTCGGAAATATGCAGTGCATGAACCAAATGCACCTCGCTGCCAAAGGCTTTTGCCAGAGCGCTGGCTTGCTCAATGATCTTTGTATTGAGGGCCTTTTTAACGGGCTTGGTAGAGCTTAAGTCCACCGCTGCCAGAATCGGGTGAGCGTGGTTCCACTTCTGCTCTGCAACCAGCATGACAGGTACCGGGCACTCACGGATCAGGTGCCAATCGGTTGGCGTATACCGCCAAGTCTCGGAGCGGCTACCGGTTTTGATGACAGCCTTGAAACGATTTGGGTGGCAGTGTTCGATTATCCACTGGTGTATGTTTTTTTCCCACACCGTATGTGTGGAGACCTGCAGATCGCCGCACTCTGAAAGAGCCAGCATTTGATCCAGCCAGCGTTGGCGAAGTTCAATTAGGGCATCCCGAGCGCGTTGCTGCACGGCAGGATCCGAGGGTAGAGCGCCAAGGTGTTCATGGGTGAAGGCCACGATTTCCAGATGGGCGCCCGTTGCGCGTGCCAGTTCGATTCCCCGGGCCAGAGCTTTCTGGTGCTTGTGGGCCGGGTCCATGACAATCAGAAGTTTATCCATGTTGCCTTTCCGTCGTTTGCTGAGCTTGAGTTTGGTGCTTCGTGTTTAGCTGCTACATACTCTGATATTACCAGTTGTGGCGGTATCCGGGATGCGGTGTTTGGTCAAAGGTCGTATAATTAATCGCTTTGCAGGTCGCCAGTAATGGTGGCCAAGTCCAGTTCAGGAGTTGTCGAATCATGAGCCAGTCCGGTGAAACGGGTACGCTGTTTGTTATTTCTGCGCCATCGGGTGCTGGCAAGACCAGTCTTGTAGCAGAAATGTTGCATGCGGATCAAAAGCTGGGAGTATCTGTATCCCATACCACGCGCCCCATGCGCGAAGGCGAGAAAGACGGCATTAACTACCATTTTGTAAGCCGTGATGAATTTGAGGCTATGATAGGCCGTGGCGACTTTCTGGAGCATGCAGACGTTTTCGGTAACTACTACGGCACGTCGCAGGTATGGGTTCGGGAAATGGTGGCCAGTGGCCGAGACGTGATTCTTGAAATTGACTGGCAGGGCGCTGCCCAAGTGCGTCGGCTTATTCCAGAGTGCGTTAGCATATTTATTGTACCTCCCTCTTATGAAATCTTGCGGGATCGTCTGGTAGGCCGAGGTACGGACGCAACGGAAGTAATGGAGCGGCGTTTATCCGAAGCCAGAAAAGAATGTGAGCATGTCGGGGAATTTGACTACTTAGTAGTGAATGATGGCTTTCAGGACGCGCTAACCGACCTCTTGGCTATTGTACGTAGCCAGCGTTTACGTATTGCAAATCAACAGGCCCGACACAGCGCTTTGCTCTCTGGGCTCATTGGGGCAAGTTAGAGCAAGGCCAGATAGGGGGTTTTGCTGTATACAATTTGTGCCGCGAGCAGTAAACTACGCGGTCTGCTAAATCAGTCATTTTAATTTTGTCGGGGATGTTATGGCACGAGTTACCGTTGAAGATTGTCTCGAACATGTGGATAACCGCTTCCAGTTGGTCATGCTGGCGACCAAGCGTTCCCGCCAGATTGCCACCAAAGGCGCCGAGCCGATGGTTGCGGAAGAAAACGACAAACCCACGGTAATCGCCCTGCGCGAAATCGCCGCTGGCTTGGTTAGCCGCGATCTGCTGACCGAAATCGAAGAAGACTAAGGCGGTTGCGGATAGATTGCGGTGTCGCATGAGGCTACGGTAGAAGGGCTAGCGGTCGAGCTCAGTACCTATCTTGATACCAGTCGCATTAATCAGGTGCGACGGGCGTACTATTACGCCGAGCAGGCCCATGAGGGCCAGATGCGAAAAAGCGGCGACCGCTACATAACCCACCCTCTCGCAGTTGCTCACATTCTTGCAGGCCTCAAGCTCGATCATCAGAGCTTGATGGCTGCAATGCTTCACGATGTTATAGAAGATACGGGTATCCCCAAAGACGCCCTTGCTGAACAGTTCGGCGAGGATGTGGCGGAACTGGTGGATGGTGTCAGCAAGCTGACCCAAATAGAATTCCGCTCCCGTGCCGAAGCTCAGGCAGAAAACTTCCAGAAAATGACCTTGGCCATGGCCCGGGACATCCGGGTTATTCTGGTTAAGCTTGCTGACCGTTTGCACAACATGCGCACTCTGGGGCCCATGCCCTACGAAAAGCGACAGCGCATTGCCACAGAAACCCTCGATATATACGCCCCCATTGCCAATCGCCTTGGCATGCATGCCGTTTCCACAGAGCTTGAAGATCTTGGCTTCGCAGCGCTGCACCCGATGCGTTCCCGCTATATCTCCAAGGCCGTGGACAAGGCACGAGGCAGCCACCGTGAAATCATTGAAGAAATACGCGGCCGGTTGCAGGAAAAACTGGAAGAGCGTGGTTTGCCGGGCAGGATACTTGGTCGCGAAAAGCACCTGAACAGCATCTACAACAAGATGAAGCTCAAGCAGAAGTCGTTCTACGAAATCATGGACGTGTACGCCTTCCGCATCATTACCGATACCGAAGACGACTGTTACAGGATTCTGGGCGCTGTTCACAGCCTTTATAAGCCAATGCCGGGCAGGTTCAAAGACTATATTGCCATGCCCAAAGCCAATGGTTACCAGTCGTTGCACACCACGCTTTTCGGTATGCACGTCAATATCGAAATTCAGATTCGTACCGAGGAAATGGAACACATTGCCAACGATGGCATTGCGGCCCATTGGATGTATAAAAACGAGCCGACCAGCGCTACAAGTGTCAACCAGACGCGAGTGGACCGCTGGGTTAAGGGCTTGATGGAAATGCGCGAGCGCGCGGACGACTCGCTCGAGTTTATTGAACACGTAAAAGTGGATCTCTTCCCGGATGAGATCTATGTGTTCACCCCGAGGGGTAAAATTATGGAGTTGCCCCGGGGCGCAACACCGGTAGACTTTGCTTATGCTATCCACACAGACATAGGTAACGCCACGGTTGCCTGCCGCATCAATCGCAATCTCGGATCTCTGAGTAAGCCACTTCAGAGTGGCCAAACAGTTGAGATCATTACTGCCCCGGGTGCCCGCCCGAACCCTGCTTGGCTCAGTTTCGTGGTAACGGGCAAGGCGCGCAGCAGTATTCGCCATACCCTGAACAGCCAGAAGCTGGCGGAGTCGATGGAATTGGGCCGTGCGCTGCTGAAAAAGTCCCTCAATGGTTTTGGTGCGCGCCTAGCTGATATTGATGATGCTCAGAAGCAGGTCGTTGTGAACCACAATCAGGTAAACAGCTTCGATGAGCTGATCAGTGATATTGGCTTGGGGAACCGCATGGCGTATTTGGTAGCGCGTCAGTTGGTGAGTGGTGCTGAAAGCGAAGAGCCAGACGAGGCGATTAAGGATATTAAGGGTGGCAGTGATACGCCGGTCACCATACAGGGAACCGAGGGCATGCTGGTTCATTTTGCTGCCTGCTGCAAGCCGATACCTGGAGACCCCGTGGTTGGGGTAATGGATTCCGGCAGTGGCATGGTTATCCACTCCGACACCTGTTCCCGTTTACCGGAAGATGATGAAGGCCGGTCACGCCTGACCCACCTCACCTGGGCCAAAGACATTACCGACGAGTTTTCTGTTGAGCTGCGAGTTGAGTTGGAGCGCCAGCGTGGGGTAATTGCGGAGGTGGCCAATGCGGTTGCAATGGCAGACGGTAATATCGAACGGATAAATGTCGACGAGCAGAACGCGCGCTTCAGCGTTGTTAGCCTTGTTGTTAAAGTGCATGGCCGTAAGCATTTGGCCCGGGTAATGCGCCGGGTACGCAACATCAAAGCGGTTACGTCGATCAACCGAGTGAAATACTGATCCTGAAGGAGCTTGCCCGTCTCTCTGGTTGACAGCTCGCGTGTGGAACAGCGACGATTGGTGTTTTAGACGAAAGGAAAGCAAACAGTATGACCAACAAATCGATCATCCAGACTGAAAACGCACCGCAGGCAATTGGGCCTTACTCTCAGGCTGTAAAGGCAGGCGACACGGTGTATATTTCTGGTCAAATTCCGCTGGACCCCGAAACCATGGAAGTTGTGGCAGGGGATTTTTCGGCAAAAACCCGGCAAGTGTTTGATAACCTCAAAGCGGTTTGTGAAGCCGCTGGCGGTGCATTGAAAGATATCGTTAAAGTGAACATCTACGTAACCGATCTGGCAAACTTCGCCACGGTTAACGAAATCATGGCGACGTATTTTCCGGAGCCATACCCCGCCCGGGCAGCTGTACAGGTTTCTGCGTTACCGAAAGGCGTTCCGGTAGAGGTAGAGGCTGTGATGGTGCTGAGTTAATTCAGCGCCTATTGGTAAGATGATTAGAACAAAGGCGGCCTCGGCCGCCTTTGTTCGTTCCAAGACTAACCCTTATCAATCATTTCGCGGTACCCCGCGCGAAAGTCCGGGTAACGGAATGTAAATCCGGTCTGTAGCAGCCGCCTGTTGTTGCAACGCTTGCTACCAGCGCGACCGCCTTTTCTGGCTTCAGCTACAGGCTCGGCGCAGGGCACCTGCTTGCGCACCCAATCGACCACTTCATCAAGGCGAACGGGCTCACAATCACTGGCCACATAGCAGCTATCCAGAGGTTTGCCTGCAAGTGCCAACTCATTGAGATGAACGACGGCCGCTGCGGCATCTTCTTCATGAATGCGGTTGCTGAACGGAGCAGGCCTCACTGGGTTCATGCGGCCTTCAATGACCTCCTCCAGAAAGCGCCGTCGTGATGGCCCGTAAATGCCGCTGAAGCGAACAATGGTGGCGGGGTGGCTGCTATCCAGTGCTGTTCGTTCACCGGCAAGAATTTGCTGGCCTGTTACACGGGTAGGAGAGGCGGTACTGGTTTCATCGACCAAACTGTCATCATCCTGAGCATAAACACTGGTGCTGCTAATAAAAAATAGCCGTTTTAAGGGTTTGTTGCCCAGCGCCTCCAGCAGATTGGACATCCCGTTAACATAGGCATCGCGATAACCTTTCTCGTCGTAACTGGAGGGCGTTAGGCAGTAGATAATCGTATCCAGATTGTCTGGTAGCTTACCAGCTAGAGTTTCCAGGCGAGTTAAGTCTGCGCCTATACCCTCAACACCTTCAGGCACTTTGGTAGGGTTGCGGCGTAATCCATAAACCTGTGCCGACTCTTTTAGCATGCTGGCGATGGCGCCCCCGAGTTTGCCACAGCCGGCAATAAGAATTCCTGGCTTACTATTGCGATCAGCGATTGCCATAGACAATATCAATCCTTATCCTCTAACCCATAAATAAGTGAAACTTCGCCCCGTATCCTTTTGACCGGAGATCACCATGACGCTTACCGAGTTACGATACGTCGTTACGCTTGCCCGTGAAAGGCATTTTGGCCGCGCTGCCGAGCGTTGCCACGTCAGCCAGCCGACACTCAGCGTTGCGGTCAAAAAGCTGGAAGACGAATTGGGCGTGCCCTTGTTCGAACGCAGCAAAAGCAGCATTCGTGTGACCGAAACCGGCCAGCGCATTGTTGCGCAAGCTCAGCGGGTTTTGGATCAAGTAGGTGTAATCCGCGATATGGCTCAGGATGGTAAAAACCAGTTGAGCTCGCCGCTCAAGGTTGGTGCTATTTACACGATTGGGCCTTATTTATTTCCCCACTTGTTACCCGAGTTGCGCCGGGCAGCGCCGGAAATGCCGCTTTATATAGAAGAGAACTACACCGCCAACCTGCGACAGAAGCTGCGCCAATCCGAGCTTGACGCCATTATCATTGCGTTGCCATTTGAAGAGGCAGAAGTACTGACCTTGCCCCTATACGATGAGCCCTTTGTTGTACTGCTACCGGCAGGTCACCCGCTGGCAGACAAAAAGCAGATCACCGGCGCAGAACTTGCCCGCGAACAGCTGTTGCTACTCGGGCCGGGGCACTGCTTTCGGGACCAGATACTTGAGTCCTGCCCGCCTCTGGTGGAGGCGGTTACCCGCCGAGCTGACGATGGTGCGCCATCGTTGGTGACTGAGGGCAGCTCACTGGAAACCATTCGCCACATGGTCGCCTCCGGTTTGGGGATTACCGTGCTTCCACTGTCTGCGGCCACCGGCATGCAATACCAAAAAGATGTACTCGTAACCCGGCCTTTTGCTCCGCCTGTGCCATCCCGCACTGTCGCGCTGGCTTGGCGAGTCACCTTCCCGCGGCCGAAAGCTATTGATGTGCTCTCGCTTGCGGCCGGTCAGTGCCGGGTGATTGAAAAAGCGAAGGAAGACACACCGGTTGCAGCCGCAACGGACTGATTTGAGCCATGGCATCACTGGATGATATCCCCGTCACCGAACTCAAGGGCGTAGGAAACGCCCTTGCTGAAAAACTTGCGCGACTGGGTATCGCTTCGCTGCAAGACTTGCTATTCCACCTCCCCCATCGCTACGAAGACCGCACAAGAATCATACCCATGGGCAGCTTGAGAGTGGGCGATGTCGCGGTTGTTGAAGGGGAGGTAATGAAGTCGGATTTGGTGATGGGGCGTCGCCGCAGCCTGCAGGTTACCCTGAAAGATAGCAGTGGCTTTCTGGTGCTGCGGTTTTTCCACTTCAACGCCGCCCAGAAAAACCAACTGTCAGAAGGCGCCCGGGTTCGTTGCTTCGGCGAAGTACGGCCGGGGCGCGCCGGATATGAGTTTTACCACCCGGAGTATCAAACCAATCCCCCCGCGATGCCCACGGGGGAGCAAGCAACGCTTACGCCGGTTTATCCACTGACCGAAGGCATACAGCAGCCCAGAGTGAGAGGCTTGTGTCAGCAGGCTTTGGGATACCTTCAGCGGCATCCCATACACGACTGGCTGCCCGCTGAGCTGTTGGCAGGCTATCAGTTACCGGGAATTACCGAAGCCGTCCAATTGGTGCATTCCCCCCCCGCAAATGCGCCGGTTCACCTACTCATGGAGGGGCGCCACCCGGCACAGCAGCGTCTGGTTATGGAAGAGTTGCTGGCCCATCAATTAAGCATGTTGCAGGTTCGGGAACAGATTCAGGCCCGGCAAGCATTGCCCTTACTTCCAACCGGCAACTTGCCCGAACGATTTCTGGATGCGTTGCCTTTTGCGCTTACGGGCGCCCAGCGTCAGGTTTTGAGTGAGATTCGGCAAGATCTCAGCCAGCCACTGCCCATGCTGCGTTTGGTGCAGGGAGATGTTGGTTCGGGTAAAACCGTGGTGGCTGCGCTGGCTGCGATACAGACCATTGGTGCGGGCGCTCAGGTTGCGCTTATGGCGCCTACCGAAATATTGGCTGAGCAGCATTATCAGAATTTTTGTGATTGGTTGGAGCCTCTCGGCATTCAACTGGCGTGGCTGACCGGCAAGATCAAAGGCAAAGCCCGAAAAGAGACGCTGGAGGCAGTTCACTCAGGGGACGCCAGTGTTGTTATAGGCACCCATGCACTGTTTCAGGAAGATGTGCTGTTTCACCGCTTGGCACTGGTGATTGTGGATGAGCAGCATCGGTTTGGTGTGCACCAGCGCTTGGCTTTGCGGGAAAAAGGCGTTGGTGGAACGCTGGCGCCGCACCAGTTAATCATGACCGCTACCCCAATTCCCCGCACCTTGGCCATGAGTGCCTACGCCGATTTGGATACCTCAGTGATTGATGAATTACCCCCGGGCCGCAAGCCAGTTGAAACCATCGTTATTCCTGATGGCCGCCGGGAAGATGTCATTGAGCGTGTACGCGGTGCCTGCACAGAGGGTCGTCAGGCTTACTGGGTCTGTACCCTGATTGAAGAATCGGAAGCTCTTCAGTGCCAAGCTGCTGAGGTAACCGCGCAGGAGCTGGCTGAGCGGCTGTCGGGATTAAAGGTTGGGCTGGTCCACGGCCGCCTGAAGTCGGCAGAAAAGGCCGAAGTGATGAACCGCTTCAAACAGGGAGAGCTTGACCTACTGGTTGCCACCACGGTGATTGAGGTGGGAGTGGATGTGCCCAATGCCTCTCTCATCATCATTGAAAACCCAGAGCGTTTGGGGCTAGCCCAGCTACACCAGCTTCGGGGAAGGGTGGGCAGAGGTGAACAGGCCAGCTTCTGCGTTCTCATGTACCATCCTCCTTTGTCAGCCAACGGCAAAGCAAGGCTACAAGCCTTGCGTGAGAGTCAGGATGGCTTTGTGATCGCCGAGAAAGATTTGGAAATTCGTGGGCCGGGAGAGGTGTTAGGCACTCGCCAGACTGGCATGATGCAGTTTCGGCTGGCAGACTTTGAGCGTGACAAAGGCTGGATTGAACCAGTGCGGGAGATGGCACCGGGGCTTATGAAGCATCCTCAGCTAGTACAGGCTCTAATCCGACGCTGGCTGGGAGAAAAAACACGTTATGGAGATGTTTAAACCGGTTTTGTGTTCGCGCCAACTAGGAGTGCATCCGTATGAACTGGTTCTATATCAACATTTATTGCTAAGTCATGCCCTATACTAAAGATCCAACGGCGAACGTTATGGCCAGACTGCAAGCAGCGATACTCGGGAGAATATGATGGAATTACCTGTCACGGTACAACAGGCTCTTGGCGAATCCGTAAAAGGTGTTTCGCTTAGAGATACGCGTCAGGCTAACCGCCACGAGTTATTGCGAATGGTGCTGCTTCACGACGGCAAGGAAAACCTTCAAGCCATCTGCTGCAAAGACGACTTAATTGACCTTGAACAGCTGAACAAACAGCTGGGGCGGGATTTCCGTCTTATGAAGTCCCGTGAGCAAGTGCGTGTTAAAGAGCGCGCAGGGCTTCGGGAACTACCGGCACTGCCTTCTTTAACAGGCTGGCCCACCGTTGTGGATCGGCGTGTTAATGATTTGCCTTGTGTTGCTTTGGAGCTAGGGGAGCAAAACTTGGCCATGGTTATGCCCGCTGACGAATTTCGTGCACTGACGAAAAACGCAGATCTTCGCTCGTTTACCGTGGCCTCTGAAAACATAGCCGTAAATCTTGATGACCCGGCTAACGATCTAAACCAACTGACCTTTGCGCTCAAAAAATTTACCAGCCTGCGCATTCAGCAGCGCCTAGAAGATACGTTGGAGCTTCCGCCACTGCCAGAAACGGCTCAGCGTATTATTCGTCTGCGAGTAAACCCGAATGCGGTCATGGGAGACTTAGTAGATATTGTAGAAAGTGACCCCAGCTTGGCCGCTCAGGTTGTAAGTTGGGCGTCGTCCTCTTTTTATGCCGCCGCTGGGCAAGTGCGTTCTGTACACGATGCAGTATCAAGAGTGCTTGGCTTTGATATGGTGATGAACTTGGCCATGGGCTTGTCTTTGGGCCGAGCGCTGAAACAGCCGCAGGATCATCCGGACGGGTATGTAGATTATTGGCAGCAAGCCATCTGGCAAGCCCAGTCGGCGGGCGTTCTGGCTAGCATGATGCCTCGCGGTGAGCGCCCGGTGTTTGGCTTGGCTTATCTCGTTGGCCTACTGCACAACTTTGGCTATCTTCTGCTGGCTCAGGTTTTTCCTCCCCACTTTAAGCTGGTTTGCCGCTCGTTAGAGGTAAACTCCAATATCGATTCCTCGGTAACCGAGCATTATCTTTTGGGTATTACCCGCGAGCAAATAGCGGCACAGCTTATGGAAAACTGGGGCATGCCAGATGAGGTAACCTTGGCCCTAAGGTATCAGAAAAATCCTAGTTACCGGGGCACACACAGCGTTTACGCTCGGCTTTTGTGGTTGGGGCGCCAACTGCTAACGGCACGGGGTGTTCAGTTGGGTGCTTGTGAGCCTATTGGGCAAGAGATTTATGACGAACTGGGGTTGGATTCTAAGCTGGTAGAGGCGCAGTTTGATGAGTTGGTGGCCAGTAAAGACAATGTTATGGCTATGGCTATGGCAGGCATGATGAATCAGTAACAAAAAAGCCGGCCTAGAGGGCCGGCAAGGCTTCTGCTCATGGCAGAGTCGTCCGAACGAAAACAGGAGAAACAACGCAGAGCAACCACCCGTGCAACAATTTAACGCTCTGTCACTGTTAAAGTTAGACAAAATCTGAAAAAAGAAAAGCCCTTGCCTTACTAAGCAAGAAGCTGATCGCCCCGTCATTTTTTTAAGCTAAGCAAGCTTATGATATCCAAGCAATAAAAAAGCACTGTCGCTTTTTTGCGTTACAAAATGACACAAATGTAAACAAAGTTAAAAGTTGTGGTTTCGTATCGCTGTTGCGGCGCGGCGGATTTCATCTGCGTAGCGCTTTTCTACTTCAAATCGTTCTTTGTCCATTTTTTCTACAAAACGGACCTCGGTATCCTGACGAGCTTGGTGGGTCGGCATATGGCGGAGTTTTTCATGCACCTCCATAAATACACGGAAGGGTGATTTCTCCATCAACTCAGGCTCAACATGGTCGAGCAAGCCCTTTATGCGCAAACAGGCTTCGGAGTACTCAACCTGATCTTCCTCTATCGCCATGGCGATAACCTTAATGCTGTCGACCATATCTTGACGCCGCTTCGCCTTGAATGCCTCAGCCTTCTGCAAGCGCCTGCGGTTTTCAGCCAGCATTGTCATTTGGCGCCGTATAAACCCCAGCAAGACAATGATGGCGATAGCTCCGGCACTAATCAGGCTCCACTGTAGCCATTGAGGCATGCTGTTCTCCCTGTTTGGTTCTGGCGGATGTAGACGGCTTTTTTGAGTGCAAGACTTTGACAGTTACCGGCTGTCCGTTCAATACGGACGTACCCGCTACCGGATCGGTATGTTGATCACTCAACACATCGTTAATACTTGCGCCAGCATGGGCTGATGCCGTGGTTTGGTGTGTTCCGTCGCGGTTATGACCCCAGCCGTGGGGAATAGAAACAACGCCGGGCATCATGTCGCTTGTAATTTCTACAGGCAAGAGAATACAGCGATTTTCGGCACGGATCTCTGCGGTGCATCCGGCTTGGAGTCCCAACTTGCTCGCATCATCCGGGTTTACCAACAGCGTGCAGCGATCTTTGCCTTTAACCAGCCTGCGGCTGTTATGCATCCAGGAGTTGTTACTGCGCACATGGCGCCTGCCAATCAGCAGGAGTTCGCCGGGTGAAGCGGGCGCAGAGAGATGCTGGTGCAGGCGCTCTACATCTTTTAAATAGCGCCGCGGGGCTAGATTGATTTTTCCATCCCGGGTGAATAGACGGTTCGCTAATGCCGGTCGCAAAGCGCCTAGATCAATCCCGCTGGGGTTTTCTTTCAAGCGCTTGAGGGAAAGGCCTTTGGGTAACTCCTTCCACTGTGGATTGAGAGAGCTTAGCTTAGCCAAACTTTTCAATGGGTGTTGTTTGGGCAGTAAATCTAGAATCAAACGTGTGGCAGGCTCCAGAATTCCGCGCACCCGGCTGGTATCTGCGCCATAGGGGCCAGTACGCAGAAGCAAGTCAACGAGCGGATCCGGGCCGACTCGTTTGAATGCCTGCCAGCCTAGCTCTGAACGTAGAGGCAGTTTGTTGCCTTTGCGCAGTTTCTCCAGTCGGTGAGCAAGTTCCAACAGAATTTGCCAATCATGGCGGCTGTCCGGGCCTGCATCAAAAAGTGCTTCGCTGTATTTGGACACGTTACGAACCGCCAGCATGTTGAACACGATGTCGTAATGGCTGCGCTCAAGCGCAGCAGTAGGGGGCAGAATAATATCCGCGTGGCGTGTGGTTT
>Ga0209075_1002126_pt1 | contig 17762 bp, 12 predicted proteins | sample Stecom2011_FD_187523 | JGI IMG/M metagenome (GOLD analysis project Ga0209075, IMG submission 187523) | Agricultural soil microbial communities from Utah to study Nitrogen management - Steer compost 2011 (SPAdes) (version 2) | ecosystem: Environmental > Terrestrial > Soil > Agricultural land...
AGATGGAATGGGTTAAGCGTCATCAACTCACTGATAGGCTGGCGTAAATCTGCATTCGCGTTAGCAATCACTCGGCGCAAATCACGCAAAGTAAAAATACCCTGTGGACGTTGCATTTCATCAGTAATTACTAAGCTGCCAATTTGTTGCTCATGCATTAATTGCACAGCTTTATGCAAAGGCAAATGCCCTTCACAGGTAATTGGCTGACGCATGGCCAGCTCAGACAACCGAGTTTCCATCGAATACTGCGAGCCCAGTGTTTCTGCAGCGCGGCTTTGCACTTGCTGATTGGCGTGATCGAGCAAACTGCTGATACCGCGCACCGAGAAATCACGGAACGCTTCGCACTTGCCGAATAACTTCACAAAAGAGGCTTTATCCAGCAGCAGACAAAAGGTATCTGTCTCGGCAATATGCGAGGTACGTGTAGCTCTTTCGCCTAATAAAGCCGCGATCGGAAAACATTCGCCGGTGCTAATTTCAAACGTGGTTTCTTGACTGGCATCCTGACCTTTGCGGCGCTCACCGTGGACACTGCCTTGCTTAACAATATAAAAAAACTCGACCGGTCCATCTTCTGGACTGACGATTTTTTCACCTTCAGCATAAAAACGCAGTTGGCAGTTTTCTACCAGAAAACTGAGATGAGCAATATCCATCTGGTTAAAAGGTGGATATTTTTGCAAGAATTCCAGCGTGCCTTGTATATTTTGTTGCACTGCGGTTTTGCCTGTTTTTGCAAAGGCATCATTCCTGCTCATGGAGCACTCCCCTATTAGATCAAACCATCCTAAAGTTTTAGATTAACGCATCCTATTGGACGTAAGTGTGACAGCGGCACAATGCAGGGTTTTTCTATCCTTAGTGCGATCTATATCAACACAATGCTGAGCTCTAGCACGCCACAGCCGGTATTGCGTTGCCATAGAAAAACACTAGACAACAAAAAACCGCCCGAAGGCGGTTTCTTGTTAACACTGTAGAGCGTTACAAATTATAAGCCGTTTTTAGCTTTAAATTCGCGACGACGACGGTGTAATACTGGCTCGGTGTAGCCATTAGGCTGCTCGCGGCCTTGCAGTACCAATTCCAGTGAAGCTTGGAACGCGACGTTGTCGTCGAAGTTCGGTGCCATTGGACGGTAAATTGGGTCATCCGCATTCTGACGGTCAACCACCACAGCCATACGCTGCATGGTCTCAACAATTTGTGCCTCGGTAACGATACCGTGACGCAACCAGTTAGCCATGTGCTGGCTTGAGATACGCAGAGTAGCGCGGTCTTCCATCAGACCGACATCGTTGATGTCAGGTACTTTAGAACAACCGACACTGTGGTCAATCCAGCGCACAACATAACCCAAGATGCCTTGCGCGTTATTGTCGAGCTCGTGCTGAATTTCTTCGGCAGTCCAGTCTGTGCTTGGTGCCAATGGAATGGTCAGAATATCGTCAATTGAAGCAAACTGACGTTTCTTCAACTCTTCTTGACGAGCAAACACATCCACTTCGTGGTAATGCAAGGCGTGCAGCGTTGCCGCTGTTGGTGATGGAACCCACGCTGTATTAGCGCCCGCTTTTGGGTGGCCAATTTTCTGCTCAACCATGGCGGCCATCAAGTCAGGCATCGCCCACATACCTTTACCGATTTGTGCAACGCCAGACAGGCCGGTAGCCAGTCCTGTATCAACGTTCCAGTCTTCGTAGGCTGCAATCCATTTTTCGCCGCGCATAGCTGTTTTACGAACCATTGCGCCCGCTTCCATAGAGGTATGGATTTCATCACCGGTTCGGTCTAAGAAACCTGTGTTAATGAACACCACGCGCTCTTTAGCTTCAGCAATACAGGCTTTCAAGTTAACTGTGGTGCGACGCTCTTCGTCCATAATACCCATTTTCAGGGTGTTACGTGCTAAACCTAAAACGTCTTCGGTGCGCGCAAACAACTCGTTAGCAAACGCTGCTTCTTCTGGACCATGCATTTTCGGTTTAACGATATACATGCTGCCAGTGCGGCTGTTTTGGCGGGTGGTGTTGCCTTTCAAGTTATGCATCGCAATTAAGCTGGTGAACAATGCATCCATGATGCCTTCTGGCATCTCGTTGCCTTGCTCATCCAAAATTGCTGGGTTGGTCATTAAGTGGCCAACGTTACGAATGAACAATAATGAACGGCCGTGCAACTTCACTTCACCGCCATTGACTGCGGTATACACGCGATCTGGATTCATTACGCGAGTAAAGGTTTTATCGCCTTTGGTCACGCTTTCAGACAGGTCACCCTTCATCAAGCCTAACCAGTTGCTGTAAACCAATGTTTTATCATCGGCATCAACCGCAGCGATCGAGTCTTCACAGTCCATGATGGTGGTTAAGGCTGACTCAACCAAAACATCTTTGATACCTGCAGCATCGGTTTTACCGACAACGCTGTTTGCATCAATTTGGATCTCAAAGTGCAGGCCATTGTTCTTCAATAGAACAACAGTGGGTGCTGCTGCATCACCTTGGAAACCAACCAATTGCGCATCATCACGCAGACCGGTGTTGCTGCCGCCTTTTAGGCTAACCAGCAGTTTGCCTGCATCAATGCGGTAGCCGGTTGCATCAACGTGCGAGCCCGCTGCTAAAGGTGCAGATTTGTCTAAGAAAGCACGTGCATAAGCGATGACTTTATCGCCACGTACTTTGTTGTAGCCCTTGCCTTTCTCTGCGCCGCCTTCCTCACTGATGACATCAGTGCCGTACAAAGCGTCGTACAAAGAACCCCAACGCGCATTCGCAGCGTTAAGGGCAAAACGTGCGTTAGTTACAGGTACCACTAATTGTGGACCTGCCATACGAGCAATTTCGTCGTCAACATTTTGTGTGCTGGCTTGAAAGTCTGCTGCTTCTGGCAACAAGTATCCAATCTCTTGCAGAAATGCTTTATAAGCGACTGCGTCATGAGCCTGGCCCTTACGTGCAAGGTGCCACTCATCAATTTGTGCTTGTAAGGCATCACGTTTTTCTAGCAGGGCACGATTTTTCGGTGCAAGGTCTTTTAACACCTTCGTTGCGCCTTCCCAGAATTGCTCTGCAGTCACACCAGTGCCCGGAATAGCTTGATTATTAACGAAGTCATATAAAACTTTGGCGACCTGCAAGCCACCGACTTGAACGCGATCAGTCATTTTTGCCTCACTCTGCTTGGAAAAGCCTCAAATAGAACGGCCATTAGGCCATGTAGTGCACAACCATAAATACTACATGAATATTTCTAAAAAAGCAGAGGGAAATCAACTGAGCAACTTTTGTCGCAGATGGCCGAAAAAAAGGCAAAAAAAACTCCGAATCTCACGGGGGGGAGAGAGATTCGGAGTATAAGTCCGGACTGCTAGGGGTAGTCCGGATATCTGCCAACATAAAACACATCAAGGAGTTTCAACAACGGTATTCCTTAACCATTCAAATACTCTGACTGTGCTTTTGTAAAATTAGTTCCTAGATTGTTTTAAAAAAATTTAATGTGCCTGATCCCAATTATCGCCGACACCGGCTTCAACCAGTAATGGCACGTCCAAAGCGGCACCAGCACTCATCAATGGTAATAAGCCTGCACGTAACGCATCCACTTGATCTTCGCGGACTTCAAGCACCAATTCATCATGCACTTGTAAAATGACGCGCGCATCCAAATCCGATTCAGCTAACCAACTGTCCACAGTAATCATCGCGCGCTTAATAATATCGGCAGCACTGCCCTGCATCGGCGCGTTAATCGCAGTACGCTCAGCCCCTTTACGGATCGCCGCATTTTTCGCGTTAATATCTGGCAAGTACAAACGGCGACCAAACAAAGTCTCAACATAGCCTTGCTCACTGGCCTGCTTGCGAGTGCGCTCCATATAGTCGAGTACACCTGGATAACGGGCAAAGTAACGGTCCATATACATTTGCGCCTGACCACGGTCGCAACCAATTTGCTTAGCCAGACCATGCGCACTCATGCCATAAATCAGACCAAAGTTAATCGCTTTAGCGCTGCGACGTTGGTCAGTGGTGACATCCTCTAACTCAACACCAAACACTTCAGAGGCGGTCGCTTTGTGTACATCACGATCATTACGGAAAGCATCCAGTAAACCTGGATCTTGCGCCAAGTGCGCCATGATGCGTAATTCAATTTGCGAGTAGTCAGCCGCCAGTAGTTTATAGCCTGCAGGCGCAATAAAGGCTTGACGAATACGACGCCCTTCAGCGGTACGAATCGGAATATTTTGTAAGTTAGGATCACTCGACGATAAGCGCCCAGTCGCGGTGACGGCTTGATGGTAGCTGGTGTGAATCCGCCCAGTCAGCGGGTTAATTTGCTCAGGCAAGCGGTCAGTGTAGGTGCTTTTAAGTTTACTTAAACTGCGGTATTCCATCAGCAGCACAGGTAGCTCATGGCCTTGCTCCGCCAATTCTGACAACACCGCTTCAGCGGTACTGGGCTGACCTTTGGCGGTTTTCGCCAAAACTGGCAAACCGAGTTTTTCATACAACACCACACCCAACTGTTTAGGCGAGGCTAAATTAAACGCTTCACCGGCAATCTCGAAGGTCTTGCGCTCCAGCTCAGTGAGTTTCTCCGCCAGCTCTAAACTTTGCAGACCGAGCAAGTGCGCATCGACCAGCGCGCCGCAACGCTCAATCCGCGCCAGCACCGGCATCAAAGGTATTTCAATGTTAGCCAACACATCAATCAGTGTTGGAATCCCTTCGAGCTCTTTAATTAAACAATTATGCAAACACAGGGTAATTTCAGCATCTTCAGCGGCATAAGGCCCAGCAATACTCAGATCAACTTGATCAAAGGTCAGTTGCTTAGCGCCTTTACCGGCCACCTCTTCAAAAAGAATCGTACTGCGATTTAAATAACGCTGCGCCAAGCTGTCCATGTTATGCCGCGTGGCAGTGGAATTGAGCACGTAGGATTCAAGCATGGTATCGAAGCGTACGCCCTGTACCGCAATACCATAACGGGCTAACACGTTAATATCGTACTTACCGTTTTGGCAGACCTTAGTAATGGCTGGGTCTTCTAAGAGCGGACGCAAAGCTGCTAAGACTTTATCTTGATCAAGCTGCTCTGGCACGCCCATATAACTATGCGCCAAGGGCACATAAGCCGCCTCACCTTCAGCCACTGCAAAAGAAATGCCCACTAAGCGCGCCTGCTGCGCATCGACGCTAGTGGTTTCGGTATCGAAAGCAAACAGCTTGGCTTGGCTTAAGCGCTGCAGCCAATCTGCAAATGCTTCTTCAGTCAAAATAGTGTGAAATTTAGCCTGATGCTCGACTGCTGCAGTTTCGGCTGCTGCGCTGTCGGCTGAACTTTCAGTCTCAACCACAGGCTCGGCAAACAAATCATCCGAGACGCTGCTAACTGCTTTCTTTGGTTTAGGACTGCTCGGCGCAGCAGCACTGCGACGACGAATCTCATCTTGCCAGCTTTTAAACTCTAAGCGCTGATACAACTCCATCAGAATCTCGTCTTGCGGATCCTGCATGTGCATGTCGTCAATATTCAGCTCTAACTCAACATCGGTTTTAATCGTGGCCAACTGACGTGATAAATAGGCCATATCACGATTATCTAATAATTTAGAGCCTAGTGTTTTCGCACCACGAATGGGTAAAGTCGCAACTTTATCAAGATTGGCATAAATCGCATCCATATCACCAAGGCCAACCAATAAGCCCAGCGCGGTTTTTTCACCGACGCCTGGCACACCGGGAATGTTGTCGGATTTATCACCCATCAAAGCTAGATAGTCGATGATCAGTTCTGGGCCAATGCCGAATTTCTCCACCACGCCATCACTGTCTAACGTGGTGTTGTACATGGTATTGACTAACGTGACATGGCCGTTCACCAACTGCGCCATATCTTTATCACCAGTGGAGATAACTACCGGACGCTCGGCCAGAGTGCTGCTGAGCGCTAAGGTGCCAATCACATCATCGGCCTCGACGCCTTCTACGCATAAAAAAGGAAAGCCCATGGCCTTCACGCATTCATGCAAAGGCTCAATTTGCACGCGTAAATCATCCGGCATCGACGGTCTTTGCGCTTTGTATTCAGCAAAGAGTTCATCGCGAAAGGTCGGCCCTTTGGCATCAAAGATCACCGTAATCACACTCTCAGGGTATTGCTTGCGCAAACTGCGCAGCATATTCAACACCCCTTTCACCGCCCCAGTTGGCAGCCCTGTCGATGTCATTAACGGCGGCAGCGCATGAAACGCGCGGTACAAATACGATGAACCATCAACTAAAACTAACGGGGCTTGAGACATGCGGGCATTCAACCTTTACAAAAACAACCAAATGAGTAACACATTACTGAGTTAACAAGCATACAGGCAATCGCTATTGGCTCCCACTGCACGACACAGTGCTACAACTTAGAAATGCCAGACATGTGTTCAAGCAATCATCAATAACAGCATTCCTTGCGCCGGAACAAAACAAACGAACACATTATATGTGTAGATTAGGACTATGGGAGATTTGCACAGTACAGACCACACCAGCATCAGCTTTAAGGAAGCACTGAATAATGTTAGCGAGGCAGTCAGGGCTAGGCAAAAATCAGTGAAAAAGCGCAGTTTACAGGTAGTAAATGAGCATTTTGAGCTGATTTTTAACAACGCCCTGACAACGTAGGTAATTAATCAGCGCTTCCTTAACTCTCTGCGACACAGAATGACGCATTACCAGTGGATGATGAGCTCTAGTTTGCCGAATTTACAGGGGTTTTTATGTTGTTATTGGATCAAATACAGGCCTTTGACTTGATTGCCGACACTCGCAACGCCAATCCCATGCGCGTCATCAGTCTGCAGCCAGTCGGCAATAACAACGGGCAGATTACCGTATCAGGGGCGCACGGTTTACTACGTCAACTCACCCTAGAAGATGGCCAGAAAAGCCATTTAAGCCATGCACCGCAGCAGCGTTTAGTACGCGACCCTAGCGCTTTGCTTGGCTGCTTGCTGGGAGGCGCTTTAGGTGATGCCTGCGGTGCGCCGGTAGAGTTTCTCGAGTGGTTTGAAATCCAAAAGCGCTTTGGTGAGAGCGGCATCCAAGACTTACAGCCAGCCTATGGCAAGCTTGGTTCAGTAACCGATGACACGCAAATGATGTTGTTTACTGCAGAAGGTTTATTGCGCGCTACTGTACGCGAGCATCTACGCGGCACAACGCATACCCCCAGCATTATTCATAACGCTTATATGCGCTGGTTACTCACGCAAAATGTATCCGCCAATCCGTACCTCGCTGAGACTGTCAGTGATGGTTGGTTAATTGCAGACCAGCGTCTTTGGGCACGACGCGCACCCGGCTCCACGTGCTTAAACTCATTGCAATCGGCTCAGCAGCTTGGAGCGATGGCCGAAAACAACAGTAAAGGTTGCGGCGGTGTGATGCGTGTTGCTCCTTGTGCTTTTATGCCCTATCCCTTTACTTCAGCTGCGCAAGCCGCACACCTCACCCACGGACATCCATCCGGTTATTTATCGGCAGGGATATTTGCCGATATCCTTGCGCGCTTATGGCAAACACCAGCCCTGTCACTGGCAGCAGCCACACACAGCAGTTTGCATGAACATCGAGATAAAGTTGGCATGCATGAAACCTATAATATTCTGCAAAAAGTACTGGAGCTGCACCATGCTGACATCGAGCCCAACCCCGAGCTGATTGAGGCGCATTTGGGCGGCGGCTGGATTGCCGAAGAGGCGCTAGCGATTGGCTTATGGTGTGCATTATCAGCCAAAGACTTTACTGATGGTGTGTGCAAAGCCGTCAACCACAGTGGTGACAGCGATAGTACCGGCCTTATCGCTGGACACTTTCTTGGACTGCTACTGAGCGCGCACGCTTTGCCAAGCGAATGGCTGGCTCACTTAGAAATGCGCGACAGCATCCAACAAATCGCCACTGACTTATGTTTAGTGCCGCATCAAGTCAGCCTCAATAACCGTAGCGAAGACACCGCGCTATGGCAACGCTACCCTGGTTGGTGAGCTAATAGGATTGGTCAACCTGCGGTGTTGCACAGTTTTTGCTAGCATGACCGGCAGACCATGCCTGCAGCGACAAACAGCTGCTCTAGCCAATGAGGATTTTAAGATGAGCGATAAACTGCACCCCGATGCCCTACAAGCGTTAAAAATCGCGTTCAACTACATGCCTAAAGCGATTGAAGTGACCAAGTACGAATACGGAGAGCATTATAAAGTCGTGCTGGAGCACATTGAGACGGTCAAGGAAATGCTCTTGCTCAATGATATTGACCCGGAAGAAGTTTACGGCGAAATCAATCCAGAGCACACACCAAACTCATCTTACTAAAGCTGGGTTCTTGCGTTTAGTTAAGTTTTCCTGAGAATTATTTGTTGTCCTGCAAGGGCTCTGGCAGAGTATTTTTATCGCTGCATTTGTGGCGTACAAGGCAACTCTGCCGACCCATGCAATGCTTAGCAAGCAACAGATAAGAAGGATATAACGATGACCGATACTTGGCTTCCTTCCCTAATTACTGCCACACCACAAGAAGGCTTTGAGCTGGCCATTACGCTGAGCCGTCGCGGTGTGAAATACACTCAACCTGATATGGAAACCCTGAAGGCGCTACGCTCTGCCTATGCAGAGTCTGCTGACGGCTTGACGGCGGCATCGCAAGTCATCGCCATTAACTTTCAAACCGTCTCTGCAGCCAATAACTACTGGCGCAGTTAATCCGCGCAACTTAAAAACAACTCTCAGACAGCTCAAATGATTGAGCGCCGCTGACAAACAGCACAAATAGTCAACGAGTGCTTTGCAGTGGTTGTGATCAGCGCAGCCAGGGATGGCGCAGCGCCGGAGTTGAGCCCCGAACGGGCTCATCGATGCAAAAACAATCACCGCACAGTACGGCAAGCGCAATTTTAACAGTCAGAAATGCACTTTGAATTAAGCTTTTGCGGGCGAGCCGCCCGCGCTTCCAGAGTCGGCATAGCCCGTTTAATTTCACGAGAACAGTAGCCGCCAAGTACGCGAGCAATATCAATGATCAGTGAGTGCTGCTTGTCGCGAATTTACTGAGCCGTCTTCTCTTGAGTCTCAGCCAAGACCTCAGCATCTAACGCGCCCAAGTCAAATTGGGTCTGTGCAATCCACTCAAAAGCGCGCTGATTTAACTCAGCAATCGCTCGCGGACCTTCACCTTCGGCATACATCGGCTGACCAATTACGACATCAATCGTGCCGGGCTTTTTCGCCCAGCCAGCCTTTGGCCAAAACATCCCAGCATTGTGTGCAATAGGTAATACCGGCAAGCCAGCATTCGCTGCCAACGAGGCGCCGCCACGGGAAAACTTGCCGATATTACCAACTGGAATGCGCGTGCCTTCTGGAAAAATCAACACCCAACAGTTTTGCTCTAGACGCTCAGCGCCTTGGCTAGCCAGTTGCTTTAAGGCTTGCTTAGGATTATCACGGTTAATTGCAATAGGTTTGAGCATCGCCATCGCCCAACCAAAAAACGGTACACGCAGCAGTTCTTTCTTTAACACTTGGCTCAGTGGCTGAAAATACGCTGATAAGAAAAAGGTTTCCCAAGTGCTTTGATGTTTCGCCAGAATCACACAGCGCTCACTGGGAATGTTTTCGGCACCGCTCACACGGTAATTTAAACCAATAATGTACTTGCCTAAACCGACAGCGAAACGACACCAATACACATTGATAAAGCGGTAGCGTGCAGGAAAAGATAAAAAAGGCGCGATCAGCAAGCTGACTAAACACCACACTAGCGCACTTAAGCTCAGTAAAACATAGAAAATTACCGTTCTTAATCCGTAGATGACGCCCATATCTCTAACCTTTAGCCTAATAAGTGATCTGCCACTGCTGATAAATCAGCAAATATTAGAGTGTTGTCTGGTAGTGGTTTCTCACGGGTTTGTTCGCCTTTTCCGCTACAGACCAACACTGGTTGGGCATTGACGGCAACCGCGGCCTGTAAGTCACGCAGGCTGTCACCGACAAACCATACGCCATCCAGTGAGGTTTGGTAGTGCTCGGCAATTTGTGTCAGCAGGCCTGGCAAAGGTTTACGGCACGCGCAGCCCTCATCTGGACCGTGTGGGCAATAGCTAATCAGCCCCATAGCACCACCGCGCTGCTGCACTTCATCACGTAAAACTTGATGCATCGACTCGAGAGTTGGCACGCTGTAATAACCGCGCGCTAAGCCGGACTGGTTGGTCGCCACAGCCACCGTCCAACCGGCGCGACTGAGACGCGCAATGGCATCTAAAGCACCCGGCATAGGAATCCATTCAGCCACTGTTTTAATGTAAGCATCCGAATCGTAATTAATCACACCATCACGATCGAGAATTAATAATTTCATACTTGATCCCTACTCAAGATGAGCTCAACAGAGACTCCTTAAGCTCATCGTCTTTCTTGTCGAGCATTAATCCAGTACAGAAATATCTGCTACACCTAAGAACAAGCCGCGCAACTGCGCCAATAAGGCATGACGATTGGCACGTACTTCAGGGTTTTCAGCGTTAACCATCACTGCGGTAAAGAACGCATCCACCGGCTCATGCAGGCTGGCTAAGCGGGTTAATGCTTCAGTGTACTGACGCTCGGCAGCCAATGGTTGTACCGCCTGCAACGCCTGCTGTAAGGCTGCGTACAAAGCAAATTCGGTTGGGCTGTCGAAGTAATGCGCTTGCACCGTTGTGCTCTGCTCGGTGGCACTTTTACCCAGCAAGTTCGATACACGCTTATTGGCTGCAGCCAAAGCTTGCGCTTCTGGCAAGGCACGGAAGTTTTGCACCGCTTGCACACGCTGATCAAAGTCCAAGGGCGACATAGGGTGCACCGCACGCACTGCTTGATACACCGCAACATCAACACCGGCATCTTCATAACGGGCGCGCAGACGATCAAAAATGAAGTCGAGGATTTTTTCTGCCAAGCCTTTGCTCTCGATCTTATCGCCATACTGGGTAATCGCGATAGCCACCAAATAGGCCAGATCAATGTCTAAATCTTTTTCAATCAATACACGCAAAATACCCAAAGCAGCACGGCGCAAGGCGTAAGGATCTTTACTGCCGGTTGGCAACATGCCAATTCCAAAAATACCCACCAAGGTATCCAGCTTATCCGCCACTGCTAACGCCGCACCGGTTAAGGTTGTCGGTAATTCAGCGCCAGCACCACGTGGCATATATTGCTCATTAAGTGCTAAAGCGATATCACCAGGCTCACCATCATTTTGCGCATAGTAGAAGCCGGCGATGCCCTGCATTTCCGGGAACTCACCGACCATCTCCGTAGCTAAATCGCACTTCGACAGTAAACCAGCACGTGCAGCATGCTCAGGATTACTACCGATTTTCTCAGCAATCACTTCTGCCAGTTTGGCAACACGTACCGCTTTATCGTAGACGCTGCCCAACTGTGCTTGGAACACTACATTCTGTAGGCGCTCATTAAACGCCTCTAAAGGCTGCTTTTGATCTTGCAGATAGAAGAACTCGGCATCGGTGAGACGCGGACGCACAACTTTCTCGTTACCGGAAATCACTTGTTGCGGATCGCGGCTTTCAATATTCGAGACGGTAATAAAACGTGGCAGCAACGCACCTTTGCTATCCAACAAGCAGAAATACTTCTGGTTGTCTTGCATGGTGATAATCAAGGCTTCTTGTGGCACATCCAAGAAATGCTCTTCAAATGAGCACACCAACGGCACTGGCCACTCCACCAATGCGGTCACTTCATCCAGCAAAGCTGGCGGCACAATCGCGGTACCTTGTTGCTCGGCAGCAAGCACATCAACACGCTTTTGAATTAAGCTGCGACGCTCAGCAAAATCGACCAGCACATAGGCTTTGCGCAGCGCTTCGACATAATCGCAGGGCTGGTTGAGCACGACATCACTGTTGTGATGGAAACGGTGGCCACGTGAGGCGCGACCGGCGGTTTGCGCCAAAATTGTGCAATCCACGACATCGTTACCAAACAGCATCACCAACCATTGGGTCGGACGCACAAACTCTTCTTTACGAGCGCCCCAACGCATGCGTTTAGGAATCGGTAAAGCACTGAGCGACTCTTCAACAATCGCTGGCAACAAGCCTACAGTCGCCTGCCCTGGAATATGTTGTTCAAAGCGTAATTTAGCGCCGCTGCGATCAATTTCACCAATATCCACGCCACATTTACGCGCAAAACCTAGCGCTGCTTGCGTCGGCTCACCTTGCTCATCAAACGCGGCTTGTACTGGCGGACCATCAATGGCTTGGCTACGATCATCCTGGCGCTCAGCCAGTTGGCTAATCAGCACTGCTAAACGACGCGGTGCGGCAAAAACCTGGACATTGCCATGGCTTAAGCCGGCCGCTTTGAGGCCTTTGATAATGCCATCACGAAATGCCTTGGCTAGGGTATTGAGGGCTTTGGGTGGTAGCTCTTCGGTACCCAGCTCCACTAAAAAATCACGCGCACTCATTGTTCAATCTCCAGCTTAGCCAATACTTCATCACGTAATGCTTCAGGTGCCATCGGGAAGCCTAATTTCGCCCGTGCTTCTAAATAGCTTTGTGCTACAGCGCGCGCCAAAGTGCGCACACGTAAAATATAGCGCTGGCGTTCAGTTACAGAAATCGCGCGGCGTGCATCCAACAAGTTAAAGGTATGCGAGGCTTTCAATACCATTTCATAGCTGGGCAACGGCAGATTTAACAGGCTTAGACGACTGGCTTCACTTTCATAAAAATCAAACAGCTCAAACATCTTCTCAACGTTGGCGTGTTCAAAGTTATAGGTGGACTGCTCCACTTCGTTCTGATGGAAAACATCGCCATAGGTCACTTTACCAAATGGGCCGTCGGTCCAAACCAAGTCGTATACCGAATCTACACCTTGGATATACATGGCCAAACGCTCAAGACCGTAGGTGATTTCACCGGTAACCGGATAGCACTCAATACCGCCGACTTGCTGGAAGTAGGTAAACTGAGTGACTTCCATGCCGTTGAGCCAGATTTCCCAACCCAAACCCCAAGCACCTAAAGTTGGCGACTCCCAGTTGTCTTCAACGAAACGGATGTCGTGCACCAGCGGGTCAATACCAATATGACGTAATGACTCCAAGTACAAATCTTGGATATTGTCTGGGTTAGGTTTAAGCACCACTTGGAACTGATAATAATGTTGCAAGCGGTTGGGGTTGTTACCGTAACGACCATCGGTTGGGCGGCGCGAAGGCTGCACATAGGCAGCATTCCAGGTTTCCGGGCCGAGGGCACGTAAAAAGGTTGCAGTATGGAAGGTGCCAGCACCCATTTCCATATCATAAGGTTGCAACACCACACAGCCCTGCTCAGCCCAGAAGCTCTGCAAGGTGAGAATCAGATCTTGGAAGGTACGCACGGGGGCGGTTGTTTGGGTCACGGTATATATCCACTATTAAAGACGGGCAGAAAGTTCAAGAGTATACCCTAAATACAGGTATTCCCGCAGCGGGTATTGCTCAGTTACAGCGCATTATTGATGTTGAATGACCGGGTTTGTTCACTTTATCTAAGCCTTAGTAATTCTTTAGCTGCGATATAACCAGTTCACACATCTAGATTGCGTAAAGTGTGCTGTGCATATTTGCGTAAAACGTACTGCGCTATAGCTGTTTTCCGTCGATGAACCCATCCAGGGTTCAACTCCGGCGCTACGTCATCCATGACTTCGCTCGTCACAACTATAGCGCAGCACTCGTTGATCATTTGTGCTGCCAGCCAGATCGCACTTGGCTGAGCGGGCACTATCGGCGCAGGCCTGCATGTTGATCATGTGCATCGATTTTGCACATCAAAAGCTCGCAAAGAGCCTCATAAAAATAGCGCAAACAATACAAATATTTGAGAAGTGTCTCGCGGGTGATGTGACAAGTGCGCCATGGATGGCGCAGCGCCCGAATCGGGCCAGGATGGCCCGTTGAGGGAAAAACGGCACTCCCGAGATACGCCCAGCGCAAATCAAAATCCAATCTTACGACCAACTTTATTTTTCAGCAGTTCGGCAAAACCTCGCTGAGCGGTAGCTGGTATTTTTGTAGCAACTCATCCACTTCCGGACGTGCTTGTGCGCTGACATATTCGCGCTCAAGCATCAGTACTTGATAGATAGCACGGCGTAGCATTGCTGGAGTTAGATCGGTTGAATCTTTTTGCATACTGCAGACAAAGGGCACCCAAGCGGTGAGTATCACCCATGAGTTGAGGACTAAAGCCTCAATACTGGCCGCATCAATACGCAAAATACCGGCATCAGCAAAACCTTGATAAATGCCTTGTGCATTGCTCAAGCATCGCTGCGCCAAAGTTTGATAACGCTGCGCCAACTCAGTATCGGCGGCTAATAAATGCTGCATATCACGGTGCAAAAAACGATAACCCCAAAGCGCGGTGAGTAGCGCTTCCAATAAAAAGGCCTTATCAGCAACGGTCATCACTCGATCTTGAGGGCGCTGTAAAAACTGATCAACCAATTGCTCATATTGACTAAAAAGCTCGAGCACAATCGTCTGTTTGTTACGAAAGTGGTAGTACAGGTTGCCCGGAGAGATACCTAGATGCGCAGCAATATGATTGGTGGTGACCTGCCGCTCACCCTGTTGATTAAACAACTCAAGGGCAGTCTGCACAATGCGCTGACGCGTGCTTAATCTGCTGTTTTTCTGCGTATCTTCTGCTGTTTTCTCTACCAATCTAGCCTCTCTTTGCTATCCGCTGGACACATCACACCTGCTCTACTGCATTATCACTCGAGCACTTAGAGCAAATACTCTAATCCACTTGACCAGTTAGAGCAAATACTCTAAAACATCAGTTATATTTATTTGTTTGCGAGTTTAATCATGCCCAACAACACACCGATCAGTGCTTTAAACGACTTATTAAGCGCGCAACAACAAGCTTATCAAGCACAATTGATGCCCAGTGCTGAGCAACGTATTGAATGGCTTAAGGCTTTACGCACTGTACTCGCCAGCGAACAACAGTTGTTATGCGAAACCATTAGTGCGGATTTCAGTCATCGCAGCCACGACGAAACACTCTTAGCTGAATTAATGCCAAGCCTGGAAGGCATTGATTATGCCTGCAAGCGCATTAAGCGCTGGATGAAACCGGTTAAACGTAAAGTCGGCTTAGCCTTTCAACCTGCCTCGGCAAAAATCGTCTACCAACCGCTCGGTGTGGTCGGCGTGATTGTGCCGTGGAACTACCCGCTGTTTTTAAGTATTGGCCCTTTAACTGGCGCACTAGCTGCCGGCAATCGGGTGATGATCAAAATGAGCGAGCACACCCCGCGCACCGCGCAGTTGCTAAAAGAGTTATTAGCCCGTGTTTTCCCAGAAGATTTAGTCTGCGTGGTGCAAGGTGAAGCCGATCTCGCTGCAGCTTTCTCTGAGCTGCCTTTCGATCACCTACTGTTTACCGGTTCAACCCAGGTTGGTAAACATGTGATGCGCGCCGCGGCGAAAAACCTCACGCCTGTGACCTTAGAGCTCGGCGGTAAATCACCGGCGATTATCAGCGCCGATGTACCCATGGCCGACGCCGTAGAGCGAATTGCCTTTGGCAAAATGGTCAACTCTGGGCAAACCTGCGTCGCGCCTGATTATATTTTAGTACCGCACGCGCGTATCGATGAGTTTGTCGAGGCGATGCGCAGCACTGTGCGCAAATTCTATCCAAAATTGGCAGACAACCCTGATTACACGGCGATTATCAATCCACAACACCAACAACGCTTGCAAGACACCATTGATAACGCCACCAGCCAAGGGGCAGAGGCGATTGCTATCCACGCCGAAGGCCAAGGTCAACGCTTACCCCTGACTTTACTGCTGAATGTCACTGATGACATGCGCGTCATGCAGGATGAAATCTTTGGGCCTGTGTTACCCATCGTGGGCTATCAAACTCTGGATGATGCCTTAACTTACATTCGCCAACGTCCACGCCCTTTAGCGCTGTATTACTTTGGCTATGAGCGTAGCGAGCAGCAGCATGTACTGCACAACAGTCATGCCGGTGGTGTGTGCATTAACGACACTTTACTGCATGTTGCGCAGCATGATTTACCCTTTGGCGGTATTGGTCCATCCGGTATGGGCCACTATCACGCTCACGAAGGTTTCTTAACCTTTAGCCACAGCAAGTCGGTGTTTAGCAAACAGCGTTTAAATGCCGCCAAACTGATTTACCCACCTTACGGCGGTTGGCTGCAAAAACTGATTCTGAAATTCTTTTTACGTTAAGACGACGAGGCCAAAGCATGTCGCATGTTGCTCAGAGTGCCGAGTTTTCTCGGCGCAGCTTTCTCAAACTTAGCGCTGTTTCTGCAGCGAGCTTAAGCGTGCTCAGTTTATCGGCAAGTCTGACCGGCTGTAGCAGCGATCCTGCCAGCAGCGGTTTTCTGGTGCTGCGCAGTGATGACATCCTGTGTTTATCGGCGATCTTGCCGGTGCTGTATAGCGGCGCAGTTGCTGCCGAGCAGATGAATAGCAACCTACACAGCACGCTGCGCGCCATCGACAATAGCCTCGCCAGTTTTTCGCCCGAGATGCGCAAACTGACCGTGCAACTCTTTGATGTGCTCAATAACCCGCTAACGCGCGGCCCACTCACGGGTGTTTGGGGGGCTTGGTCGCAAGCGTCATCAGCCGATGTTCAACAGTTTCTCAAACGCTGGGAAAACAGTCGTTTTGATTTATTAAAAATGGGTCATAACGCTCTATTGCAACTGGCGATGCTGGCTCACTACGGGCAGCCAAGTGCTTGGCATCACTGCGGCTACCCTGGCCCACCGCTGCTGCAGTAATGTTAAACGCTGTGCTCAGGCCTTTTTCGTCACAACAATAATAGAGATCACTTATGCCCATTCCAGACCCTTTTCTTCAAGGCATCGCCAATGGTTGGCAGGTGCAAAACGCCTCCCTGCTTGAAAACGATCTGCAGCTTGAAGCTGATGTAGTGATTGTTGGCAGCGGTGCTGGCGGGGCCACCAGTGCTGAGTTATTAAGCGCTGCCGGGCTGCGCGTATTGATTGTTGAAGAAGGACCGCTGCGCACCAGTACTGATTTCAAAATGCAAGAGCCACAAGCCTACGCTGACCTCTATCAGGAAGGCATGGGTCGCATGAGCAAAGATGGCGCTATCACCATTATGCAAGGTCGCGCTGTGGGCGGCACCACCTTAATTAACTGGACCTCGAGCTTTCGTACGCCGCCCGAAACCCTCAAACATTGGGCCAGCGAGCATGCGGTCAGCGGTTTAGACAAGGATACTTTGCAACCTTGGTTTGAGCGCATGGAACAACGCCTCGGGGTTGCCCCTTGGAGCATGCCTGCCAACGCCAACAATGAAGTGATCAAGCGTGGCTGTGAGGCACTGGATCTAAGCTGGGCAGTGATTCCGCGTAATGTGCGCGGCTGCATGAATTTAGGCTATTGCGGCATGGGTTGTCCGGTGAACGCCAAACAATCAATGCTGGTCACTTGCATTCCGGCCAGCTTAAGCAATGGCGGCAGCCTGCTTTATTTAGCTCGCGCTGAACGCTTACAGATGACTCAAGATCGCGTTCTGCACCTCGAATGCCATGCCCTTGATGCGCGCGGAGTCGAGCCTACTGGTCGTAAAATCATTATTCGCGCCA
>Ga0209075_1002128_pt1 | contig 17755 bp, 17 predicted proteins | sample Stecom2011_FD_187523 | JGI IMG/M metagenome (GOLD analysis project Ga0209075, IMG submission 187523) | Agricultural soil microbial communities from Utah to study Nitrogen management - Steer compost 2011 (SPAdes) (version 2) | ecosystem: Environmental > Terrestrial > Soil > Agricultural land...
AAAATTTCATCATAATTTAAAATAGATGAACCAGCGGCTTTATTTTCTGCTATGGATTGCAGTCGAACGGTGTTTGTTGCTCCAGGCAATACATTATTCACAGTAATATTATACTGACCTAATTCATTGGCCAAGGTTTTACTCCAGTTGGCTACAGCCCCTCTTATGGTATTAGAAACTCCTAATCCATCTAGAGGTTGTTTTACACTGGTTGAGATAATATTGATGATTCGGCCATACCCCTCCGCTTTCATTCCTGGATAAAGCGCCTGGACAAGAATGTGATTACAAACCAAATGATTATTAAAAGCATCTGTAAATTCAGAAACTTTTGCTTTTCTAATCGGTCCACCTTTAGGTCCACCTGTATTGTTTAATAAGATATGCGCTCTGTTTTTGCTTGCCCAAGATTTGATTTTCTTTTCTAAATCTAAGGGTTGTGAAAAGTCAGCAACAATATAATCATTCTTGTCGTTCGGATTCAGCTCCTTAAGAACTGCCTTAAGCTTAGCTTCATTTCTGGCTACCAAAGTAATCGACGCTCCTAATTTGGAGAGTGCGATTGCAGATTCTTTCCCTATTCCTTGTGTACTACCGCAAACTACCGCATGCTTGCCTGTTAAATCTATATTCATAAATAATTATTCTACCGTTACAGACTTCGCCAAGTTTCTTGGTTGGTCAACATTTGTTCCTCTTTTCACTGCTGCATAGTACGAAATCAACTGAAGTGGAATCGTCGCTAAAAGCGGTACAAGATTTTCATCGGTATCAGGGATTTCGATGGAATGGTCTGCCATTGCTTTTACTTGCTCGTCACCTTCAGTGATAACCGCAATAATCTTTCCTTTACGCGCTTTGACCTCTTGAATATTGCTCACTACTTTTTCATAAGAAGTTCCTTTTGTTGCGATAACGAAAACAGGCATTGCTTCATCGATTAATGCAATTGGACCATGTTTCATCTCTGCAGCAGGGTATCCTTCTGCGTGGATATAAGAAATTTCTTTCAGTTTCAAAGCACCTTCTAAAGCAACTGGAAAGGAAATTCCACGCCCTAAATACAAAGCATTACTAGCGTCCTTGTAGGTCTCGGCAATCGCTTCTAGTTTTGGGCTCTTCTTCAAAATCTCAGCTACTTTATCTGGAACTAAATCCAACTCTGTAATGATTCTTCTGAATTTAGATTCATTAATAGAACCTTTATTTCGAGCAATCGTTAAAGCCATTAAAGTCAACACTGTTACTTGAGCAGTAAACGCTTTCGTAGACGCTACACCAATTTCTGGTCCTGCGTGAGTATAAGAGCCCGCATCAGTCACCCTTGAAATTGAAGAACCTACAACGTTACAAATCCCAAGAATTGTAGCTCCTTTAGATTTAGCTAAATTTAATGCCGCTAATGTATCTGCTGTTTCACCAGACTGCGAAATAGCGATTACTATATCGTCTTCATAGATAATAGGGTTTCTATATCTAAATTCTGAGGCGTATTCAACCTCAACAGGAATTCTTGTTAAATCTTCAAACAAATATTCACCTACTAGCGCTGCATGCCAAGAGGTTCCGCAAGCCACCATAATGATGCGCTTTGCATTAGCCAACTGCTGCTCGTAGTCTTTAATTCCTCCAAGACCAACCCAACCGTCTTCAACATTTAATCTTCCTCTAAAACAATCTCTAATTGATCGAGGTTGCTCATGAATTTCCTTTAACATAAAGTGCTCATAACCGCCCTTTTCAATGGCTTCTAATTGCATCTCTAACTCCTGAATGTATGGGGTCTTTTCTTTATTTTGAATACTGAAGATCCTCAAACCTGTCGCTCGATCTACTATTGCGATTTCCTCATCTTCCATATATACGACTTCATTCGTATATTCAATGATAGGTGTAGCATCAGAAGCCAGATAAAAATCTCCATCTTTTCCGATACCAACAACGAGCGGACTTGATTTACGGGCAGCGATCAATTCGTTTGGATTGTCTTTACTTAAAACAACAATTGCGTAAGCCCCAATTACAGAATTCAAAGCGATTCTGACAGCTTCAGCTGTTTTTACGTTTTCTCTTTTTTTAATATCATCAATCAAATGAACCAAAACTTCAGTATCGGTTTCACTTTGGAATTGATATCCACGAGAAAGCAATTCAGCTTTTAACGAATCATAATTTTCAATAATTCCATTATGGATCAAGGCCATTTCACCATCATTCGACATGTGTGGATGAGCATTAATATCGTTTGGCAATCCGTGAGTAGCCCAACGTGTATGCCCAATAGCAATTGTTCCTTTAGTATCTTGTTTAGCGGCAAAGTCTTCTAACTCTGACACCTTTCCTTTACGCTTATAATTATTAAGTCCATTCTCATTAAGCACAGCTATTCCCGCACTATCATAACCTCGGTACTCTAATCTTTTGAGTCCTTTTAAGACTATTGGAAAAGCTTGTTCCTTTCCGATGTATGCTACAATTCCACACATATCACTCTCCTTATTTAAGTTAATTTATTTTAAAGCTTTGTATACACAATGCTTAATTTAGGTTGCTTTTTATTCGAACTATTTGCGCCATTAAAGACTAGTCTTTCGGTAGTAGTATTATATTTCTTTGGAGAAATATATAAACCATTGTTTTGAATTTCTCCTTTGACAATATTTTGAATGTATGTTCTCAAATCTACAACATACGCTTTTTTAGACTTATTATAAGCCACAGTTGAGACCACATACTTTCTATCATCACCTTCAAAAAGCTTAGCACTCACGTTCACTTCAGTGCTTGGGTAGAAATTACTTCCTTGATAATAATTGACAGGCAATTCCAAAGAAGCATCATGGACAATAATGTCTGCAGGTAAGTCATTAATAGAACTAAACTCAACTTTCGCACGTGTTGCAAAAGCATGTGCATAAAATTCTTCGTCACCAAGGCTATTGTCATTGATCACTTGTTGAACACGTGTCATAGAATAATCTGTTTTCACATGATTAAAGTCAATGGCACTTCCTGTAATAATGAAATCGAAAGATGCTTGTTCTCCTCCTGAAGTATAATAAACAGTAAGTTTTGAGGCGGGTTTAGTACTTGCTAAATAAATCACAGAACCTTCACCTGGAGCCAACATCGCATTGTTGACTTTAAAATGAAGTCCTTTGAATAAATCTAAGAAGTTAGCATCATCTGTCGCTGACTCGGCAAGGGTCAACAAATTTTTTGCAAAAACAGGGTCCAAGGGAATTCTCAACTGAGGATTCAGCGTATCCGAACCCACAATCGCACTTTTCTCTGGGTCAGGTGTAATCAACCCCTCATTATTCCCTGTAGGAACAAGATTTTGAGTTGAAGTTGTGACTATCGACTTTCGAGTATAACTTGAGTCTCTTGATAAGTCTTCAGTGATTTCATAAATTTCAAAAAGTTGTTCATTTAAATTACCGTAGTAACCTCCAAATTCGAAAGCCACGACGGCTGAATCAACAGTTAGGCTTGAAATATCTCCAAAGTCAGGAGAAAACCCTGACAATGTCAGTTGAGAATAAAACTCAGCCTCCACGGTACCGAACACCTCATCATTAAAACTACCGATCAGGTTGAATTCTGGATCCATTGTAAGCACAGTATCTTCTTCTACTGTATAGGTATGGATTTGAAAAGTATCCAATCCGTCGGAATTCATTATGCTTCCCGAAGGAAGAGCTTGTGTTCCCACTGGGCTTTTCTTCTTTTTACAAGAAGTAAAAGCAGCTGTTAAACAAAAAAAAGCAGCGAAAAACAAAATTATTTTTCGCCACCTTTTATTTTTTTTAATCTCTACTGTCTTTATCATCATTGAATCAATGCTTCTTCATCTATTACTTTGTCGAAAAACTCGCTCATTAATTTTGGCTGTACTTCTTCCGACTCAAATTCTAGCTTGAACTTTTCTGTTTCCTCGAATGCTGCTTTTAGCTCCTCGTGTACAGAGTCACTTCCCATTACGATTCCATCAGCGTATTCCATAGCTGCTTTATTCAGACTTAGGTAATCACCTGACTTGATTGAGTCGATAATACCTTCATCAAAGCCTTCAAATTTAAGTTTTTCATCGAAACGAGCGTCCCAATTCTTGTTAAATTCATTATCGTAAAGCGAATAAACTACTTTAGTATCTGCGAAGTGCGGATCATTTTTGTAGATATCCTTAACATATATAGGCATTAGCGAGGTCATCCAACCATGACAGTGGATAATATCTGGTTTCCATCCTAACTTTTTTACAGTTTCAAGGACCCCACGACAAAAGAACATTGAACGTTCATCATTGTCATCATACTCTTCTCCTTTTTCATCAGAAAAAACACCTTTACGCTTGAAATACTCTTCGTTATCGATAAAGTACACTTGCATTCTAGCTGTCGGGATGGATGCGACTTTAATAATCAATGGATGATCCATATCATCAACAATAAGATTCATTCCAGACAATCTAATTACTTCATGCAATTGATGACGTCTTTCGTTAATCACTCCAAATCGAGGCATAAACACTCTGATTTCCTTTCCACTCTCTTGCACTCCTTGCGGAAGTTTACGAGCAGCTTCTGAAACATCTGAACTTGGTAAAAATGGTTTGATTTCTTGCGAAATAAAAAGGACTTTCTTCTTCTCCATGAAACTAATTTTGGTAAAACGAATACAAAAATATAAAAAAAAATTCGGATTTTCGGTATAAAAAGATAGATTTGTTGATTTGCTTGTTTTAAATTGGAGAACAATTGGTAAATTTATATAGCATCGATGCGCTAAAGGAAAACCTAGAGCCATTAAGGAATAAAGGGTTGAAAATCGGCTTTGTACCCACTATGGGTGCCTTACACGACGGCCACATTTCATTAGTCAAAGCCGCAAAAGAAGAATGCGACGTAGTCATTGTTAGTATTTTCGTCAACCCAACTCAATTTAATAACACCGAAGATTTAAAGCTTTATCCAAGGCAAGAAGACAAGGATTTGGAGTTATTGACCCAAAACGACTGTGATTTTGTTTACCTCCCAACAGCAGAAGAAATTTACCCCCCTGATTATAAAGAGGTGAAAGTTGATTTAGACACCATAGAAAACACTATGGAAGGAGAGCATCGTCCGGACCATTTCAATGGAGTGGTCAATGTGGTATCTAGACTGTTTAAAATAGTACAACCAACGAAAGCTTATTTTGGAAGAAAAGACTTCCAACAGGTTGCGGTTGTAAAAGAAATGAACAGACAGCTCAAACTACCCGTTGAAATCGTTACCGTAGAGACGAAAAGAGATCCTAGCGGATTGGCCATGAGTAGTAGAAATTTAAGATTGAGTGAACAAGAACTCGAGAAGGCTGTTGTTATATCACAGGTGTTGAACAAAGGTAAATCTTGGGCCAACAGTTACTCCCCAGCAGTAACTCGACAGAAAATGATTGAGTACTTTGAGCAAACTTCGTTAAAGCTTGAGTATTTACAAATTGTGCACCCTGACACCCTCAACGACTTAAACCAATATTGGGTTTCTGGAGCGACTGCCTGCATAGCAGCTTATTGTGGAGATGTACGATTGATTGACAACATGGAGTTGATCACAAAAGAAGAAAACTAAAATTAAAGGAAATGTTTACGGGAATTATTGAAGAGCTTGGTGAGATTAAACAGATCGAGCACGAAGGAAGCAACATTCATTTCACGCTAAGTTGCGCTTTCACCAAGGAATTAAAAGTAGATCAAAGTCTTGCGCACAATGGCGTTTGCCTTACTGTTGTTCAAATTGATGGAGAAGACTACACCGTAACTGCAATTGATGAAACTTTAAAGAAAACAGACCTTTCCGAATGGAAAGTTGGTCGGAAAGTAAACCTAGAGCGTTGTATGCCTGCCAATGGTCGATTTGATGGACATATTGTTCAAGGACACGTAGACACTATAGCGACATGCGAATCCATAACAGAAAAAGACGGTAGTTGGGAATTTCGTTTTAGCTACACATCAGATGACATCACCGTTGAAAAAGGCTCAATCACAGTGAATGGTGCCAGCTTAACAGTCGTTGACTCAAAAGACAAGAGTTTTGCCGTACACATCATTCCTTACACTTATGACCATACTGTATTTCACCAAATGAAGGTTGGCGACAAAGTAAATTTAGAGTTTGACATTATCGGGAAATACATTGCCAAAATCATGAAACAGCGAGGATAAGGCTTTGGCTAACCATAGATATTAACCTATAGCCATTCTTTAAGTAGTCGGCGTTCAACTTTTTTCATCAGTTTTTTCATCACAGCTTCTTTTGAACCTACAGTTCCTGTTCTAATCAATTCATAATGAACAGGCTTTAGATCACGATAGAAAGTAAATGTAAAAGTAACATTAGAAGCACTTTCTCTATACAGTGGATAAAGGTGTCCGGCCTTGATTTCTTCTTCAAAATCATTAATTTTTGTTGAAGGTTTAAAACGGTTATTGTATCCGCGAACAGAAACCAAAAGATAAGTATCTATTCCTTTCTCTTTTAGATTTTGACGTGTGGTATCTGCCATTAGAACATCTGCAGAACCACCTTGCTTTAAAACATTTAAAGATGCTATGGTTTTAATGTCATAACTCTTAAACAATTCCAACAAGGCCACTTCAACGGAATAACGATCAGACAAGTCATCTTGTTGGGCTACCACCAAAACGTTTCTCAACTTGAGTTCATCATTTTTTTGCGCCCACACATTTGCGCTGGTCAACAATAGGGTAAATGTAATTAACAATAGGTATTTCATGTTTAATGTTTTTTAATATTTAGAAAAGTTCACTTGCAATTTCTTTAACTTCAGAAGAATCCGACATTGTATAATAATGAATACAAGGTACACCAGCCTTTTGCAATTCCTTTGACTGTTGAATACCCCATTCGATACCAATTTGCCTTACCTCTTCGTTTGTTTTACATTTCATTAATTCATTTGAAAGCGCATCGGGCAAATCAATATGAAAAAACTTTGGTAAAAAAGTAATATGGCGCAAGTTAGTAATTGGTTTTAATCCTGGAATAATAGGAACGTTAATTCCTACCTCACGGCATTTTTTCACAAAATCAAAATACTTTTGGTTATCGTAAAACAATTGGGTCACAATATACTCAGCTCCTTTATCCACTTTCTGCTTGAGGTAATGCAAATCCGTTGCCATATTCATTGCCTCGAAATGTTTTTCAGGATATCCTGCTGCACCGATACAGAAATCAGTAGGTTCAAGTTTAATTTCATCTAGAGTATAATTTCCTTGATTCATGTTCTGAATCTGTTCAATTAACTCCACAGCATATTGATGTCCATTTTCAGCAGGTTTAAAAGTGACTTCAGTTTTGATTGGGTCGCCACGCAAAGCTAAAACGTTATCAATACCTAAAAACTGTAAATCAATCAAAGCGTTTTCAGTATCTTCTTTACTGAACCCACCACAGATTAAATGAGGTACAGCGTCCACATGGTATTTATTCATAATGGCCGCACAAATCCCTACTGTTCCAGGTCGTTTTCGAATGGCTACCTTCTCGAGCAACCCTCTATCTCTTTCTTTATAAACATATTCTTCACGGTGATAAGTTACGTTAATAAATTTAGGTTTAAACTCCATTAACGGATCAATTCCATTATAAATAGATTGAATACTCTTTCCTTTTAAAGGAGGGAGAATTTCAAATGAGAACAATGTATCTTTCGCTTCTTTTATATGATCTACTACCTTCATTTAACTTAAAATCATTTTACATTACAAAAGTAAGAATAGCCTTTAAACTTCTCTATTATTACTCATTATTCGCTTATTTATTTTTCATTAGAAATTCCGCCACTTTCATATCATAAGGGGTGGTAAGTTTAATGTTCTCTTCATTTCCAGTGGTCAAATATACTTTCTCACCTAACCTTTCAATTAAACTAGCATCATCCGTGATTTCATTGGAAAAAGGAAGACTATAGGCATCAACCAACAAAGACCTTTGAAAAGCTTGAGGTGTTTGAACACTCCAGTATTGCGACCGATCTACATGTTGGCTATCGTTTTCATTTCCTTTTCGCAGGGATTCTTTTAGGGGTAAAACAGGAATAGCTGCGCTGTTTATAATCGCACATTTTTCAACACTTTTAATTGTTTCATAACTAACCAATGGTCTCACGGCATCATGAACGAATATTAATTCACCATGCGTCAACGCCAAAGCATTTTTAATTGAGTGATAGCGTTCTTTTCCTCCTTCAACAACTTCGTGGGCAATTGAAAAGTCATATTCTGCACAAAGCTCTTTCCACACCTCAATGTATTGTCCAGGAAGCGTAATCAGAATTTGAAAATTTGGATGATAAGAGTAGAAGCGCTCTATTGTATGCATTAATACAGGCTTATTGTGTAGCAAAAGAAATTGTTTTGGTAAATCCGTCCCCATTCTTTTGCCTATCCCCCCAGCTGTTATAATCACCGATAACTTCATAAGAACGAAATTAAAAAGAAAAGTCGCTATTCAAACATGAATAGCGACTTAATATGTTTAATAAAGTATAAAAAACGATTAGATGATCAACATCACATCTCCATAAGAGAAGAATCTATACTTTTCTTTAATTGCTTCTTTATATGCTTTTTGCATCAACTCATGTCCCATAAATGCAGACACCATCATCAACAAAGTTGAAGAAGGCGTATGGAAATTGGTAATCATTGAATCTGCAATACTAAAATCGTATGGAGGGAAGATAAATTTGTTTGTCCATCCTTCATAAGGCTTCAACATTCCGTCTGTAGAAACAGATGTTTCAACCGTACGCATTGAAGTTGTACCCACTGCACACACACGTTTTCTTTTTGCTTTTGCATTGTTTACAATATCCGCTGCTTTTTCCGTGATAAAAGCTTGTTCAGAATCCATTTTATGCTTAGTAAGGTCTTCTACTTCCACCTCTCTAAATGTTCCGAGTCCAACGTGCAAGGTGATTTCTGCGAAATCGATACCTTTCAACTCTAATCTTTTCAGCAACTGCTTCGAAAAATGCATACCTGCGGTAGGTGCAGCAACAGCCCCCTCTACTTTTGCATAGATTGTTTGAAAACGCTCTGCATCTTCAGGTTCAACCTCACGGTCGATATATTTTGGAAGTGGTGTTTCACCAAGCTCATCAATTTTACCTTTAAACTCTTCGTATGTTCCATCAAAGAGGAATCGTAGAGTTCTTCCACGAGAAGTGGTGTTATCAATAACTTCGGCAACTAAAGACTCGTCATCTCCAAAGTACAATTTATTTCCAATACGAATTTTTCTTGCTGGATCTACCAGAACATCCCACAATAAGGTCTCTCTATTAAGTTCACGCAGCAAGAATACTTCAATCTTAGCTCCAGTCTTCTCCTTATTCCCATATAAACGGGCAGGAAAAACCTTCGTATTATTTCGTATCATAACGTCACCTTCATCGAAATAATCGATAAGGTCTTTAAACAGTTTATGTTCAATATCTCCAGTTTCACGGTTTACCACCATCATTCGAGACTCGTCCCGATTTTCAACAGGATATTTTGCAATGAGTTCTTCGGGCAATTCGAAGTCAAACTCTGAAAGTTTCATTTTATTCAAATCGGCATCTTTTTTTAAGGGCTACAAAGATAAGAAATATATCTGTGAATCACGTCAATCTGTGAAAGCAATAACTTTGTTCTCAACTTTATGGCCTTAATAACACAATATGCAGCTTATCTTTTTAATCGTATTGCTGCTTTTAAGGTAACATCTTCGCCCACGATTTGTTCTATCTCTCGTTTTATATTGTCAATCTCAGCATCGTCAGGCATAGACTTTGCCAACACATCTAGAGAGATTACAAATGGTTTACGCGACTCTAAAATAACATTTTCAAGGATATTATTATTGATTTCTGTACCATTTAATGAACGAATGATTTTATTTTCTTCAACGACTTTAAAGAACCCATATCCCAATGGAATACTGATTGAAAGGACGACAGCCAAAGAAATCAGCAAACCTTTTTTGGCCAATTTAAACGGACTGTATCCTGTCATTAAAAAAGTAAAGGCCGCTGCCAGAACCATCCCTGTAAGGTTGGTAATGAGCAAGAGGAAAGCACCAAAAAAGATATCGAAATTCAGCCATGCCAAGCCTATTCCAGAAACTGCTAGAGGAGGAACAAGAGCTACTGCAATTGCAACACCTGCGAGGGTTTTGGCAATCTCTTCTTTAGAAAAGGCATAGGCGCCAGCAGCACCAGAAACCACAGCAATACCCAAATCAATAATATTGGGTTCTATTCGCGAGGTGATTTCAGCGTTGATTTGATTGATTGGTGTTATTAAAGTGAAAATAATAGCAAATAAATACCCTACACCAACCCCAACAAGAATAGTGATGAAACTATTCTTCATCAGCTCTCCATCCTGTCTTAGCACCCCCATTGAGAACGATATAATTGGAGACATTAAAGGGGCCAAAATCATTGCACCAATAATCACTGGTGATGAGTTTGCAAAAACACCAAGAGTTGCAAGGATAACTGACAAAATCATGAGGATGACATAATTTTGACTGGGACGAGCGTTCTCTCTCAACTGAGTAAAGAGCTCTTTATACTCATCGGCTGAAGCGTGTGTAATAAAAGGAAGTCGTTTCCTAACCATCTCTTTTCTGGTCTCACCTTTAGGAAGGTTTATTACCTGAAAGGTTTTCGAACTACTGTTGTCTTTGGACTCCACTTCGTATTGGATAGAATCACTTGGAATTTGGTTAAAACTACTTTCAAATACAAACTTTAACTCTTTTACATTCGTGTATTTACCATCAATATTGCATTTAAATTCTTGAACAGAAGAAATGGTTAAATCCTCCGTTTTTAATCGACTTAAAAATTTAAACGCTTTGTTTTTTTGACCTGCTCCAAGAAGAAGTTTAACAATATACGCCCTGGTCAATTGCAAAACACTTCTTGGCGTAAAAATAAATGTATGAAAGAGCCTTTCGCTAGACCGTTCTTTGGATACAAAAATTCGAGAAACAATTGAGTTGTGTGCATATTGAACAATCAATATATCGGTTGCTGCTGTTTCAATCGGAGTTTTATCTTCTACTTGTACGGTAAAAGGCAAGGCCCTAATATTCACTAATCTTTTGAGGTACTTAAAAAACCTCAACATTCTATAATAGATGTTTTTTCTTGAGGACTTTTTGGTTAAAAACGTGACCATTTCACCGATCACCACATAGTTTAAAACAATCTCTTCATTACACGTTAGAATCCCTGTTTCAACCTCTCTTTCAGAATTCAACAGCTCTTCAAAAGCCTTTTTAGTATCTTTGGGAACTTTATAGCCAGACCGTGCTTGGATGGCTTCTGGATGAGGCAAGAAACCAATTGCACAACCAAGCTTCGCCAATTTGGGGAGCGTCGTTTTAATGGTTGAATCACAGAGGTACAAAAGCACCTTGTCATTTTCTGTAACCTGCCCGATTTCAAAGTTAGCAACATCAAGAATTGCTGAAGAGTGCTCTACAAGAAAAGCATTGGTTTTGTCGTGCTCATTCTCCAACGCCTCTAAGTCTGCTAGAACTAGAACTCGTTGATTAGTCGTCTCTTCCATGTTAATAACGTTTTACTGTTCTTCCAATAGTTCAGTAGCAGCAATGATTTCAACCCACTCGTCGACCGGTTTTGCGTTTTCAATGAGAAAATCACCTGAAGCAGTTCTCCTCAAGGCCGTTAATGTTGCTCCAGAATTTAGTGCTTTTCCGAAGTCGTTGGCTATTGAACGTATATATGTTCCTTTTGAGCATTTTATTTTAAAGTCAACTTCTGGGAAACGTATCGCTTCAATCGAGAAAGAATGAATAAAAATATCATTTTCTTTTAACTCAATAGCTTGTCCCTTTCTTGCGGATTCGTATGCCCTTTTACCGTTCACTTTCTTTGCAGAAAAAACCGGTGGAGTTTGCTTTTGAGCACCTTCAAACGATTGGGCAAGCGCGTAAATTTTCGCTTCAGTAATGTGTTCCGTTTTAAAAGTTTGATCAAACTCGGTTTCTAAATCGAAGCTTGGTGTGGTTTTCCCCAGAAGAAGTGTTCCTGTATAGGTTTTATCTTCAGAAGTTAAGGACTCGCTTAGCTTTGTGCTTTTGCCAGTGCAAATAATTAGAAGACCAGTAGCTAGCGGATCTAAAGTTCCGGCATGCCCAACTTTAAAACGTTTAATCTTGTATTTTTTACTGAGGGGCCAACGCAACTTGTTTACCACATCAAAAGATGTCCAGTGAAGCGGTTTATCTACAAGTAGCACTTCTCCTTTTCGAAAATCATAGTCGCGTTTATCCATTCAGTAAGTTTCAGCTTTACTTTTCAATCAAATCCTTATTGTTCTTCAATCCTTTTGGTTTTTTCATGATACTATAAATAATTACAGCATAACCTGAAAGGATTAAGATTGGCGCTACTGTTAGTCGAACAGGAGAAAACAATTCATCAGGATTAAATTCATCCAAACTTTCTGCTGCACCACCAATCATTAACAAAAACCCAATAATATTAAGCAACACACCAATGATTAAAAAGGTGTAATTTGATTTATTAAAAAGGAAAGTGCTTTTTTCTTTTTCTTTCATAATGAATAAGTTCTAGTATAAATTATCAAGTCTTTTTCTCAAATATTTATTTAATGCAAACCATGTCGAAAGTAAGCTAATTAAAACTCCTAACAAAACAAGTACACCAAACAAAATTAAAAATGTTTCTAAGTTATAAGTTGAGGCGATAATGTCCATATATCTTTTCAAAGCAAAGAACACTCCCAACAACAAAGCTACACCAATAAGTGCAGATAAAAATCCTTGAATAATGGAGTTAATTAAGAAAGGGCGACGAATAAAACCTGACTTCGCTCCTACCAATTGCATTGTTTTTATTGTAAATCTTTTCGAATATAAGGCCAAACGGATGGTATTATTGATCATTGCGAAGGCAATAATAGTGAGCAGCGCACCAATTGCAACGAACAAATAAATCCATTGTAGGAATCCGAGGTTTACTTGACTCACTCGGTTTTCGTCATAGTTAACTTCTGCCACCTGTTCAGGATAGGCTTGTAAAATTTTCTCTTTGACTTCTGCCAGTCCTTCTTTGTTTACAATATTTCCAACTGGATTAAAGGATACCGAAGGCGGAAATGGGCTTCTATCGTTAAAGATTTCTTTAATTTCTTGTGCTTCTTGTTCATTGGATTGAAAGACTTCGAGCGCACGTTCTGGAGAAACGAACCAAACAGATTTTATTTCTTCCCAGCTTTTTAATTCCTGTTCAATCATTTTAATATCTGAGTCATTTAGTTCTGGATTAAAGAACAAGTCGATTTCAATATTTTCTTTAGCTGCGTTTTGCGTATGCTCAAGTCCAAAATAAGCACCCAAAACTAAACCGAGCATAAACAGCACCAGCGAGATTCCAACCACTACAGAAAGATACCCAGACTGGAGTCCTCTTCTGCTATATTTTTCGATATCTTTTCCCATTTGAACCACGAATTTAGCAAGAATTTTCAGAAAAACTTAATTTAATTTAACTACCTTGGTAAATAAATATTAATTATATTTGCATGAATTATAATTTAAAAGAGAAAAATAATGAAAAAATCAATTTACGGAGTATTAGCTTTTGCTGCTCTATTGTTTACTGCATGTGGTGAAACAGAAGAAGCAAAAGAAGTAAAAGAAGAAAACAAAACTGAAGAGGTTGTTGCTGAAACATACACTCTAAACGCTGAAGCAAGCTCACTAATGTGGGAAGGTTCTTGGACTGGTGGAGAAAGTGATGGTAAAACACACAATGGTGTTGTAAGCATCACAGAAGGGTCTGTAACAAAAACAGGTGATGATTACGAAGGTACATTCACTGTTGACATGACAACAATTGACGTTCAAGACCTAGATGCAGAAAGCGGAAAAGACAAACTTCAAGGACACCTTGCAAGTGAAGATTTCTTCAATGTTGAGGCACACGGAAAAGTTGGTGTTAAATTAACGCAAATCGTTGACGGAAAAGCAACTGTAGCAATTGAATTCCTTGGTAATACAATGAATGAAACATTCCCAGTTGAAGTATCAACCAACGATAATACAATGAATATTTCTGGAAAATTCGCTGTAGATTTTGCTGAAGCAGGTCTAGCAGGAATGCAGGTTAATCCTGAGAAGCCAGAAGCTGGTAACGTTTCAACGATGATTAACTTTGAATTAAAAGCTGAGTTAACTAAGTAATTAGTTATTCAATCACTTTAAAAAAGAGCGACTCGATTAATCGGGTTCGCTCTTTTTTTTTATGTTTACCCTTATGAAAATCAAAAACATCATTCTGGATTTAGGCGGTGTATTATTAAACATCGATTATCACCTCACGATTAACGCATTTAAAAAATTAGGAATTGAAAATTTCGATGAGTTATACAGTCAAGCCGCCCAAAACAATCTTTTTGATGATTTAGAAACTGGTCATATTTCTGATCAACAATTCCTTAAAGGATTACGTAAATATCTACCAGAAGGAATAAAAAATGAAGAAATCATCAATGCATGGAACGCCATGCTGTTGGACTTCCCCACAGAGCGATTAAACTACCTTTCTAGACTTAAACAGCAATACAACACCGCCTTACTGAGCAATACCAACACCATTCATTTAGATTTTTTTCACCAACAGCTACAGGAGACACATCAAATCACTTCACTTGATGCTTATTTCAAAAGCACCTATTTTAGTTGCGCAATGGGAATGCGGAAACCGAATCCAGAGATATTTCTCGAAGTTTGCAAAAGAGAAGGCTTTAATCCTTCTGAAACAATATTTATAGACGATTCTATCCAACACGTAGAAGGTGCGAATAAGGCTGGTTTACATGCCTACCACCTCGATGTCAAACAAGATAATGTAATTTACTTACTGAACTCTCTCCTGACATAATTCTACCAATACACCTTCAGTAGATTTAGGGTGTAAAAAAGCAATTAACTTATTGTCTGCTCCATTTTTTGGTGAGCTTTGGATCAATTGATACCCTTCTTTTTCAAGGCGTTCGATTTCCTTTGAAATATCAGTAACGTCAAATGCAATATGATGCATTCCCGTACCTCTTTTTAGAATAAACTTTGCTATTGGACTTTCTGGGTTTGTTGCTTCTAGCAATTCAATCTTAGACTCCCCCACTTTAAAAAATGCAGTTTTAACGCCTTCTGAAGCTACTTCTTCAACCTTGTAACACTTTGTGCTTAGCAAAACCTCATAGTTCTTAATGGCCTCATCCATATCCTTTACAGCAATTCCAATATGTTCAATTTTATTCATACATCACTTATTTTTGGGTAAAAAAAATCCTGCTACAGAAGATGTAGCAGGACAATTTCTTTTAGGTTTGATTAACCTTTTATAAATTTTTCATTTTTATTATCAAAGTTAATATAGTATGCACCTTTACGTAAATTTTCGCAATTCACACTTGAGGAGAAACCTTTTTTAACGATGTTTCCATAAGCATCATAAATTTCATACTTAGTTTCAGCTGGTTCACCATTGGCTGTGAATTTAATTTCACTTTTTACTTTAGTCGGTGACATTTTCACTTCTTCTACTTCAGAAGTAAATGATTTTTCAGGTGATTTTCTTTTCGTTCCTGAATGGTCTTTTTGAACCACACGTACTTTATTCTCTCCTGAATGTGGAGTAACTTTAAATTCGTAGTTATTTGGTCCTTCTTCACCAGTTCCATCAACCTCTCCAGCACTTACCCATTTACTCCATCGGTACTGTTCGATTACATAAGGTAATTCTCCCTGTTCTCCAGTCGTTGTCCACTTAACGCTTCCATCTTTTTCAACAATCATTTCTGATACTTCAAAAGTCGATTTTGGAAGAAGTACTTCTGGGTTAAGAATTTTAGGCGTACATCCGTCACCGTGTTCAATAACAATAAAAACAGGCTCCCCTACTTTTACATTAAACAAAGAAAAGTCAATTTCGAATGCACTTCTCCCTACACCTCCAGGCATAATATTATTGTTCACAGTAACCTTCGTTACGCAAAATCCAAATCCATCTTCAGAAGCCGGATTTTGAACATAAAGGTTTTTTCCTTGATAACTTCCTTCTATGGATAAATCCGCGTGGAGGTTAAAGGCAGTAAGTAGAAAAACGATTGAAAATAGTAATGCTCTCATTTATATAAGTTGTATGATAGTTTTATCATTTGCAATATTAGTAGGTATTTATTAAAAAAGCAATAAGTTCGCTTCTTTTTTTTCTTTAAAAGTATAAAATCACCCCATGAACCAAAAAAAATCGAAGATAAAACTTTTAATGCAATAATTATTAGTAAATTAGTTCTTCAGTTTAAACACTACTATTCGATGCTAATTTACTTAAAACACAGACTATTGTTGTATTCAACAAAAATTACGGGACTTGTTGCCTTCTTATTCTTACTTTTAACTTTCATCTCTTGTTCAGGTTCAGGAGATAAAAAGAAATTTGAACATGCAGGAGGAACATTTAAGTTTGCCATCAGTAACGAACCCCAAACTTTACTTCCAAGAAATGTATCAGATGTATATTCAGGGTATTTACTAAATCAAGTATACCAAGGATTGGTTACTTTTAACCCTACAACCTTGGAGGTTGAACCGTGTTTGGCAAAAAGTTGGGATATTTCGGAAGATGGCAAAACCATTCAATTTGAATTAAGGGACGATGTTTACTTTCATCAACATAAAGATTTTAAAGAGCTTATTAAACTCACTCCTGAAGATGTGGTTTATTCAATTGAACTTGCATGCACTCCAAATAAAAATAAGGAGTCCGTTGCATACTCAACAATTTACAGAGGGTTAATTAAAGGAGCTGATCAATTTTACAACCAGGAAGCTGACCATATAGAAGGGATAAAAGTAAAAGGAAACGCTATCATTTTTGAACTGGTTGAAAGAGACATTAACTTCATCAACAAGATGGCGCAAGTCTTAGCAGTTGTTGTTTCCAAAAAAATAGTTGAAGCAGGATTAGAAACGGACTTAATTGGAACAGGACCATTTCAGTTTATGGGTTATAGAGAAATAGATGGCCTTACAAACATTATTCTGACACGAAACGAAAATTATTATGAACAAGATGAAGCCGGCAATCAACTGCCTTATTTAGACAGTTTAATTATTAAAGTAGAGTCTCGTAGTTTAAGGCAATTAGAAATGTTTGAAAACGAGGAGATCATGTTAATCGATGGGCTTCCACCAAGCAGAATTTCGACGATGCTAGGAGAAGGTAAAATAGAAGACTTTAATAGTACGCCTCCGAAATTATTATTAATTCGCAAGCCATTGCTAGGGACTCAGTTTTACCATTTCAATTTATTGCAAGAAGAATTTAAAGATGTAAGGGTAAGAAAAGCCTTTAATTATGCTATAAACAAAGGAGCTATAGTAAATAACATCTTAAACAACCAGGCCTACAGCAAGGGAGATGGAGGTATTGTTCCACCAGCGGCATTTAATGGTTACGATTCTAAAATGGTCAAGAAAAGCGCTTATTCATACCATCCTGAAAAAGCAAAACAGCTTTTAGCCGAGGCGGGATTTCCCAATGGAGAAGGGTTTCCTAATGTGAATATCAAGTTTAATTTAGGAACTATTCATTCTGCGGTAGCAGATGATGTTGCGAAACAACTAAA
>Ga0209075_1002129_pt1 | contig 17750 bp, 18 predicted proteins | sample Stecom2011_FD_187523 | JGI IMG/M metagenome (GOLD analysis project Ga0209075, IMG submission 187523) | Agricultural soil microbial communities from Utah to study Nitrogen management - Steer compost 2011 (SPAdes) (version 2) | ecosystem: Environmental > Terrestrial > Soil > Agricultural land...
ACACATTTTAAAGTATTTAATTTTCTTTTTATAAAATATTATTAAATTTACTCCATCATATTAAAAATAAAGCACTTTAAAATCAAACACACTTTACTCTATAATTGTTCTTACGGACAAATTCAGGGCACAACAACACTCATCAAACAATAAATAACTAAGATTATGAAAAATATACTTTACTTTTTGTTTTTTATAGCGGTTAGCTATAAAGCAACAGCACAGATAACTTATATTCCTGACCAAGGTTTTGAACAAGTACTTATTAACTTAGGAATTGATAGCGATGGAATTATAAACGGGCAGGTTTTGACAAGTGATATAGAAAATGTTACAGAGCTGAATTTTGATCCATTAAATGGAGGGATTCCTTGGATTTATGACCTTACGGGAATTCAGGATTTTGTTTCATTAGAAAAACTAACTATAAAATATTCTTATATTACCGAGTTAGATATAAGTCAGAATTTACAGTTAAGAGAATTGTATTGTGGTAGTAATGAGTTAACTTCACTAGATGTTTCTTCAAATATCCTGTTAGAAAAATTGTATTGTGGGAATTACGGAATTGATGTAGGCCCTTTTAATATGATTGAAGAAATAGATTTGAGCAATAATCCAAATATTTATGATATTGACGCATATGATATGTTTATAAAAAAAATCAATCTGAAAAATGGTAACAACAATTCAAACATGAAGATAAATGTTAGCATCTATCCTTGGGGGATGTACAATCCCGATTATGACCCTAATGAAATATTCAGTACCGTTTGTATAGAAGTGGATGATGAAAATTTAGCCCAAAACAATCAATATCCCTATTCAGAATGGAATATAACTCATGGAGGACACGTTGCTGTTAATTTTTCTGAAGAATGCAATTTAAACATTTCCGATTTCACTCAATCCAAAATAAAAATTTACCCAAATCCTGTTACTGATATTCTGTATTTTGAAACAACAGATACTATAATAGAAAAAGTAATGGTATTTGATCTTTCGGGCAGGAAGATTATGGAGCAGAACCAAGTAAATATTATCTCTGTTTCGGATCTGCAAAAAGGAAATTACATTCTAAAAATATTTTCTGATAAAGGCGTGCAAACTGAAAAAGTAATTGTAAAATAAAATATATAATTTTTGACTAAATACTCCTGCTTTTGTCAGGAGTATTTGTTTTATGATATTGTATAAAAGTTAAAACTTGAAAAAATCATAAAAAAGAATTACTTTTGCAACCCAATTTTAATGAGAAAATTAACGAAATGAACATCACTAAACAGCAATCAGACGCTTTAAATGCTATAGTAACTATCAATGTTACCAAAGAAGATTATTCTGAAAGAGTAGAAAAAGCACTTAACGATTATCGTAAAAATGCTAATATTCCGGGATTCAGAAAAGGACAAATCCCTATGAATCTTGTAAAGAAACAGTACGGAAAGTCTGTACTTCTGGATGAAGTAAACAAAATTCTTCAAGAATCTCTGAACAACTATTTGGTTGAAGAAAAATTAGATATTTTAGGAAATCCACTACCTGTGGTTAAAGACGAATTCGATTGGGATGCAGATGATTTTTCTTTTGATTTTGAACTTGGTTTAGCTCCGGAATTTTCAGTTAATTTAGAAGCTAAAAAAGTAAACCGATACAAAATCGTAGCAGACGAAGAGTTGCTTAACGAACAAGTGGAGAGAATCCAAAAGCAATACGGAAAACTTTTTTCTAAAGAAGTTTCTGAAGAAGGAGATGAATTAAGAGGAACCTTCTCTAACGAAGCAGAAGGAATCAATCAGGAAACGACTATAAATACGTCTGCTTTCAAAGACAAAACAACTGCCAAAAAATTTGTTGGTAAAAAAGTTGGGGATATAGTTGCTGTTTCTACCAAAGGATTGTTTGCTGACGATCACGATTTAATGAAATATTTGGGAGTTCCACACGACAACGTTCACGGACTGGACGTAGAAGTTGACTTTACGATTGCTGAGATCAACGGATATGAATTGGCTGAAATCAATCAAGAATTGTTAGATAAATTATTCGGAGAAGGAAACGTAAAATCGGTAGACGAATTAAAACAAAAAATCAAAGAAGATGCTGAAACACAATTCGGATCTCAAGCGGATCAAATGTTCCTTAATGATGTAACCGAAAGCTTAATCGAAAACACAAAATTCGATTTGCCTGCTGATTTCCTAAAAAGATGGTTACAACAAGCTGGAGATACTCCGATGAGCCCAGAACAAGCAGAAGAAGAATACAGCAAGTCTGAAAAAGGATTGCGTTACCAACTTATCGAAGGAAAAGTAATCACCGAAAACAACCTTCAGGTAACTTTTGAAGATCTAAAAGCGTATGCTTCGGATATCATCAAAAAACAAATGGCACAATTCGGGCAAATGAATCCTACTGATGCTGATGTTGAGAATATCGTATCCCGTATTTTATCAAACCAAGAAGAGGTTAAACGTATGTCTGACCAACTAATCAGCCAGAAAATGTTGGATCTTTTTGCAGAAAAAGCAGGAGCAAATACTAAAGAAGTTACCTACCCGGAATTCATTAAAATTTCGTACGGAGAATAATTCACATATTATTAATACATTTGAGTATCAAATTTTCGTAAATTTGATACTCTTTTTGTTTAATCAGACATATTAACACTTATGAATTACGGAACAGACCCGAGAGCTACGCTCGAACTGGCGAAGCAATTTCAAAAATTTGCTACCAAGCACCACAAAATAAACAGTATGTATTACGATAAAATCGTAAGTAGAGTAACTCCTCCTGTAGGAATGACTCCATACATCCTAGAAGAACGTCAACTCAATGTTTCTCAAATGGACGTTTTTTCACGTCTTATGATGGACAGAGTTATCTTTTTAGGAACAGGAATTGACGATCAGATTGCAAACATTGTTCAAGCCCAATTACTCTTTCTAGAAAGTACTGATGCCTCAAAAGACATTCAAATTTATGTAAACTCTCCTGGTGGAGGCGTTTATGCAGGTTTGGGAATTTATGACACAATGCAGTATATCAAACCAGATGTAGCTACAATTTGTACTGGAATGGCAGCATCTATGGGGGCTGTCTTGTTGTGTGCTGGAGCCCACGGAAAACGCGCTGCTCTTCCCCACTCAAGAGTAATGATTCACCAACCGCTTGGAGGAGCTTCAGGACAAGCATCGGATATCGAAATTACAGCTCGTGAAATATTGAAATTAAAAGACGAATTGTACGCAATTATTGCAAATCATTCAGGACAAACAACAGAAAAGGTTCATCACGACAGTGACAGAGACTATTGGATGAAAGCTGATGAGGCGAAAGCATACGGAATGATTGATGAGGTTTTAACCCGATAAATATTTAGCCACGAACATATAAAAATGTAGTGTTCGTGAATTTTAAAAACAATAAAAATGGCAAAAAGCGATTTACAATGTTCATTTTGCGGAAATAAAAAATCCAATACCGATATCCTAATAGCAGGAAGAGACGCTCACATTTGTGACAGCTGTATAGAACAAGCTTACGGAATCGTGATGGAAGAACTCAACAGAGAAGGTCATCAACAAAAACGCAATTCGGACCTAATTCTTAAAAGACCTCTTGAAATTAGAGAGTTTCTTGACCAATATGTTATCGGACAAGAACAAACAAAAAAAGTACTTTCAGTAGCTGTCTATAATCATTACAAACGTCTGACACAAGACAACAATGAGGACGAAATCGAAATCGAAAAAAGTAATATCGTAATGACTGGTCCAACCGGAACCGGAAAAACACTTATTGCAAAAACTATTGCAAAAATGCTTGATGTTCCGATTGCGATTGTAGATGCTACGGTTTTAACAGAAGCCGGTTATGTCGGGGAAGACGTTGAAAGCATCCTTACCCGACTTTTGCAAGCAGCCGATTATGATGTTGAAAAAGCCGAAAGAGGAATTGTGTTTATTGATGAAATTGACAAAATCGCACGAAAAAGCGACAATCCATCGATTACTCGAGATGTTTCGGGAGAGGGAGTTCAACAGGCACTTCTGAAGCTTTTGGAAGGAACAGTAGTAAATGTTCCACCAAAAGGAGGAAGAAAACACCCAGATCAAAAGTTTGTCGAAGTAAATACCGAAAATATCCTTTTTATTGCTGGAGGTGCTTTTGACGGAATCGAACGAGTTATCGGAAAACGTCTGAATCATCAGTCGATGGGATACAAAAATGGAAAACAACAAGAAATTGATTCGACCAATTTATTGCAGTACATCATCCCAAAAGATTTAAAAGATTTTGGACTGATTCCTGAAATTATCGGACGCCTTCCTGTACTCACCTATATGAATCCTTTGGATAGAGAAACGCTTCGTTCAATTCTTACAGAGCCAAAGAATGCTTTGATAAAACAATACAGAAAACTGTTCTTTATGGATGGAATCAAACTCTCCATCACTGACGAAGCTCTTGACTTCATTGTTGAAAAAGCTTTGGAATATAAGTTAGGAGCAAGAGGATTGCGTTCGCTATGTGAAGCTGTCTTAACCGATGCAATGTACGAACTTCCAAGCTCTGACATAAAGGAACTTAAGGTGGACAAACAATATGCAGAGCACGCTTTGAATAAAAATTTATTTAAACTGAAATCAGCTTAATAAAATTTTCATACTTTATAAAACCTTGTCAAAATGTTGAGTTTTGACAAGGTTTCTTTGTTTTACAGGCTTTTTCAATAACCTCAACGTACTTAATCCAAAAAGAACTACCTTTGCAAACTTTTATTAATCATAAATTATGAGAACCAAATCAATCAAAAAAAATAAAATCAACGTAATTACCTTGGGGTGTTCGAAAAACGTATATGACAGTGAGGTTTTGATGGGACAGCTCAAAGCCAGCGGAAAAGACGTTACTCACGAAGCACAAGGAAAAGACGAAGGTAATATTGTCGTAATCAATACTTGTGGTTTTATTGACAATGCCAAAGAAGAATCTGTAAATATGATTCTGAACTACGTAGATAAAAAAGAACAAGGATTGGTTGATAAAGTTTTTGTAACAGGCTGTTTATCGGAAAGATACAGACCTGATTTGATTAAAGAAATTCCTGATGTTGATCAATATTTTGGAACAACAGAATTACCTCTTTTGCTTAAAGCACTTGGTGCAGATTATAAGCACGAGCTTTTAGGAGAACGATTAACTACAACTCCGAAAAACTATGCTTATCTAAAAATATCGGAAGGTTGTGACCGACCTTGTAGCTTTTGTGCGATTCCACTTATGCGAGGAAAACACATTTCGCAACCTATCGAAAAACTGGTAAAAGAAGCTAAAGGATTAGCTAAAAACGGAGTCAAAGAGCTTATTTTAATTGCACAAGATTTAACCTATTACGGATTAGATATTTATAAAAAACGTAATCTTGCCGAACTTTTGGAAAATCTTGCAAAAGTAGAAGGAATCGAATGGATTCGTTTGCATTACGCCTTCCCTACCGGATTTCCGATGGATGTCTTGGACCTGATGAAGCGTGAGCCTAAAATATGTAACTATTTGGATATTCCGCTGCAACATATTTCGGATAACGTTCTCAAATCAATGAGAAGAGGAACCACTTACGAAAAAACAACTAAACTCCTGAAAGAATTCCGTCAAACCGTTCCAGAAATGGCAATTCGCACCACTTTGATAGTTGGTTATCCGGGAGAAACTGAAGAAGATTTTCAAATCCTAAAAAATTGGGTCGAAGAAATGCGTTTCGAGCGATTAGGATGTTTTACGTATTCGCACGAAGAAAACACACATGCTTATCTATTGGAAGACGATGTTCCGCAAGAAATTAAACAACAAAGAGCTAACGAAATTATGGAAATTCAAGCTCAAATTTCGTGGGAACTCAATCAAGAGAAAATCGGACAAACTTTTCGTTGTGTAATTGACCGAAAAGAAGGACAATATTTTGTAGGAAGAACCGAGTTTGATAGTCCAGACGTAGATAACGAAGTTCTTATTGATGCCACACAGACTTACCTGAAGACTGGAGATTTTTTCAACATCAAAATCACAGATGCTACGGAATTTGATTTGTATGGAGTTCCTGTTTAGTATTGACCATTAACTCCTAATTACTACTGTTGTTGCAGTGATTGATAAGCTGCAACGTCAACTAAAAAAATGCAAAGTATCATTTTATTATTTCTGTGTTTGATTATTGGGATAGCCTTACAAAGAGTCCGTGCTTTTCCAAAAAATACACATACGGTTCTAAATCAATATATTTTGTGGGTAGCACTCCCTGCAATGGCTTTGTATTATTTACCCAAAATAGAATTGGGACTGAATTTACTTTTTCCGGCTTCGGTGGCTTGGATTTCGTTTGGATTGGCCTATTTCTTCTTCAAGTTTTTAGGAAAACAATTGGGCTGGAGCAAAAAACTTATCGGATGCTTGATTCTCACAGGAGGATTAGGAAACACCTCATTTGTAGGAATTCCGGTGATTGAGGCGCTATACGGAAAAGAAGGTTTAAAAACACTAATTATTGTTGATTTACCGGGAACATTTATTGTTCTTTCGACCTTGGGAATTTTAGTTGCAAGTGCTTATTCCAAAGAAGCACAATCTACTTCATTTTTGAGAAAAATAGTGTTCTTCCCTCCTTTTATTGCATTTATTATCGGACTTTTAATGGCTGTCATTAAAATTGATTTTCCGTTCGAATTATCCGAAACCTTTAAAGTTTTAGCTGCTACGGTTTCCCCTATTGCACTTATTTCGGTTGGTTTTCAACTTAAATTCCATCGAAACAGCAAACATTACCGATATTTGGCTTTAGGATTAGCTTTTCAGTTGCTACTTGTTCCTGCTGTTATTTTCGGATTGTTTTACGGAGTTTTCGGAAAAACTGATTTAGCTACACAAGTTTCTATTATTGAAGCAGCAATGGCTCCCATGATTACGGGAGCAATTTTAGCAAGTTCGTACGGACTAAAACCTCAACTTTCGAATATGATGGTCGGTTTTGGAATCCCGATTTCGTTCATTACTATCGCATTTTGGTACTGGTTAATTCAGACAGTGATGTAGTTTTAACGATTATTCGCAAGATCAACCTACTAAAAATCAACACAATAAACATCATGCTATTTCTTGTTTTCTGTTGAAGATTCATCTTCGAAAAAACTTAGAAAAAGAAACAGATTATATTTGTATTGTATAAATATTTTTTGTTACTTTGCACCCTGATTTTAGAATTAACGTATAAATACTGAAGATAATGTCAAGAGTTTGTGAACTTACAGGCAAGAGAGCGATGGTAGGAAACAATGTTTCTCACGCTATGAACAAAACGAAAAGAAAATTTTCTGTAAACTTGTTAAAGAAGCGTTTTTACCTTCCTGAAGAAGACAGATGGATTACTTTAAAAGTATCTGCATCTGCTATTAAAACAATCAATAAAAAAGGAATTTCTGCTGTACTTAAAGAAGCAAGAGCAAAAGGTATTGCTGTCTAATTTATTTGCAACAGTATTAAAATTATATCAAAATGGCAAAGAAAGGTAATAGAATTCAGGTAATTTTGGAATGTACCGAGCACAAGGAAACCGGACTTCCGGGAACTTCTCGTTACATCACTACAAAAAACAAAAAAAATACTCCGGATAGATTGGAAATTAAAAAATTCAACCCTATCCTGAAAAGAGTAACAGTTCATAAAGAAATTAAATAATTGAGTCATGGCAAAGAAATCCGTAGCAACACTAAGAACAAATTCAAAAAGATTGACCAAAGCTATCAAAATGGTTAGGTCTCCGAAAACTGGTGCGTACACTTTCACAGAAGCTGTTATGACTCCAGAATTAGTAGACGACTTCTTGAAAAAGAAATAATAATCTAATTCAATAAATGAATAAAAACCTCTTGATTACTCAAGAGGTTTTTTTAGTTGCTAGCTATGCAAAGCACTCCTAGAAGTTTTTATTGTGTTTCGAATTTATGATGTTCTTTATCACTTATTGATAACCAATCTGGCTTTGATTGGATAATGATCTGAAAGCTCTATAGTATTGAAGGTCTTGAATTCTTTAACTTGTAAAGACTTATCATAAAAAATATAATCGATTCGGGCTGGATAGTATTTAAAATGGTAACTCTTTCCGAAACCCTTCCCTGCTTGTTCAAAAGCATCATTAAGATTCCCTTTAACGCTTCTGTACACATACGAAAAAGCACTGTTATTCAAATCTCCACAGATAATTACAGGATACTTACACTGATTTTTATGTTCCTTTAAAATAGCGGCTTGTTGTTGTTGTTCAGCAAATGCTTTGGCTATTTTTTTTATAATAACTTCTGACTTTTCCTGGTTCAATTCGCTTTCGATTTGGGCTATATCTTTTGTAATCTGAATAGATTGTAGGTGCATACTATAAACCCGGAATGTATCTTTTTCTTTGACGATATCAGCAAAAATCACGTTGTTATTTGAGTTCTCAAACTCAATAATTCCCTGGTCGATAATCGGAAATTTCGAAAAAATAGCATGACCAAAAGTTGCTGCTTTATTCACGTAATAAATAGTTTTGTACTTGTAATCAAACTGGTTTTCTCCTAAATCAGAAAATTCCTGAATACACAATATATCCGGATTCTCATCTTCGATAAACTTTTTGGTTTGCGACAAAACCGAATCGTTATCCAACCACTTATACTTATTAAAAAGTCGTACATTATAACTCATCAAGATAAAATCTTCATCGGATTCAGGCAGATTTTCAGACGAAAATTTATACCACTTCGATACAAATCCGAATCCGATAAGTAATACTAAAGCCGAAAGAAGTAATTGTTTTTTGACTTGCAACATCCAATAAAAGAAGAACAGTACATTTAGCAATAACAAAAACGGAAGTCCTAACGTCAGAACCGCTAAAATCGGAAACATTCTAGGCGCCAAAAAAGGCAATAAATAGGCTGCAAAAGTCAAGATTGCAAAAAGTATATTTAAAAAATATACGAATTTATTAAGCCAAGAGAGCTTCTTCATTTATAAGTATTGAATCGTGTAATTGTTTATTTGCAATAGTATAATTTCTAATTATTTTTGACTAAATAAAAAATCTTTTTCTTCTTTGGTCAGACTGTCATAACCGGAACGGCTTATTTTGTCTAATATTTCGTCTATTTGCTGTTGATTTCTGTCTTTTTGAAATCTTGGAGTTGCTTCGGAAGGTGTTTTTTTATTCACATGAACCTTCTGAAACGGAGTATATTTTTTCTTTGATTTTTTAGAGAAAATACCTTTAAAAAATTCAGTTATTTTAGAAATTATTTTGGTTAAATCCGTTCCTTGTTTTAAAAGTGAAACAAATATAAAGCCAAATAAAGCGCCTGCCAAATGCGAAATATGCCCTCCTGTATTACTCACCCCAATTTGCAGAATATCAAGAACTAAGATAACAGCAGCAATGTGCCATAATTTTACATATCCGACCAGTAATAAACGAACGGTCATTAGCGGAGCATACGTAACCGTAGCAAACAAGATTGCCATAACCGAAGCCGAAGCACCTACCAAAATTGCATTACCCAAAGGTAAAAACATATAGGCCAGAACATAAACCAGCCCCGAAAAAACAGCCCCAAGAATATACACTCCAAAGAGTTGTTTTTCACTGAAAAAGGTCTGAAACAATCTTCCGGCAAAATTCAATACAATCAGATTAAAAACCAGATGCAGAAGTCCTCCGTGTAGAAATGAATACGTAATAAAAGTCCACGGATAAACAAACGAAGTCCCAGCATTGCTCGACAAAGCCAACCAACTTGGATAATGAAATCGACCTATCGAAAACTGATAAAAAACCACCAGCGAAATCAAGAACAATCCGATATTCCAAAATATCAGTTTTTGGTTCATTCCCCCGAATCGGTATTGTTGTTTTATATCGTCTAAAATATTCATATTACAAGTGTTCAGTGTTTAGTGCTGACTGATGACTTTTTATTAATCCCAACGATTTTGGTTAAAACTATTTTTCTTCCAATACCACATTATTAAAAATCCGGTCAAAGCTCCTCCGAGATGCGCAAAGTGAGCAATTCCTGTGCTTGCACCGAAGATTGATCCTCCATTGAGTCCGGAAATCAAGTCAATCAGTAAAATTCCTGGTACAAAATATTTTGCTTTAATCGGAATCGGAATAAACATCAACATCAATTCTACATTCGGAAACATAAAAGCAAATGCCACCAAAATCCCGTAAATTGCTCCTGAAGCTCCAACAACGGGAATTCGATAAGCTCCTGATATGATGTTTACAGCGTTTTGAATTTCAACACTGTTATCACTTGTGTTTTTTGCTCTTACAGAACCTTCTTCTAATAAAATGCTAATTTCAGAGGAGGTTAATCCATTTTCTAACAAAATATTATAGGCCGATTGAAACTCCAAATAATTCACTCCTTGATGCACGAGTGCTGCTCCTAACCCACACGAAATATAGAAAAACAAGAATTTTTTAGCTCCCCAGAATTGTTCTAATGTAGAACCAAACATAAAAAGAGCAAACATATTAAAGAGTATATGCATAAGTCCTCCGTGCATAAACATACTGGTCAGAGGTTGCCAGAACTTAAATAATGGATTCTCAAAAAAATACATCGGAAGGTAAGCCTGAGCTTGAGGAACAAACTGACTTCCAATAAAAAATATTACGTTAATGATAATCAACTGCTTAACGGTTTCGGTAATCCGCATCATAGGTTTCTCTTTTTTAAGAACGTACAAAGATAGTATTTTTTAGCGTTCAGCTGGTAGTCTTCCCTAAACAGTCCTTAATTTTTACAAATAATCCATGCACTAAAAACTGAATAGTGAACACTATTTTATATCTTTGCACCTTTCAACACAATTAAACCTTTATCTAATGAAATTTTTTATCGATACAGCCAATCTTGATCAAATCAAAGAAGCACAAGAATTAGGAATTCTTGACGGAGTAACTACCAATCCTTCCCTAATGGCAAAAGAAGGGATTACAGGAACAAATAACATTTTGAAGCACTATGTTGACATTTGTAATATTGTTGAAGGAGATGTAAGTGCAGAAGTTAATGCAACGGATTTTGAAGGAATGATTAGAGAAGGTGAAGAGTTAGCCGATTTGCACGAGCAAATTGTGGTAAAACTTCCGATGACCAAAGAAGGAATCAAAGCATGTAAATATTTTTCGGATAGAGGAATCAAAACTAACGTAACTTTAGTATTCTCTGCCGGACAAGCTCTTTTGGCTGCTAAGGCAGGAGCAACTTATGTATCGCCTTTTATCGGACGATTAGACGATATCTCAACAGATGGTCTGAACTTGATTGCAGAAATCAGAGAAATTTATGACAATTACGATTACGAAACCGAAATTTTAGCGGCTTCTGTTCGTCATACTATGCATATTGTAAATTGTGCTAAAATTGGAGCAGATGTAATGACAGGACCACTTTCGGCTATTTTAGGATTACTAAAGCACCCACTTACCGATAACGGACTGGCTCAGTTTATTGCAGATTATCAAAAAGGAAACCAATAAAACTTTAAAAAGGCTCTGAATTCAGAGCCTTTTTACATTATAATTTGTCTATTTACCAAGGCTTTATTATTTTAGCAAACTATTTTAGAACCTATAAAACATTAAACAATGTTAGACCAGAAGAATGATAACCTGCAAAATGCAGATGGAGAACCGGAAAATGTAACCAATCAAGAACCTCAAACTTCTTCGGAATCTACCGAAAAGATTGATACTGCCCCTAGCGTTTCTGAATCCGAACAGGAAACAGTAAACGAAGCAGCAGCGAATGAAAATGCGGAAACAGAAAGTCAAGTTTCCGAAACTGCAGAAGAACAAAAGAGCGTGCTTTCTGATGAAAATCAAAAAGCTCTGGAAGAAATTGATAATTCTAATGCAGAAGAATCAGAAGATGAAACCCTTTCTGAACGTCACGAAATACCAATGCTTGACTACGATACCATGTCAACTGATGCCTTGGTTTTGGAGTTAGAAAAACTTTTAGAAACCGGGAAAGTAGCTTCGATTCGTGACCACATCGAAGAAATACGTAAAGAATTTTCAGCAAAATATTCCGAACTTTTTGAAGGAGCAAAAGAAAAATTCGCCTCTGAAAATGACGGAGAAACTTTAGATTTTTATTTTCACTACCCTTTAAAACAAAAGTTTGATGCGCTTTATGACGTATATAAAGAGCGTAGAAACAAACACTATACTTCTTTAGAAAATAACCTAAAAGCTAACCTAAACAAGCGTTTAGAAGTTATTGAAGAATTGAAAAACCTAGTAAATCCTGAAACCAATATTCCAGATTTATTCAAGCAATTCAATGAAATCAGAGATCGTTGGAGAACGGCAGGACCCATTCCAAAAGACAAATACAACCACGTGTGGAATAACTACCACTTTCACGTAGAAAACTTTTATGATTACCTCCATTTAGACAGAGAGGCTCGTGATATGGACTTTAAATACAATTTGGAGCAAAAACAAAAAGTAGTGTCTCGTGCCAAAGAATTATTGGAAGAACCTGATTTGAACATGGTTTTTAGAGAACTACAACTGCTTCACAAACTTTGGAAAGAAGAATTAGGACCCGTAGCAAGAGAGCATCGCGAAGAAATCTGGAACGAATTCAGTGCTGTTACCAAACAAATTCACGACAGACGCGAGAATTATTACCAAGAGTTACGTGCCAAAGAAGAAGAAAATCTGACTCGTAAAAACGAAGTTATTGCCAAAATCGAAACAATTTCGAAAGAAGAAGTAAATTCACATTCACAATGGCAAAAGCAAATCCAAAAAATTGATACCCTTCGTGAAGAATTTTTTACCCTAGGAAAAGTTCCATTAGAAAAACGCGATGAAGTTTGGGATAGTTTCAAAGGCATTACCAAAGAGTTTAACCTTAAAAAGAATGCTTTTTATAGAAACATTAAAAACGAACAACAAGAAAATCTAAATAAAAAACAAACCCTTTTGGACAGAGCAATCGAACTAAAAGACAGCGAAGATTTTGATAAAGTTACTCCGATTATGAAGCAAATTCAGGAGGAATGGAAAGGTATCGGGCACGTGCCAAGAAAAGTTTCGGACGAAATCTGGAAGCAATTCAAAGAGGCTTGCAACCATTACTTTAACCGTCTTCACGAAAAGAGAAACGAAGAAAACTCTGTTGAAATAGAAGTATATAACAAGAAAAAAGAATACTTAGAAACCCTTAAAAACGTCGAACTTTCAGGAGAACATAAAGCTGACCTAGAGCTTATTAAATCACATATCGAAACCTGGAAAAGTTTTGGACGAGTACCTTATAACAAACGTCATATCGAAGCAAAATACAATAAAATTCTCGATACTTTATTTGACAAACTGAGTATGAGTAAAAGGGAATCGGAATCCATACGATACAACAGTAGGATTACGAATTTGTTAGAAACAGACGATACGAGAAAACTAAATTCTGAACGTATTTTCCTTTCCAGAAAAATAGATGAAATTCAGGCTGAAATCCGTCAGTTGGAAAATAATATTATGTTTATTACCGGAGCAAAAGACAATAATCCGTTTGTTATCGAAGTAAACAAAAATATAGAAAGACACAAACAAGAGCTTCAAACTTGGAAAGACAAATTTATGCAACTCAATGTAGCCATTAGAAAAAGTCAAAACCAAGAAGATCAGGCTTCCTCTGAAGGAGATAACAATACACAAAACGAAGCTTAAAAACGAGTTAATATATGAATGACCATCAGTTTTTCAAACGTTGGGAAGCCATAAAACAAAAAGGAAGATTCCGTTATGCCTTAACTCAAGGTATAAAGTACGGAATCTTCCTTACTGTTTTTATGAATATCATAAAGATGACCAAAGGCTTATCTTTCTCTCAAAGCTTTTTCAGCCCTACCATTCTGTTTGAATGGTTGATTTTTACCCTTTTCGGAATGTTGGTTTTCGGAACTTTTATGTGGTGGCTCAATAATTATTTTTTCGGGAAAAAGAATTAATACTAATCCGTATTTTCAGAAAAATTAAACATGAATATTTTACTGTATCCAACCTATTTTCCTTCGGTAGCGCATTTTGCTGTAATACTACAAGCAGATGAAATTACTTTTGAAGTGGAAGGTAATTTCCAAAAACAAACCAACCGAAACCGGACCTATATCTATAGCCCAAACGGAAAACAATTATTGAATATTCCCATAAAACATTCAGGGAACACTCCGCATCAAAAACTCAAAGAAATCCAAATTGATTATTCTGAAAATTGGCAAAAACAACATTATAAGTCATTAGAAATGGCCTATAGAAGTTCTCCTTTTTTCGAATATTTCGAAGATGATTTGATGCCTTTATTCGAAAATAAAACCAAATTTCTGATCGATTATAACTTTGAAGTATTCGAAATTCTTCAATCGTGTTTAGGAACTAATCTACTATTTGACAAGACTATCGAATTTATTAAAGAACCTGAAGACGTAAAGGATTTCAGGTATTTGGTTGATGGGAAACGAGTGATAAACCAGTTTGAGTCTTATACACAAGTGTTTGAAGAAAAACACGGATTTTTGACCGACCTATCAGTGCTGGATTTACTGTTTAATGAAGGTAGATACGCTGTGGATTATCTGAAAAAACAGGAATTGTAATCGATATTCCAGACTAAAAGCAACTTTTTTGCGTTACTTTTACCAAAGGTAAAACCAATCGCTGGGTGAGAATTTTCATTTGTTTATTATTTCTGTTTTTGAGCAATTTTGTTTTTGCTCAAAACTTCTATTTGGAGCTAACTTCCCTATCAGAAAAAGAACAACAAACCATCGATTCACTTTCGTACCAAAAAAACCATCTCAATCCGAAATCTGTAACGGATGAAGTCCATAATTTTTCCGAAAGACTTACAAAAACAGGCTATTTACAAAACCGTTCATTCACTCCCGAAAAAATTAACGATTCCACTTTTACGGTTTTATTTTCGTTAGGACAAAAAATTAATACAATTCATATTTCGACTTCCAAGGTGCAGCACCTCAAAGAAATGGGAATTATAGAAAGTGATTCTATTGCGATTCCGTTTTCGGAAATTGAGCGGTTTATGAATGCTATCATGCAAAAACTCGAAGTTAGAGGTTATTCGATGTCAAAAGTAAAATTGGATAATTTTTCGTTTGATAAAAGCAGTCTGAAGGTGGATTTAATTGAGCAGATTTCAATTCAAAGACAACTGGATGATATAGTGGTTATGGGTTACGAAAAATTTCCGGAAGGACATAAACGTCAGCTCAAGCGAATGTACAGAAATCGAATTTTTAATCAAGAAACTCTAAAAGAACTACATCAGGATATTCAAAAAATGGCATTTGTCAATCCGATTAAAGCTCCCGAAATTCTGTTTACCCAAGATTCTACACGAGTTTTCTTATATCTGGAAAAAGCACGAGCCAATAATTTTGACGGTTATGTAGGTTTCACAACTGACGAAAGCGATAAAGTGGTTTTTACGGGATATTTGGACTTGCTCTTGCGAAATGCGCTTAATACGGGAGAACAATTTAAACTCTATTGGAAAAGTGACGGAAATGACCAGCAGACTTTTGATTTTTCGGTAGAGCTTCCGTACGTTTTTAATTCGCCTGTGGCTTTGAGAGGAAATCTCAATATTTTCAAACAAGACAGTACATTCCAAACTACTAAAACCAATTTGGATTTAGGTTATTATTTCAAGTACAATACACGAGCCTATTTAGGTTATAGTTCAATGAGTTCAAATGATATTCAAAGTGTAAATACCTCAAATCTGAATGACATCGAAAGTAAGTTTTTTACTACCACCTTTGAATATTTTGAATTAAATCGAGAGGATTTTCTTTTTCCTGAAAAACGGAATTTTATAGTAAAAGGCGGAATAGGAAATCGAGAGTCTTCGTTTGGAGATAATCGTCAGTTTTTTGCACACCTCAATGGATTTAATAATTTCTATCTAAACGAAAAAAATCTGGTTAACCTGAAAATTGATGGTTATTATTTGGATAGCGATTCGTACGTAATCAACGAATTGTATCGCTTTGGAGGAATAAATTCCATTAGAGGATTCAATGAAAATTCTATTCAGGCTAGTTTTTTCTCGGGAATGATGATCGAATATCGCTATATTTTGGCTCCTACAATGTATGTACATTCAATTACCGATTTCGGTTATTTTCAGGATAAGGCAACCGATATAAGTCAGAGTTTGTTAGGTCTTGGTTTTGGTTTTGGGCTTTATACTAACAACGGACTTTTCAACATTGTCTATGCCAACGGAAGCGCTGACGGACAAGAAATCAAGTTTTCTAATTCTATTATTCACCTAAGCTTTAAAGCCAGTTTTTAGGAGTTTTCTAATAACCTTGCTGACTTACCCATCTTTGGTATTTGGCCGCATTTACGTTATGTTGAGCCAAAGTTTTAGCAAATTCATGATAGCCAAAACGCTCGACACTTGCGCAAAAATACAAATAATCGTGTTTTTCCGGATTCAGTACAGCCTCAATAGCTGAAATATCAGGCATGGCAATCGGTCCGGGAGGAATACCCGCAAACTTGTATGTATTGTACGGAGAATCCACTTCTAAATGTTTAAACAAAACCCTTTTTATTACTTGGTCAAAATCATTGGTATGTTTTTTAATCGCAAAAATTACTGTCGGATCGGCTTGAAGTAACATTCCACGTTTTATACGATTCAGATACACTCCTGCTACCTTTGGCCTTTCATCAACTTTTACGGTTTCTTTATGCACGATTGAAGCCAAACTACTAACTTCTTGCGGAGTCATATTCAATTCAGCTGCTTTGGCTTTTCGTTCCTCATTCCAAAAACTTCGATATTCCTTTGCCATTCGTTCTCTAAACTGCAAGGCAGAGGTGTTCCAAAAAAATTCGTACGTGTTGGGAATAAACATCGCAATAGCGGTTTCTTGAGTAAATCCGCTAGTTGTAAGGAAATCATTATCGGTAATAGCTTGCAGAACCGAAAGACTGTCTGGTTCGATTTGCTGAGCAATCCTACCTGCAAATTGCTCAATAGTTTCCTGATTGTTGAAAGTCAGTTTTACAGGAATATTTTGTCTTAAAGCATTGACGATATCATTGCTGTTCATGCCCGATCTTAAAGAAAAACGACCACTTCTCACATTGGCAATATAACCTTTTTTCTCTGCTGTCATCCTAAAATTATCCTTATTAGAAAGATGAGGAGCTAAGATTTGTTCGACATCACTGTAGGTTGCATTAGTTGGAATATGTACAAAAACTTCCCTTTCGGAGAACGACGTGTTTCCTGCAAAAATCTTTTTGTAAATCGAATATCCATAAGCCGAAGCGGCAATAACAATAACTACTAGAAGTAATGCAATGATGTTCTTTAATTTCATTTAATTTCATTTAATTTCGTTTATAAGCTGAAAAAGCACTTCGTCTTTATAGTTTTCCCCATCAAAAACCCAATCTTTTTTAACACCTACCTCTTTAAAGTCATACTTTATAAAAAGAGCTATACTGGTTTGGTTATCAGAAAGTATATTGCAGAACACCTGATGTAATTGCAATACTTCAAAAACATAATCAATCAATGTTTTAAGCGCCTCTGAACCATATCCTGAACCTCTGTTTTGAGGGTCTGAAATCAGAATTC
>Ga0209075_1002130_pt1 | contig 17741 bp, 14 predicted proteins | sample Stecom2011_FD_187523 | JGI IMG/M metagenome (GOLD analysis project Ga0209075, IMG submission 187523) | Agricultural soil microbial communities from Utah to study Nitrogen management - Steer compost 2011 (SPAdes) (version 2) | ecosystem: Environmental > Terrestrial > Soil > Agricultural land...
ATCACCTTCATTCAGAACGTTGCGTGCATCTTCTACTTTGTCGCGGCTGATTTCAGACGCTTTTAGAGTAGCTTCAACACCGTCCATGATTTCAACAGTGGCTGACTTAGCGTCAACGGCAATTACTTTACCAGTAATAATAGTGCCTTTGTCGTGTTCAGCTACGTACTCAGAGAATGGATCACTTTCTAATTGCTTAACGCCTAAAGAAATACGCTCGCGCTCTGGGTCGATTGAAAGAATAACAGTTTCTAATTCGTCGCCTTTCTTGTAGTTACGAACAGCTTCTTCGCCATTTTCGTTCCAAGAAATATCAGACAAGTGAACTAAGCCGTCAATACCGCCATCTAGACCGATGAAGATACCGAAGTCAGTGATAGATTTGATCTTACCGCTGATTTTGTCGCCTTTGTTGAACTTAGTACCGAAATCTTCCCAAGGGTTAACAGTGCACTGTTTGATACCTAGAGAAATACGACGACGTTCTTCGTCGATGTCCAATACCATTACTTCAACTTCGTCGCCAACTTGAACAACTTTGCTTGGGTGAATGTTTTTGTTTGTCCAGTCCATTTCTGAAACGTGAACTAAACCTTCAACGCCTTCTTCTAGCTCTGCGAAACAACCGTAGTCTGTTAAGTTAGTTACGATTGCTTTAGCGCGTGCGCCTTCAGGGTAACGGCCGTTGATGTTAACCCATGGGTCATCACCTAGCTGCTTAAGACCTAGTGAAACACGGTTGCGCTCACGGTCGAATTTTAATACTTTAACGTCGATTTCGTCGCCAACAGCAACGATTTCACTTGGGTGCTTAATACGCTTCCAAGCCATGTCTGTGATGTGCAATAAGCCATCTACGCCACCTAGGTCAACGAAAGCACCGTAGTCAGTTAGGTTCTTAACGATACCCTTAACAGACTGGCCTTCTTGTAGGTTAGCTAGTAATTCTTCACGCTCTTGGCTGTTTGCAGCTTCAAGAATGGCGCGACGAGATACAACCACGTTATTACGCTTAGCATCTAATTTGATTACTTTAAATTCTAATTCTTTGCCTTCTAAGTGCGCGGTGTCGCGTACAGGGCGAGTGTCTACTAAAGAACCCGGTAAGAAAGCACGGATGTTCTTAAGTTCGACTGTAAAGCCGCCTTTAACTTTACCGTTGATGATACCCAGAACCACTTCATCAGCATCGAATGCTTTTTCCAGCTCAATCCAGCTTTCAGCGCGCTTGGCTTTTTCACGAGAAAGTTTAGTTTCACCGAAACCATCTTCAACGGCTTCTAGAGATACTTGCGTGCTATCACCAATGGCTACTTCTAGTTCGCCTTTTTCGTTGATGAATTGACTGCGTGGAATAACTGCTTCAGATTTTAGACCTGCGTTCACTGTAATCCAGTCGCTGTCGATATCGACAACTACACCAGTTACGATAGAACCAGTTTTCATGTCTAATTCTTTAAGGGATTCTTCAAAGAGGGCTTCAAAGCTTTCGCTCATGCTCATGGTTGGTACCTGTATGTTGTTCTGCTTTTTAAAAGCAGTATCTCCAAATGGCCGTCAATTGGGGTTAGTAAAATTATAAAACCAGTAAAGCTTTCTCTGTGTAACATTAGAGCCGGCTAACTTTATGGCTTCATCTCAGATCAGTCCTACTTTTCGGACAAGATTCATTACTTGTTGACAGACTTCATCAATACTTAATGAAGTGCTATCAATGACAACAGCATCTTGCGCTGGCTTCAATGGAGCAATAGCTCGGCTGCTATCACGCTCATCTCTAGCTCGGATGTCTTCGATAAGGGCGGGCAAACTATCATGAAATCCCTTTTCAAGCAACTGTTTATAGCGTCTCTGCCCTCTTTCTTCGGCACTGGCGGTTAAAAACACCTTTACTGGTGCTTCGGTAAACACCACTGTGCCCATATCACGACCATCGGCCACTAAGCCCGGGGCAATAGCAAAGTCACGTTGGCGCTGTAATAATGCCGCACGTACTTTAGGTAATACTGCCACTTGTGAAGCCAAGCTGCCGACTTCTTCGGTACGAATTGCGCTACTAACGTCGTCACCTTCTAAAATAACAGATACACCCTGAGCGGATGGTTTGAATTGTACATCTAAATTAGCAGCGACTTGTGCGACTTCATCTTCATTATCTAAAGCAATTTTTTTGCGTTGAGCAGCTAAGCCAGTAATACGATACAAAGCACCGCTATCAAGCAAATGCCAACCCAGCTCTTGAGCTATCAAAGCACAGACTGTGCCTTTGCCAGCCCCAGAGGGGCCATCAATTGTAATAATTTTATTCATAATAATTACTTTAGTTATTAAACAAACAGCGCTAGACCCTAGCCTTATTTAACTGTTAACACATCCACATGCATGCCTGCTTGTTCACACAGGTCAACAAAAGTTGGGAAGGAAGTAGCAACAAACTGACAGTCTTTAATAGTAATAGGTTCTGCTGCGCGCAATGACGCCACGGTAAAGCTCATGGCAATACGATGGTCATGGTGACTGGCAACGGTCGCCTTGCCAAAAGAACCGTACTTGCCCATGCCTTGGATAATGGCACCGTCGGCTGTGCCTTCACATTCAATCCCCATTTGTTGCAAACCATCAATCATTACTTGGATGCGATCACTTTCTTTAACGCGTAATTCTTCTGCGCCGGTTAATACGGTTTCACCTTCCGCACAAGCAGCCGCAATAAACAGAGCCGGAAACTCATCTATCGCTAACGGTACTTGGTCTTCAGGAATATGAATGCCTTTTAAGTCGGCATTACGCACACGAATATCAGCGACCGGTTCTCCGCCGACTTCACGTTCGTTTAACACTTCGACACGGCCACCCATAGCGCGTAAAATATTGATAATGCCAATACGAGTAGGGTTAATACCGACGTGCTCTAATGTAACGTCGGCCTCTTCAGCAATGCTGGCGGCAACCATCAAGAAGGCCGCTGAAGAGATATCACCAGGTACATCAATATGGGTAGCGGTTAATTTACCACCCGACTGAAGTCGTACGGTGCTACCGTCGACTTCGACTGGGTAACCAAAGCCTTTAAGCATACGTTCGGTATGGTCACGCGTTGGCGCCGGTTCTGTGACTGAGGTTTCCCCTTCAGCATACAGACCTGCCAATAACACACAGCTTTTTACTTGAGCACTGGCCATGGGTAAGTCGTAGTGAATACCCTTTAACTTAGCCGACGATATTTTTAAAGGCGGGCGACCCGCTTCTGCGGTTTCAATTTTAGCGCCCATTAAGCGTAATGGCTCGGCGACACGATTCATTGGACGCACAGAAAGAGAGGCGTCACCGGTCATTTCTGTATTAAATGCTTGGCCTGCGTACAAACCCGCCAGCAAACGAATGGACGTACCCGAGTTACCTAAATAAATGGGGCCCGGGGCGGCTTTTAAACCATGCAAGCCAACGCCGTGAATGGTGACTTTGCCTTTATGCGGGCCTTCAATAACAACACCCATGTCGCGAAACGCCTGCAAAGTAGCAAGACTGTCTTCACCTTCTAAAAATCCTTCAACATGGGTAGTGCCTTCGGCAATCGAGCCCAACATGATAGAGCGATGCGAAATGGATTTGTCCCCGGGCACACGAAAAGTGCCTTTAAATGTGTGAGAGGGGTTCGCAATATAGGTTACTGAGGCCATGTTCGTTGGTTCCATATAAGCCCTTTGGGCCAAAATCTTAGAGAAATGATCGCGCGCTACTTTTGCTCGGGTGAGTACACCCATAACAGTAGTACTGTCATCTTCGGCAATCGCTTGGCGCAATAGTTTTAAGTCTTGATTGAATAGATCAAGTGTAGCGAGTATCGGTTCTTTGTTGGCTTTGAAAATATCACGCCACATCACCGGGCTACTGGCCGCTATGCGCGTAAAATCGCGAAAGCCACCAGCAGCGTAATTAAATATTTGTTTGTTTTCATGGTTGCTGGCTAAGGTATCAACCAATGAGTATGCCAATAAATGCGGCAAATGACTGGTAGCGGCCAGAACTTCGTCATGGTGTTTTATTTCCATGATTTCGACGTTAGCGCCTACTACTTGCCACGCTTTTTTAACCATTGCCAGAGCAGCTTCATCGGTATGAGCTTGCGGTGTAAGAATGACCTTATGGCGTTCGAACAGGTTTTCATCAATGGCACTAACGCCACTGCGCTCGGAGCCGGCAATAGGATGGCCTAGCACAAAGCGGGCAAAACCTTCACCGAATACGGCATCAACATCGGTGGCGACATAACCTTTCACCGAGCCGACGTCGGTCAGCACCGTCTGTGTGCCTATATGTGGGGCAATGCTTTTGAGTACGGTTCTAATGGCTAAAATAGGCACAGACAAAATAACCAAGTCTGCGCCCTGCACTACTTTAGCAATGTCTTGATGGTAAAAATCGATTACACCTTGGGCTTTTGCCGCTTGCATGGCTTCAAGGTTGGTATCAAAGCCAGCAACGACACTGACATGCTCACGCGTGCGCAGTGCTTTTGCCCAAGAGCCGCCAATAAGGCCTAAGCCGATAACGGCAATACGCGGAATAATAAAACTCACGCCAACACCTGAGTTAAGGCTTCAATAAAGCCTTGATTCTCTTGTGCAGTACCTATGGATACGCGCAAGTAGTCGGGCATTTCGTAGCCGGCAATGGGGCGCACAATAACGCCTTTGGCTAACAACTGCTGAAACACCTCAGCCGCTTTAAGAGGGCTGGGTATTTTAAAGGCAATAAAGTTAGCTACTGAAGGAATATATTCTATGTTGAGCTCATTAAATGCGGCTTCTAACTGCTGCATGCCTTTGCTGTTTTCGGCAATGCTACGCTGTACATAACCGTCATCGCTCAAGCTGGCGGTAGCCGCCACTAAGGCTAACGAGTTGACGTTAAAGGGTGGGCGCACACGGTTTAATAGGTCGGCAACTTCTACACTGGAGGCGCCGTAACCGACCCGCATGGCGGCCAAGCCATAGGCTTTAGAAAAGGTACGGGCAACCACCAAATTAGGATAAGCAGGCAACAGGCTTAAACCGTCAGGGTAATCAGCGTTTTGTACGTATTCAAAATAGGCTTCGTCTAGCAATACCAATACATTGGCCGGTATTTTATCGAGGAAGTTAATTAGGTCGTTTTTGTTAATCCAAGTACCGGTAGGGTTGTTAGGATTAGTCACAAAAACAACACGGGTTTTATCGTTAATAGCTGCGGCCATGGCATCTAAGTCATGGGCGTAATTAATGGCGGGGACTTTAATGCAATGCGCACCGACTATGGTGGCAATAATGCCGTAAATGGCAAACGCATGTTGTGAGGTGACAATGTTTTCACCTGGGTTAACAAAAGCACGGCAGATGAAATCTAAAATATCACTGGAGCCGTTGCCTAGAGTGATTTGTTCTTTTTGTAAGCCAAATTTATTGCTTATTGCTTGCTTGAGCTCAAAACCAGCGCCGTCTGGATAGCGAGTTAGTTCTGGCAAGGCTTCTTGTATGGCTGCCAGTACTTTAGGGCTAGGGCCTAAAGGGTTTTCATTACTGGCCAGTTTAATAATATCTTCTTCGTTTAAGCCAAACTCACGGGCTAACTCGTCGATGGGTTTGCCGGGTTGGTAAGGCTGTAAACTTTGAACGCCGCTAACGGCTAACTGCTTAAAATTTGTGGTCATAATAAATTTAAAACCCTTGCTAGCGCTTGTGAGTAGTAACCTGTAAAACTGTCATTAAAAAAAGTTAAACTGCTTTAAAGTACCGCCTTAGGATACGAACCTAGCCATTTAAAGTCGATAGCATGCTCACGCAGTTTTTCTATAACAGGCGTTATTTGTTCGTCGAGGCAATGGCCTTCAAAATCAATAAAGAAGACGTAGCTCCATGTACCGGTTTTGGCTGGGCGGGTTTCGATACGCGTTAAGCTGATACCTGCTTGGTGAAAAGGCTCGAGCAGATTATACAAAGCACCTGGCTGGTTACGACTGGCAACAAGTATGGAGGTTTTATCTTTGCCGCTGGGTTGAGTTTCCTCACGCCCGATAATCAAGAAACGGGTGGTGTTATCGGTACGGTCTTCAATATTGGCGGCCAGCACCTGTAAATCGTAAGTCTGGGCGGCAATAAGTCCTGCAATAGCAGCGCTATTGGGCTCTTGTGCAGCAATGCGTGCTGCTTCAGCGTTCGAATTTACAGTGACCAACTCAACACGTGGGTAATGCTTATCTAACCAACCACGGCACTGCCCTAACGATTGGCTGTGTGAGTAAATACGCTTAATGGTTTGGTTAAGGTCTTTGACTAATAAATTATGATGAATAGGCAAAGTGACTTCGCCGCATATCTTTAAGCTGGAGTCGATAAAGCTATCGTGGGTATGAGTAACCAAGCCTTCGGTCGAGTTCTCCACTGGTACCACACCGTAATGCGCTGAACCTCGTTCGACTTCTCGGAAGACTTCTTCAATGGTGCTTTGCGAGTTACAGATAGCGCCTTGACCAAAGTGCTTAACTGCTGCTTGCTGGGTAAAGGTGCCTTCTGGCCCTAAAAAAGCGACGTGCATGGGCTCTTCTAGTGCTAGACACTGCGACATGATTTCACGAAACAAAGTAGCCATGGCTTTATCAGACAATGGGCCTTTGTTGCGCTCCATTACATTGCGCAATACCTGGGCTTCTCGCTCGGGGCGATAAAATACCACATGCTCACCAGGCTTAGCGTATTTGTGCTTAACCACGGCGACGTCTTGTGCGCATTGGGCACGCTGGTTGATTAGCTCATGTATTTGTTTGTCTAAGCTGTCTATTTGCAGTCTTAGTTGTTCTAACTCTTGGGCTTCGCTCATAGTCTCTATACTGCGGAATGCTTAGGTGCCTTCCTAAATCTTTAAGTTGTTGTTGAAGCACACCTAAGGCGCTGTCCGTTGATTTACTAGCTGTTTTTTTGGGCAAAGTCTTTCATAAAGTCAATTAGAGCATCGACGGCTTCTTCAGGCACAGCATTGTAAATAGAGGCACGCATGCCACCGACACTGCGATGTCCGGCTAGGTATAGCAAGCCCGCCGCTTCGCTTTCTGCCAAGAAGGCTTTGTCTAACGAACTGTCGGCCAAAGTAAAGGGCACGTTCATTAAAGAGCGATTATTAATTGCCACTGGGTTGGCATAAAAACCGCTGTTATCAATGTAGCTGTACAGTTTTTTGGCTTTACGCTGATTAAGCTCCGCCATGGCTTTCAAGCCGCCCTGCTGTTTTAGCCACTTAAATACTAAGCCGGCTAAGTACCAACTGTAGGTTGGTGGAGTGTTGTACATAGAGGCGTTATCGGCCTGAACTTTGTAGTCCATCATGGTGGGTGTGCCGGGAATGGCTTGACCTAGCAAGTCTTCACGCACAATCACCACACACAAACCGGCAGGACCAATGTTCTTTTGTGCGCCAGCGTAAATCATACCGAATTTGGATACATCTAAAGGTTCAGACAGAATGCTGGATGAGAAATCGGCAATTAGCGGCACATCGCCTGTGTCTGGAATATAATCAAAGGCAACACCGCCAATGGTTTCGTTAGGGGTGTAATGCACATAGTTGGCCTTAGGGTTGAGTTTTAGCTCGGCCTGACTGGGCGCTGAGGAATAGTTATTGCCTTCAGTGCTGGCGGCTATATTCACTTTGCCATAACGCTGAGCTTCTTTTACCGCTTTGCTCGACCACTGGCCCGTTACTATATAATCGGCTTGGTAGTCTTCTGGCGCACCGCGGAAGAAGTTTAAAGGAATAGTGCTGAACTGGCTGCTGGCACCGCCTTGCATAAACAATATTTTGTAGTTGGCTGGTACATTGAGTAAATCACGTAAATCTTGTTCGGCTTCGATAGCGATGCTTTGATAATCGTCACCACGATGGCTCATTTCCATAACGGAAAGGCCTTTACCACGCCAGTTGGTGATTTCGTCGCGGGCTTGTTCTAGAACAGCCAGTGGTAAAGCAGCCGGGCCGGCACAAAAGTTATACGCTCTGGACATTTACAATTGCTCTCTTGGTTCAATAAAAGAGGGATGCCCCTGACTTAAATAATTAAGCAGAGGCGTTAAGGGGTTTATTTAGTACAGCTTTGGCAGTTACTCGTCGTCACCGCCAGCGTCTAGGCCGTCTTCTGCACCTTCTTCATCGGTGTCATAAATAGGAGCAACGCCAACCAACTTCTCTTTAGCGTTTACCTTAATTAAGGTAACGCCTTGGGTGTTACGCCCTAGCACTGACACTTGGTTAACGTGGGTACGTACTAAGGTGCCTTGGTCGCTGATAAGCATGACTTCGTCTTCTTCAAAGACTTGTACTGCACCTACCATTGGGCCGTTACGGTCGTTAACTATCATGGCGATAACGCCCTGAGTGCCACGGCCTTTAGTAGCAAATTCATCTACATTAGTACGCTTACCAAAACCACGTTCAGAAGCAGTCAATATAGTACCGCCTTCTTGTGGAACTATCAGCGAGATTACTCGTTGATCGTCTTTTAACCTGATACCACGCACACCTCGAGCACCACGGCCCATTGCACGCACATCGGTTTCTTTAAAGCGAACCGCTTTACCTGCGTCGGTTAGCATTAATATTTCTTGGCTGCCATCGGTAATGGTGGCACCAATGAGGTAGTCGTCTTCGTTGAGCTCACAGGCAATCAAACCAACCGAACGCGGGCGACTAAACTGGTCTAAAGTGGTTTTCTTTACTGTACCCAATGAGGTTGCCATAAATACAAAGCGGTCTTCGCTGTATTCATCTACCGGTAGAATAGTAGTAATGCGCTCGCCTTCGTCTAGGTTAAGTACGTTAACAATTGGGCGGCCTCTGGCATTACGGCTGGCTTGTGGAATGTCATACACGGTTAACCAGTACACTTTACCCATATCGGTAAAGCACAGTACGGTATCATGGCTATTAACCACCAGCATGTGTTCAACGAAGTCTTCGTCTTTCACTGCAGTTGCCGAACGACCTTTACCACCACGACGTTGTGCTTGGTAAGCATCCATTGGCTGAGTTTTAGCGTAACCACCGTGCGATAGAGTTAATACCAGCGTTTCTTCTGGAATTAAGTCAGCCATGGTAAGGTCACGTTTTTGCGCAATAATTTCAGTTTTACGTTCGTCTGCGTATTCTTCACGAACAGCCACTAACTCTTCACGTATCACTTCCATTAAACGATCAGCACTGCCTAGAATTTCTAAGTAACCGGCAATTTCAACAATCTTAATCTGATACTCTTCTATCAGCTTTTCATGTTCAAGACCGGTTAGCTTTTGTAAACGTAAATCTAAAATAGCTTGTGCTTGAGCCGGTGATAAGTAGTACTTACCATCGCGGAAGCCGTATTCTTCTGGCAGATCGTCTGGACGACAAGCGTCTTCACCTGCACGTTCTAACATGCCTGCTACATCGCCTGGTAACCAAGCAGTGGCGATTAACTCGTCACGCGCTTCTGCAGCGGTAGGCGATCTTTTAATTAAAGCGATAATTGGGTCAATGTTAGCTAAAGCCAACGCTAAGCCTTCTAACAAGTGGCCGCGCTCACGCGCTTTACGCAGTTCAAAAATAGTACGACGAGTGACTACTTCGCGGCGGTGCTTAATAAAGGCTTCTAGCAGTTGCTTTAGATTTAGAATACGTGGCTGACCATCAACCAAGGCAACGGTGTTAATACCAAACACACCTTGTAGTTGAGTTTGAGCAAACAAGTTATTTAGGATCACTTCTGGCATTTCGCCACGACGTAACTCAACCACAACACGCATACCGTCTTTGTCAGACTCGTCACGTAATTCGGTGATGCCTTCAATTTTCTTTTCTTTAACCAGCTCGGCAATACGTTCTAACAGCTTCGACTTATTAAGTTGGTAAGGAATTTCGGTAAATATAATGCTGACTTTGCCGTTACGCTCGTCTTCTTCAAAATGATGACGCGCACGTAAATAAATACGACCACGACCAGTACGGTAGGCTTCTAAAATACCATCACGGCCATTAATAAAGGCACCGGTTGGGAAGTCTGGGCCGGGTATATATTCCATTAACTGGTCGATGTCTAAGTCTGGATTATCAATCAGTGCCAAACAACCATCGAGGACTTCACCTAGATTGTGTGGAGGAATGTTGGTGGCCATACCTACGGCAATACCAGAAGAGCCGTTCACTAATAAGTTAGGTATACGGGTTGGCATTACATCAGGAATTTTTTCAGTGCCGTCGTAGTTATCTACCCAGTCGACGGTTTCCTTGTCGATATCAGCCAAGATATCATGGCTGATTTTTTTCATACGAATTTCGGTATAACGCATGGCCGCTGCACGGTCACCATCAACCGAACCAAAGTTACCTTGGCCATCGACTAAGGTGTAGCGCATTGAGAAATCTTGCGCCATACGTACGATAGTGTCATAAACAGCTGTATCACCATGGGGGTGGTATTTACCGATAACATCACCCACCACACGGGCAGATTTTTTGTAGGGCTTGTTCCAGTCGTTATTCAACACGTTCATGGCGTGCAGTACACGTCTGTGTACGGGTTTTAAACCGTCACGCACGTCTGGTAAAGCACGACCAACAATTACACTCATGGCGTAATCGAGGTAGGACTGTTTAAGCTCGTCTTCGATGGCAATTGGTAAAACTTGTTTGGTTAACTCACCCATAGATTTTTGGCTCGTATTATTAGACCAGGCTAATCACTAGCGGTCGGTATTCCATGTGTTAACTCGCAAACTGTTGGTTCTTTGTATTTAAGCATGCGAGGCTTATTAAAGGCGGCAATGATACCACAAATCAATGGGATACCTAACTGCTGCCTCTGTGTTTTTATATTTTATAGTTTTATTTAGGGCGTTATTTGATCAGCGGTGTAATCAACTTCGCCCTTTGCAAACCATACAAAATAAAGACGACAAAGTACCCGCCTTTATTTTACCTTCTAAGTATTAAGATGGTTTACGCTTATTCGGCTTTCCAGCTTCTTGGCGTACTTTTTGACGCATAGCCTGACGAATAAAGCCTTCTTTCTCTTTCACGGTTTTACGCTTGACCGTTTTGCGGGTTAAACGTACTAAGTCGTAAAGGTCATTGGCTTCTCTTTGGTTCATTTCGACCCAAGTACCTACCGGAATACGCGCAGGCAAGAACACACAACCGTAACGCACGCGTTTTAGGCGACTAACGGTAACGCCTTGGCTTTCCCATAAACGGCGGACTTCACGGTTTTTACCTTCCATTAGCACCACATGGAACCACTTGTTTTGGCCTTCGCCATCAAAGAACTGCACGTCGGTAAAACGAGAAATACCGTCTTCTAGCTGCACACCTGCTTTTAAGCGTGCGATCATGTCGTCATCGACTTCACCACGCACTCGCACAGCGTATTCGCGGTCTACACCTCCTGAAGGGTGCATCAGCTTGTTGGCGAGCGTACCGTCGGTAGTAAACAGTAATAAACCACTGGTGTTAATGTCTAAACGGCCGACGTTGACCCAGCGCTCACCCTTGGTTTTAGGCAAATGGTCGAAGACTGTCGGACGACCTTCTGGATCGGAGCGTGTACAGACTTCACCCAAGGGTTTGTTGTAAACAATAATACGGGTGCTTTGACCGGCTTCTTCGGTTTTAACCTTACGGCCATCGACACGAATGTCGTCTTCAGGGCTGGCTTTGTCGCCAAGCTTTGCCGTAACACCATTAACGGTAATGCGGCCTTCGGTAATCCAGCGTTCTAGTTCACGGCGCGAAGCCACTCCCGCTACGGCTAATAGTTTTTGTACACGTTCAGTCATCATTTTTCTCCTGGGCGCTTTCCAGCGTGCCTTGGTTGTGCTTACTGCGTAAGCTGGTTAATACATCATCTACTTCTGCGTCTGACTCGGTGCGCTCGGCTTGGGTTAAGCCAAACAGGTTACTCTCTACGCGGGCGACAATATCGGCTGCTTGAGCTAAGTCGTCTTCTGTTTCTAGCAATACATCGACTCTATTACTGTCGTTATTGTCACTAAAATCATAATCTTGAGCGGGTGCTTTTTTAGCTTCTGCATCATCGCCTAGTTCAAGCTTACGATTTAAATCTTCTAGGTCTTTAATTTCCATTAAAGTGGGCAGTTCGTCTAGGCTTTTTAACCCAAAGTAGTCTAAAAACTCTTTAGTAGTGGCGTATAGTGCAGGACGACCAGGGGTTTCTCGGTGGCCAACCACGCGCACCCACTCTCGCTCTATCAGAGTACGGATAATATTAGAGCTTACGACCACACCGCGCACGTCTTCAATATCACCACGGGTAATGGGTTGGCGGTAAGCGATTAATACTAAGGTTTCTAACAAAGCACGGGAATAGCGCTGCGGCTTTTCTTCCCATAATTTTGCCACCCAGGGAGCCACCTGAGCACGTACTTGTAAGCGATAGCCTGAGGCAACCTCGATGCATTCAATGCCACGGCCTTCTAAGTCTTGTTGTAACTCAGTCAGCGCTTCTTTTAACTCTGCTTTGGTCGGCTGCTGACTTTCCTCAAACAAACTTTGCATACGCTCAAGCGACAAAGGCGCTCCAGCGGCCATCATGGCGGCTTCTAATATGGGTTTAAGTGATATCGGTTGCTCTGTTTGCTTCACATTGTGGCTCATGCGTTATCCTCGGCGTATTCGGCAAAATCTGGACTGTCTTGCGAACGCTCTTCACGCAGGCGCACGTGAATTAAGCCAAACGCCTGTTGCTGCACTATGTCCACCAGCGACTCTTTAATAAGCTCTAAAATCGCTAAAAAGGTAACTACCACCCCTAAGCGACCTTCTTGCGGGTCGAACAAAGCCGTAAAGGTAACAAAGTGGCCGCCTTGCAATCGATTCAGCACGTCACTCATGCGCTCACGCGTAGACAGCTGCTCTTGCTTTATCTCATGACTTACAGAACGCTCTGTGCGCCTTAACACTGCCGCAAAAGCCAGCATTAACTCTTGCATGTCTACTTCGGGGTGAATACGTTCTTGAATACGATCTGGGGTATCTATGATGCCGGTGAAAGTATCGCGTTCTAAACGTGGCAACTCATCTAGCTCTTCAGCGGCGTCTTTAAAGCGTTCGTATTCTTGCAGGCGACGCAGTAGCTCGGCACGAGGATCCTCCTCTTCGTCCTCACCATCGCCTTGGTTACGTGGCAACAACATGCGGCTTTTAATTTCAGCCAGCATGGCCGCCATCACTAAATACTCTGATGCCAACTCAAGCTGCATAGACTGCATCATATTGATATAGAGAATGTATTGGTCAACTATTTCGGAGACGTTTACTTCTAATATATCAAGGTTTTGCTTGCGAATAAGATACAGCAGCAAATCCAACGGACCCTCAAATTGCTCTAATATTACCTCTAAGGCATCCGGTGGAATATAAAGATCCAACGGCAGCTGCGTCAGCGGCTGACCTAATACTAAGGCAAAAGGCATTTCTTGTTGACGGGCGGTGGTCATAAGCTAAATAAAACTCTTAATGCGGCACATTAAACGAGCGCAAACCGACTGCATCACGTACTTTCTCTAGCATAGGCACGCTGATGGCACGGGCTTTTTGGGCGCCTTGCTGCAGAATGTCTTCGATATCGGCCGGACGTGAGAGTAAGTCATTATAGCGTTCGCGCGCTTCGCCTATTTCTTCATTAATTAAATTAAACAGGCGCTTTTTAGCGTCGCCCCAACCAATGCCGTCGGCATAAGCTTGACGCATCTCTGCGGTTTGCTCAGCGTTAGCAAAGGCTTGATAGATTTGAAATACGGCTGAGGTTTCGGTGTCTTTCGGCTCGCCGGGTTCTTGCAGGTTGGTGACTATTTTATTGATGCTTTTTTGCAGCTTTTTCTCAGGCAAGAATAAGGGAATGGTGTTGCCATAGCTCTTACTCATTTTGCGGCCATCTAAGCCTTGTAACAAAGCAACGTTATCATCGACCATGGCTTCGGGCAGAATAAACAATGGCTCTTTTTTGGCATAAATATGATTAAAACGCTGACCCATATCGCGCGCCATTTCAATATGTTGAATTTGGTCACGGCCCACCGGTACTTTTTTAGCACCGAACATTAAAATGTCAGCCGCCATCAATACAGGATAGCTAAACAAACCCATAGTTACGGCTTTGTCTGGGTCTTCGCCTTCGGCTACGTTGGCATCGACAGCGCCCTTATAAGCGTGAGCACGGTTTAACAAACCTTTGGCGCAGACGCAGTTAAGGATCCAAGTAAGTTGAGGGATCTCTGGAATATCGGATTGACGATAAAAAGTAGCGTTCTCGGTATCTAAACCTAAAGCGAGCCAAGTAGCGGCTATTTCCATACTGGATTGATGCACTGCTTCTGGGTCTTGGCTCTTAATTAAGGCATGAAAATCTGCCATAAAGTAAAAGGCTTCATTGTCTTGGTTTTTACTGGCGTTTATCGCTGGACGTATTGCTCCAACATAGTTGCCTAGATGGGGAGTACCGGTGGTAGTAATACCTGTTAAAATACGCTCTTTTTGCTTACTCATTAAACCGCTCTATATCAAATAACAAAAGACAACATGATACAGGTTATTGGGTTGGCAATACAGTAAGCAAAAAAGCGTTTTGGCTTAGTTCAAGTTAGTCGAAAGCACTGGCATCACCCAGGCCTTGACGGGCAACCACTATATCGTCTCCGGTCATATCAACCACAGTAGTGGCTTCAACACCACAGAAGCCACCGTCAATGATTAGGTCTAACTCATGCCCTAACTGTTCGTTGATCTCGTATGGGTCGGCTAGCGGGATATCGTCGCCCGGCAAGATAAGCGAGCTGCTCATAAGCGGCTCACCTACTTCTTCGAGTAAGGCTCTAGCGATAAGGTTACTAGGCACACGAATACCGATGGTGCGCTTTTTAGGATGCATCAATAAGCGTGGTACTTCGCGGGTTGCGTCTAAAATAAAGGTGTAAGCGCCCGGGGTGTGTGCTTTCAACAAGCGATAGCGACTGTTGTCTACTTTAGCAAAGTAAGACAGCTCGGATAGATCTTGGCACAAAATAGTGAAATTGTGTTTAGGGCCTAACTTACGCATTTTAATCACTTGATCGACCGCTTTTTTATTACCTAAACCACAGACCAGTGCATAAGCACAGTCGGTAGGTATAACGGCCAAGCCACCTTTGCGAATTATTTCCGCCGCCTGCTTAATTAAGCGTGGTTGCGGGTTGTCTGGATGTATCTCTATATATTCACTCATAATTAAAACGTCTCCCACACAGGAGTTATTCCTTCTGGAAATTTTGCCATTGTTCCTAATTCTAGACCAAAACGATTCGGCCCGTGATAATCACTGCCACAAGAGCCCTTTAAATTAAACTCTTTAGCCAGTGCGACCATGTGTTGCTGCTGGCTGCTGTCCATAGTGCCGTAGGCTACTTCTATGGCGCGCCCACCTGCATATACAAACTCTTGTACGCAGCTACGTAACTTAGTACGGGTCATTTTATAACGATGCCCGTGAGCAAATACGGCCACGCCGCCTGCTTCGATAATCCACTTTACTGCGGTTGGGATATCTGGCCAACCGCTTTTAACATCGCCTATTTTTCCTGCACCTAAGTATTTATTAAAGGCTTCTGCGAAACTGCCAATCAACTCATACTTAAGCAGGTACTGGGCAAAGTGCGGACGACCAATCTGGCCATCTTGGGTATAAGACCGTATTTCATCCATATCAATGTCATGCTTTAAACGCTTACCTAACCGTTCGGCAATAATATCGGCACGTTCAATACGTACTTTCTTTTGGTAAGCTTCGGCTTCTAAAATAACAGGATGGTTAGGGTCTAGGTTAAGTCCAACAATATGAACGTTAATACCCGCCCATACAGTAGACAGTTCAATGCCGCTGATTAAGTTGATGCCCGCTTCTGACGCCGGTGCTTGGGCTTCACGGAACCCAGCCAAAGTGTCGTGGTCTGTAATGGCCAATGTGGTGATATTACGCTCTTGCGCTTTGGTAATAAGAGCCTGCGGCGAAAGTTTTCCGTCCGATGCTGTAGTGTGACAATGTAAATCTATTGTAGATGACACGTTGAACCTTTACCCTTGCTTACGCCATAATCAACCCTATTCTAATTACTGTTAAGCCTTATAGCGAATGAAGTTACTTATAGATTTTCTACCGATTGTTATTTTCTTCTTAGTTTACAAGCTCTCGCCAGAGTTAATTTCTGCGCTAGAGCCCTTACTAAGCGCCGAAAGCATTGCCTTACTAAACAACACCCAGCCTATAATTTTGGCGACGGCAGTACTTATTCCTGCCACTGTTTTGCAAATCCTCTATACCCGCTGGAAAACCGGCAAGATGGAAACCATGCATTTAGTCACCCTAGCGCTAGTGGTGAGCATGGGCGGAGCGACTGTTATTCTACAAAATAAAGAGTTTATTATGTGGAAGCCTACCGTGGTTAATTGGTTATTTGCTGCCGCTTTCTTAGGTAGCCAGTGGTTTATGGAGAAATCATTCTTACAGCGCATGATGGAACAAGCCGTTACTATGCCTGACAGTGTTTGGAAAAAATTAAATTATGCTTGGGTTAGTTTTTTTGTTGTAAGCGGCATAGTAAACCTACTGGTAGCTTATAACTTTTCTGAAGACACTTGGGTCAACTTCAAGCTATTTGGCATGCTTGGCTTGACCATTGCGTTTATTATTGGTCAATCTTTCTTTTTATATCGCTACATGGATCACAAGGAGCAATAACAATGTGGTACGCCATTATTAGTGAAGACGTCCCTAACAGCTTAAGCAAACGTCAGTCAGTCCGCCCTGCGCACGTTGAACGCTTAAAGCAGCTAAAAGTAGAAGGTCGTTTGCTGGTTGCCGGCCCGCACCCTGCTATAGATAGCGAAGAACCTGGCGACGCTGGTTTTAGCGGTAGCTTGGTTATTGCCGAATTTGCTTCTTTAACAGAAGCACAGGCTTGGGCAGATGCCGACCCATACATAGAGGCTGGTGTTTATCAGCAAGTTATAGTTAAGCCTTACCTAAAAGTGCTCCCATAATAATATCGAGGTTTCCCGTGAAAAAACTTATTGTTGCTTGTCTTTTATCTTCCTTTGCTTTTGCTGCTTCTGCCGTTGAGAAGCGCTATGTTACCGACACGCTGTTTTTACAGTTGCGTTCTGGCCCAAGCATTGAATACCGAATTTTAAAAGCGCTACAGAGTGGTGAACACTTAATTCTGCTTGAGGAAGAAGAAGGTTCTGACTACACCAAAGTAAAAACCGATAAGGGCTTAGAAGGTTATGTATTAACTCGCTTTTTAGAAAAAGAGCCAGTCGCTAAAGAAAAGCTTATTTTGGCTCAGCGTGAACTTGATAAAATCAAAGCAGAGCTTGAAGCCACCCGTCAGCAAAACACCGAAGTACAGGCAGAATTAAAAACAATAAAGTCTGAACGCTCTGGTTTAGGTAAAGAAAACTCGGTACTCGAGCAAGAGTTAGAGCAAATTAAAAAGATTTCCGCCTCTGCACTAACACTCAATGAGCGCAATAAAGAACTAACCCAAAGAAATCGTGAGTTGGAAATTCAGCTAGAAACCATCACCACAGAAAATACCCAGTTACACGACAGTCGCCAACAGGCTTACTTATTATACGGCGGTGGTTTAGTAGTTATTGGTATTTTAGCCGGTTTGATCTTGCCTTCTTTACGT
>Ga0209075_1002131_pt1 | contig 17732 bp, 20 predicted proteins | sample Stecom2011_FD_187523 | JGI IMG/M metagenome (GOLD analysis project Ga0209075, IMG submission 187523) | Agricultural soil microbial communities from Utah to study Nitrogen management - Steer compost 2011 (SPAdes) (version 2) | ecosystem: Environmental > Terrestrial > Soil > Agricultural land...
ACCAATTGAAGCCGACGTAAAAATATAAAAATCAAACTTTAGTCATGTTAAAAATCAAAAATCTACACGCAGGCCTTGAAGGGATGGATATTCTAAAAGGTATCAACCTAAACGTAAACCCAGGTGAAGTACACGCTATAATGGGTCCAAATGGTTCTGGTAAGAGTACATTGGCTTCGGTGATTGCTGGAAAAGATGAATATGAAGTAACTCAAGGTGAAATACTTTTTGAAAACGAAGAAATCTCTGAGCTTGATCCAGAAGAAAGAGCCCATAGAGGAGTTTTTCTATCGTTTCAATATCCTGTAGAGATTCCAGGAGTTTCGGTTACCAACTTTGTTAGAACTGCAATCAACGAAACAAGAAAGGCAAAGAAACTAGAAGATATGCCTGCTGCAGAAATGTTGAAAAAAATTAAAGAAACTGCAGATTTATTAGAGATCGACCGCAAATTCCTTTCTAGATCACTAAACGAAGGGTTTTCTGGTGGAGAGAAAAAGCGTAACGAAATTTTCCAATTTGCAATGATGGATCCTAAATTAGGGATTCTAGATGAAACAGATTCTGGACTCGATATCGACGCTCTTAAAATTGTTGCCAATGGTGTTAACATGGTGAAAGGAGACGATAAGGCAATTGTTCTTATTACACACTACCAACGTTTACTAGATTATATCGTTCCAGACTTCGTTCACGTAATTATGGACGGAAAAATAGTTAAGTCGGGCAGTAAAGAACTTGCTTACGAGCTAGAAGAAAAAGGATACGACTGGATTAAAGAAGAATTGGTTAAGTAAACTGATTCTCAGCTAATAGTTTTTGATTGTAAAAAGTCAACACTATGGCTATAGTAAAAGGTTGAGAATTTTGCAGGTTTTTATCCATAGCAAAATGATCAGGAAGAGAAACCAAATCTCAACGAAAATTAAATTCAGTAAATATTACTGAAGAATTTAGTCGACATAGTTGATAACGTGCAACTGAATAAACGAAACAGTAAGTATTATTATTTACTTGAATAAACATGAATTTAAGAGCAACAAGTTCAAAACGACTTGAAGCTCGAAACTTGAAACAAGAAACTCATCATGAGCTTTAAAGACAAATTATTATCATCATATATAGCGCTCGAGGATTATTTGGAGTTTGATTCCCCTATCCACGAGGTAAGAAATAAAGCTATCAAAATTTTTGAAGAAAAAGGTTTCCCTTCAAAAAAAGAAGAAGCTTGGAAATACACTTCACTAAATTCTGTGTTGAAGCACGATTACAGCATTATTTCTAATAAAGATCGAAATGTTGAATTAGAAAAAGTACGCCGATATTTCCTACATGAAATTGACACTTATAAAATTGTTTTTGTAGATGGTGTTTACAGTTCATTTTTATCTGAAACAACTCATGATAAAGTGGATGTTTGCTTACTATCAGCTGCACTTACAAAAAGCAAGTATAAGCCTGTAATAGAAGCATACTTTAACAAAGTTGCAAAGAAAGATGGACTCACCTCATTAAACACTGCTTTCACCAAGGACGGTGCTTTTATTCATATTCCGAAGCACACCGAAGCTCAAAAGCCAATTGAAATAATCAACTTTTCTACTGGCAACGAAGCAGCTATGTTTCTTCAACCACGAAATCTGATTGTAGTTGGTGAAAATGCACATGTTCAAATTATTGAACGTCACCAAAGCCTTTCTGAAAACAAAGTATTAACCAATTCGGTTACAGAAATTTTTGCTGAAAAGCGTGCTTATGTTGATTTCTACAAAATCCAGAATGATACAGATTCGGCTTCACTAATTGACAATACGTATGTTTCACAAGAGCGTGAGAGCATCTGCCATGTTCACACATTCTCATTTGGAGGAAGCTTAGTTCGAAACAATCTAAATTTCTACCAAAAAGGCGAGCGTTGCGATTCTACTTTGAAGGGTGCTACTATCCTTAAAGGTAAACAACATGTTGACCACAACACTTTGGTTCATCACACTGCACCAAACTGTGAAAGTCACCAAGATTATAAAGGGGTTTTTGCCGAAAGTTCTACTGGAATATTCAATGGGAAAATCCTTGTGGATAAGATTGCTCAGAAGATTGATGCATTCCAACAAAACAACAATATCCTTATTGACGATAAAGCTACTGTCAATGCCAAACCACAACTAGAGATTTTTGCAGATGATGTAAAATGTTCGCATGGATGTACAATTGGGCAATTTGACGAAGAAGCTCTATTCTACTTAAGAAGCCGAGGAATTGGTATTAAAGAAGCTAAAGCACTTCTTATGTATGCTTTTGCAAACACGGTCTTGGAGAGTGTTAAAATACCTGAACTAAAGGCACGTGTAAATAAACTGATTGCGAATAAAATTGGAGTGAACTTAGGCTTCGAATTGTAAAATATCATTCCGCGAATGCACTTTTCTTTAGGTGCATTCGTGGAGTAAATAGTTCGATTAATTTTCACCCATAAATCAAAAAAACAATGCCTTTTGACATCCAAAAAATACGTGCTGATTTCCCTATTCTCTCAAGAAAAGTAAATGGGCATCCTCTAGTTTATTTGGATAATGCCGCAACTTCCCAAACTCCAAGACAAGTAGTTGATACTATAGCTGACTATTACTATCGCTACAATGCAAACATACATCGTGGAGTGCACACTCTCTCGCAAGAAGCAACAGATGCTTACGAGGCAGCTCGTCATAAACTCCAAAAGCACTTTAATGCTAAGGAATCTCACGAGATTATTTTTACAGCCGGAACCACTCATGGTATTAACCTAGTGGCCAACGGATTTACAGATATTCTGACAAATGGAGACGAGATTATCGTTTCTGCAATGGAGCACCACAGCAATATTGTTCCATGGCAAATGCTTTGCGAAAGAACAGGAGCTACTTTAAAAGTAATTCCAATGAATGAGGATGGTGTTTTAATTCTCTCAGAATACGATAAGTTGCTTTCTGAAAAAACAAAGCTTGTGTTTGTAAATCATATTTCGAATGCTCTTGGAACAATTAACCCAATAGCAGAAATAATTGATAAAGCACATGAAAAAGGTGCTGCTGTTTTAATTGATGGTGCACAATCCTGCTCACATATCAAACCAGATTTACAAAAGTTAAATGTAGATTTCTACGTTACATCTGCTCACAAGATGTGTGGACCAACAGGAGTTGGAATACTTTATATGAAAGAGGATTGGGGAAAGAAATTGCCCCCGTATCAAGGTGGTGGAGAAATGATTTCGGAAGTAACGTTTGAAAAAAGCACATATGCAGATCTCCCTCATAAATTTGAAGCAGGCACCCCAAATATAGCAGGAGGAATTGCCTTTGGTGCAGCAATTGATTATTTAAACTGTATAGGGTTTGAGGCTATTATTGAACACGAAGACAAACTCCTTAACTACGCCACCGAGAAGCTTTTGGAAATTGAAGGATTAAAAATTTATGGAACTAGTCCAAATAAGACTTCCGTTATTTCATTCAATATTAAAGGAATTCATCCTTATGACATTGGAACCATCGTAGATAAATTAGGGGTTGCAGTAAGAACTGGACACCATTGCACACAGCCTATCATGGATTATTACAAAATTCCTGGAACAGTGCGTGCTTCATTTGCTTTCTACAACACTATTAAAGAAGCAGATTTACTTGTGAACGCAGTTAAAAAGGCAAAATTAATGTTAAGTTAGCCTGAGAGCTCGGCTATAAACTCGAAATTTGATGGAAATTAGCATTTTAAAAGTACTATTATATTCAGAGTAAACTTTAAAAAACTATTTATGAAAACTATCAAATATCTATCCATCCTGATTTTAGCAGTTGTATTTATAAGTTGTGATGAAACTAAAAAAGTTATTGACGTTGCTGGAAATGTTCAATTAACTGGAAGCTACACGGTTTCACATATAAAAGGAAAAAAACCAGAAGGTACTACTCCAACATTTACTTTGTCTGCAATAGACAATTCTTTTAAAGGAACCACTGGATGTAATTCTGTTTTTGGCAATTACTCTATAGATTTATACGCAATAGATTTTGGAGACCTAGCAGTAAGCACAAAAGAATGTGGCGATAAAGAAATGAATAAAGAAAGAGACTTTCTGGATGCGTTAAGTAATGCTGGCTCCTATGACATACAAAACAACGTATTAACCCTATATTCTAAAACCGACCGAAGCGTTTTATTAAAAGCTTTGAAAGATTCAAATAAACAATAAAACATGACCATTCAAGACATACAAGAGGAATTGATAGATGAATTTGCAATGTTCGAAGACTGGATGCAGCGTTATGAATACATGATTGATCTTGGACATTCATTACCTCTAATAGACGAAAAATATAAAACTGACGATTATTTAATAAAAGGGTGCCAAAGCAAAGTTTGGTTACATTCTGAATTAAACGATGGTAAAATCATTTTTACCGCAGATAGCGATGCAATTATAACAAAAGGAATTGTCGCGATATTGGTTAGAGCTTTTTCAAATCAGAGCCCTCAAGATATTTTAGATGCAAATACAGATTTTATAGATGAAATTGGGCTGAAAGAGCATTTATCTCCTACTCGCGCAAACGGTTTAGTATCGATGATTAAACAAATGAAAATGTATGCCATGGCTTATCAAACTAAAATCCAGGCAAAACAATAGATCTAAATAACAGATTATGAGCACAAAAGATCAAGAAATAGACATGAATGAACTCGGCGAAAAAATCGTTGAGGTTATTAAAACAGTTTACGACCCTGAAATTCCAGTGGACGTATATGAGTTAGGATTGATATACGACGTTTTTATCAACGAAGATCGTGAAGTAAAGATATTAATGACTCTTACTTCTCCAAACTGTCCTGTTGCTGAAAGCCTTCCAATGGAAGTAGAGCAAAAGGTAAAGAGTATTAGTATGATAAAAGACGTAGAAATAGAAATGACTTTTGATCCACCATGGAGCCAAGAGCTAATGAGTGAAGTTGCAAAACTAGAACTCGGAATGCTTTAATTAGGCTTACTGTTGATTAAAAAGTTATTAAAGTAGTAATTTAAACATCAAATTACGTGGCTGAAGAAATTGTAAATAGAGTAGCGAATAGTAAACTCATGACAATAGACTTAGAGGATTTGTATCCGAAAGGTGAGCGAGTCCTCTTTGATATTTCAAAGTGGTTGTTGGAAGGGATAGTATTACGCGAAAAAGATTTTCGTAAAGAAGCTGAAGAACATGATTGGTCTCAGTATTCTAACTGCTATGTTGCCTTATATTGCAGTACGGACGCTATAGTGCCTGGATGGGCTTATTTACTTCTTTCTCTACACTTAGCCCCCTATGCATCAAAAGTTGTAGTAGGAAGCTTAGAAAACATTGAGACAGTTATTTTTTCTGAAATAATAGATAAGCTAGACGTCTCAGAATATCAAGATAAGCCCGTAATTATAAAGGGGTGTACTCACAAACCTATTCCTGAAAATGCTTATGTGCTTTTAGCTCAGAAACTACATCCTGTAGCAAGAAGCATTATGTATGGCGAAGCTTGTTCTTCAGTACCGCTGTATAAACGAAAGAAATAAACCTTCCACTCTTCTTTTTAGTAGATTTTTAACTGCTTATAATTAGGTAGATATGTTACCTTTGCAGCCTCAAAAAAAATACTAAAATGATGAAAAAACTATTCCTTTTTGCCATTTTATTGGCAACACCTGCAGTTATTTTTGCACAAGACAAAAAAGAGAAAGATTCTATTGTCAATGGTTGGAAACGCGCTGGTAACTTTTCGGCTACTTTTAATCAAGCTGCTTTTAACCACGAATGGACAGGAGGCGGAAATTCTAACTACGCGGTGAACTTAAAACTTACTTACGACTTCAATTACCGTAAGGATAAATTAAGTTGGGACAACCGTATTATTGCTGATTACGGAATTTCAAAAAACAAAGATGACAAGTACAGCAGAAAGACAAATGACCGTCTTGAATTAAACTCTATTCTTGGTCAAAATATCAGTCATAGTGAGTGGTATTATTCATTCTTCATGAATTTTAAAACTCAATTTGCTCCAGGATATGAGTACAATAAGGATCTAAATCCAGATGATGAAGGCTACAGAACAGAAACTTCTCATATTTTCTCACCTGCTTATTTACAGTTTGGGCCTGGTATACTTTGGAAAAAGAACAACAACTTATATGTTAATATAGCCCCTGCTACGTCAAAATTTATTTTTGTAGACAAAGCCTTCACAAAAGTAGATACAAGCACTCCTGAAGCTCTAGAGGCCTATAACGAAAGTAAATACTACGGTGTTGACGCAAATAAAGCAATGAAATATGAACTTGGTGCATCTATATCAGGATATGCGAAATTTGATATAATGGAAAATATTTCGGCAGAAAACATCTTAAACCTTTATGCTAATTATTTAGAAGAAACCAAAAACGTAGATGTTGACTACACCTTCAACTTGGTTATGAAAGTTAACTCATTCATATCTTCTAACTTCACATTTCAAGCAATTTATGATGATAATGCAGCAAGAGGTTTTCAGATTAGAGAGGCTCTTGGAGTTGGTTTAACTTATACATTCTAATAGACCAACTAAAGAAAATATTTAAAGCTAAAAAGGGCGATCTTAATAAGATCGCCCTTTTTGTATAGTAAACTTTATTAGTTTTATTATCCAGCCAATGCCTCTGCTCCTCCAACAATCTCCAAGATTTCATTGGTAATTGCAGCCTGACGTGCTTTGTTGTATTGTAGTGTAAGCTCATCACGAAGCTCAGTTGCGTTATCTGTAGCTTTGTGCATTGCTGTCATTCGAGCACCATGTTCACTCGCCACACTATCTCTAAGTGCTTTAAACAACTGGATTTTTAAACTCTTAGGGATTAACTCCTCTATAATCTCTTCTTTAGAAGGTTCAAAAATATAGGAAGTCTCTGAATCATTATTCTTACCTTCTTCATCTACTTTAGGAGGTAAAATCGGCAAGAATTGCTCTTTTAAAACTATTTGAGTAGCAGCATTTCTGAAGTGGTTATAGACAACAATTATTTTGTCATATTTTCCTTCAGAATAGAAATCCATAAGTTTTTCAGCTATTTCAGAAGAGCTCTCAAAAGTAGGAGTATCGATAATTTGATTATCATTTTCGATTATGCTCCCGGTTTTCTTAAGGATATCATTCCCTTTTTTCCCTAAAGCAATCATGTCAACTTTCTTACCAGAATAAGTTTCTGACACAAGAGTGTTTACGGCTTTTATAACATTTGTATTAAAAGCACCTGCCAATCCACGATTACTAGTGATTGCAACCACCAAAACATTATTAACCTCGCGTTGCTTAGAGAATTTTCCTCCAGTATCTCCATCTAATGTGGCACTTAGATTCTGTAATAACTCTGTAAGCTTTTGAGAATAAGGACGCATGGCAGTAATAGCATCCTGAGCTCTTTTCAGTTTAGCAGCAGAAACCATCTTCATTGCACTGGTAATCTGCATCGTCGAACTGACCGAGCCTATCCTACTTCTAATTTCCTTTAAGTTAGCCATATTTTAAGTTATGAATTATACGATTTCTGAATCTAAACCAATTTAGATTCTTGATTTTATAATTCTAAATTACTTCTTATATTTTGCTGTTAGCTCGTTAGCTACTTTTGTTAACACATCGGTTAATTCATCTGAATACTTTCCAGCTTTCAGTGCATCCATTGTGTCTTTATGAGATGCATTGAGCAATTCTAGGTAGTCACGCTCAAATTCTCTAATCTTTTCAACTGGTACGTTACGCATTAAGTTCTTAGTACCTGCATAGATAATTGCAATTTGATCTTCTACAGTATATGGGTCGTTTTGAGCTTGTTTCAAGATTTCAACGTTACGCTGTCCTTTTGAAATAACGTTCATTGTTGCAGCATCAAGGTCGGAACCAAATTTAGCGAACGCTTCTAACTCACGGAACTGTGCTTGATCTAGTTTAAGAGTACCGGCAACTTTCTTCATCGATTTAATCTGTGCGTTACCTCCAACACGAGATACAGAAATACCTACGTTAATAGCTGGACGAACACCTGCGTTAAATAAATCAGACTCCAAGAAAATCTGTCCATCGGTAATCGAAATTACGTTTGTTGGAATATACGCAGAAACGTCACCTGCTTGAGTTTCAATAATTGGAAGTGCAGTAAGAGATCCACCACCTTTCACCATTGGTTTTAGGTTATCTGGAAGATCATTCATGTCTTTTGCAATATCGTCGTCAGCAATAATTTTTGCAGAACGCTCTAATAGACGTGAGTGAAGGTAGAAAACGTCACCTGGGTAAGCCTCACGTCCTGGTGGACGACGAAGTAGAAGCGACACCTCACGGTATGCTACTGCTTGCTTAGAAAGGTCATCATAAACAATTAATGCTGGACGACCTGTATCTCTAAAGTATTCACCAATTGCTGCACCAGCAAAAGGAGCATACACTTGCATTGGAGCAGGGTCTGCTGCATTTGCAGCAACAATAGTGGTGTAGGCCATTGCACCTTTTTCTTCTAATACAGCAGCAATGTTTGCTACAGTAGAAGCTTTTTGGCCAATAGCTACATATATACAGTACACAGGGTTTCCTGCGTCGTAAAATTCTTTTTGATTAATAATGGTATCAATACAAACCGTTGACTTACCAGTTTGGCGGTCACCAATTACAAGTTCACGTTGACCACGGCCAACTGGAATCATTGCATCGATAGACTTAATGCCTGTTTGAAGTGGCTCAGTTACTGGCTGACGGTAAATAACTCCTGGTGCTTTACGCTCCAATGGCATATCATAAGTTTCACCTACGATTGGACCTTTTCCATCAATTGGTTGTCCAAGTGTGTTAACAACACGTCCAACTATACCTTCACCTACCTTTAGAGATGCAATACGTTGAGTACGTTTTACTGTTGAACCTTCTTTTATCTCCTTTGAAGGACCTAAAAGTACAATACCTACGTTGTCCTCTTCAAGGTTCAATACAATACCTTCAAGACCACTTTCAAAAGCCACCAATTCACCATATTCGGCGTTTGAAAGTCCGTATGCGCGAACAATACCGTCACCTACGGTTAAAACAGTTCCTACTTCATCCAAGGAAGCAGTTGCTTCATAACCTGTAAGTTGTTGCTTTAAAATTGCTGATACTTCAGCTGGTTTTACTTCTGCCATTTTTATCTAGGTTTAAGGTGATAGTTTTTAGGAGTGTGGCCTTAAAAACCTGCACCAGTAAATTTTATTTATATTGATTTTGAAAATTCTCTTTTTAAATTTCCTAATTGGTTTGAGATACTAGCGTTGTATTGAATATCGTCAACCTTAAGGATAAATCCACCGATTATTACGGGATCAACCTCACTTTTAAGTGTTACTTTATCACTACCTGTTATTTCCTTTACTTTAGCCATTACGTTAGCTTCAATTTCAGAGGTAAGTGGTACTGCTGTAACAACAGTTGCGGCTTTTACGCCTTGATGGTCGTTATAAATATCTATATAGCTTTTAGCCACAGCTCTTAATAATGGTGCACGTTTATTGTCCACCAAAACATTAATTAAAGAATGTGTAGCTTCTGATTGACCACTGAATATTTTTAGCAAAGCTTCCTTTTTATCGTTGGCTTTAATAACAGGACTTTGAAGCACTGTTTGCAATTCGCGACTGCCTTCAATGGTTTTATACACAGATTGCATATCGCCAAACACAACAGCCTCGGTGTTGTTTTGATTTGCTTTCTGCAAAATTGCTTTCGCGTATCGTATAGCTGCTCTGCTCATTGAATATTAGTTTAATTTTGCGTCACTTAACATTTCATTTACAAGCTTCATTTGCTTATCACTGTCTGAAAGTTCGCTTTTTACTACTTTTTCAGCAATTTCTAAAGATAGCGTAGCTACGGTTGCTTTCATTTCAGCAATTGCAGCTTTTTTCTCACTCTCGATAGCTCCTTGAGCTTGAGTAATCATTTTATCAGCTTCTTGACTAGCTTCCTCTTTAGCATCAGAGATCATCTTCGCTTTAATCTCACGAGCTTCTTTTAGCATTGCTTCACGCTCAGTACGTGCCTCCTGTAACAATCTTTCATTGTCAGCTTGAAGGTTTGCCATTTCAAGTTTTGCTTTTTCAGCAGCATCTAATGCTCCTTGAATTCCTTCTTCTCTTTCATTTAATGAATTTAAGATAGGTTTCCAAGCAAACTTCACCATTAGTAAAATAAGCACTATTAATAAAACTGTTTGCATTACAAACAGCCCTGGAGAAAAATCGTTTAATAATGTTTCCATAATATTTTTACCCTGGGGTAAAGATTTTTGTTATTAATTTTTTCTTTTAAAGTCCACTTCCTGTAACCAACCGTTACAGGAAAGTGAACCTTGGTTTTTTTTTGGATTACTTTCCTAAGAAAAGTGCACCGAATGCTAAACCTTCTAAAAGTGCAGCAATAATAATCATTGCAGTTTGGATTTTGTTGGCAGCTTCTGGCTGACGTGCAATAGCTTCCATTGCGCTTCCACCAATCTTACCTAAACCAAGACCAGCACCAATTACGATAATACCAGCACCTACTAAATTTGGAATCATTGTTTCCATAAAAAAATGTATATAAATTAATTAAACAAAAAAATACGCTACTATATAAAATTCTCTCTTATATCTTCTGCATCAGGAACTTCATTTCCGTGTGTGTCGTGCTCATGTTCATGATCATGTTCTGCTACCGCCATACCAATAAACAATGCTGAAAGCATGGTAAAGATATACGCCTGTAAAAACGCCACTAAAAGTTCTATTACAAAAATAAAGAGTGATAATGCAAATGATAAAGAAGTTGAGCCAATCGGGCCTAAGTCTGCTTTTAGGTTTATCATAATTGCAATTAGGCTCATTAGGATAATATGTCCTGCTGAAATGTTTGCAAATAAACGGACTAAAAGTGAGAATGGTTTAATAATCAATGTCCCTACTAATTCGATTACTGCCAATATTGGACGAATTAAAATTGGCACTCCCGGCATCCAGAATATGTGTCCCCAGAAATCTTTATTACCACTTACTACATAAATAATTAAAGTAAAAACTGCTAATGCTGCTGTTACGGCGATTTGTCCTGTTACGTTAAATCCAAATGGAGTTAACCCCATTAAGTTTAATATCCAGATAAAAAAGAATACAGTTAAAAGGTATCCTGTGAATTTCTTATATTTTTTCTCTCCAATGTTTGGTCTTGCAATCTCGTCTCTTACATAAATCACTAACGGTTCTAAGACACGACCAAATCCTTTTGGAACACTTCGCTTTTTGTACTGTCGCGCTAATGATGAGAAAAACCATAGCATTAAAAGACCCGCTATTAAAATTCCGAAGACACTTTTCGTGATAGATAAGTCTAAAGGTTTAGAAGCATTTACTGGGTGTAGTTCGGCATCTAGAGTAAGTTCAGTTGCACCTGCCTCCAATTCGTATATTTTACCGTGGTAGTTTACAAATCGGTTACCATTTTTTTCTACAACTACCTTTCCATCTGAATCATGATGAAATTCAGAAGACATAAATGTTGTGATTCCGTTGTTTCCGTAAAGAATTACAGGAAGTGGAAACCCAACATGTACGCGCTCACCTGCATCATTAGTATAAGACACCAAATGAAAATCATGCGAATCTTTAAGGTGGTGAAGGATATATTCTTCGATTTCAACCTTGGTACTTACTCTTTCGTCTATTTTTTGCTCCTGCACAGTGCTCTGATTAGCAAAAACATTGATAGTCAACAAACAAGTTAATAGTACCCCGAAAAACTTAATAGAATAATTTGATATTTTCATTGCTTCTTTTGAAAAAAATAATGCCTGCCTAATTCGGGCGCAAAAGTAGTGAAATAATAAATAAAATCCTCTAAACAAATGCATATTTATATTTCAGTTGTTTCTATTAAGGATTTTTACGATAATCATAACTTCTAAAAATAGAAAAAGAAAGATTGGAATTAGCAAGGAAGCGCTGTCTGTTTTTGATAACACTAATGATGAAAAAAGAATATTCTGAAAGAATATACAGAACAATCCAACTTTTACAGCCATCGCCGCTAAATACAAAAAGCCTAACTGATCTTTTAATTGTTGTGATTTTTGCGAAATAAACTCAAAAGAAGCACACAGAATAAACGTTGCTATACCTTGAAAGAGGTAAATATTCCAAAGATTAAATGGGTACTCTACATTGAAGTGGTTGAGTATAAAATTGTGAATTGCATAACCTCCAGCTAAAACCAACCCACATAATAAGGTGTAATGAAGTATTTTTTTTTGAAGCATTTACTTATTTAATTTATTTACACCTTTAATCACACTAAAAATAGACAAGAAAATTGCCAGGATAGTGATTGTAGGTTCTAAAAAGTTTAATTCGAAAGTGCTGTCTAACCATTTACCTAATAGATTTCCAAGAAAAATGGTAAGTCCCATTTGAATTCCAATACCCGAAAGGGCAATCCATCTATTATTATTTTTATTGTTAGCAGACATAACTATAGGAGAGGGTTAGTCAGATTTTGAAAGAACAGAATCTTCCTTTTTCCTTTGTTGTTTATTGATGAGATGTGGTTCTGAATCTCCTGACAGCTTTTGAGAATTTGGTCCAGCTTTAGGCTTACCGTCTTGCATTACGCAGGCTGCATTCATAGTGGCTCCTGGCTCTACAGCTAATTTCCCTATAGACACTTCACCATCTATTACTGCAGAAGCTCTTAGCGTAAGTGTTCCAACCACCTCAATTACTCCTTCAACCTTGCCTTCAATGTCTGCGTTTTCACAACTGAGAGTTCCTATAATAACCCCTGATTTTCCGATAACAACTTTAGAAGGAGTTTTTACATTGCCCTCTATCTGCCCATCAATTCTAAAGAATCCTGTAGAAGCTATATCTCCTTTCACCTGAGTTCCTTCGTTTATCCTGTTTTGGCCTGCGCTAGGTTCAAGTGTTTTACTCTTCTCTTTTTTGTTCGAAAACATGGCAATGGGGTTTTAATGTTATAATTACGTAGTTGTCATCTACAAATTATGGCTGAGCTTTGGTGTTATTCCTTTGAATATAGTCTTCCAAGTTTTTATGAATCTGGACTATCTTATAGTTAGGTGACGAAATTTCGAAGTAAGGTCTTTCAATTTTATATTCCTTTTTCTCATTCAACACTTCTCCAAATCCACGAGCACCCAACAGAGTATTAAGTCCATGTACAATAACTAGGGCTGTTTGTGGATCGTAATAATCAATGGATGTCTCCATGTTTGTGTACTTCAAGTCGCTTAGAGCTTTATCCAATGTAGCCTTTAATTTTTGGGCAGCTTTAGCTTCGTCTACAGAAAATTTGTAAACCAACTTCCACTTATCCCCCTTATCATCAGCTATAAATTTTGTAGTTTCAATTTTCGGTAAGATACTACTGTAAATATGTTGCGCTTGTTTTCCTTCGTCGCTGTTAGGATAATTGAGAGCAACAAAGTTTAGCGCTTTCTTATATTCATCAAATCCGTCTTGACGACCAATTGCTGTAGCTTTTAACAATTCAAATTTCGGAACAATATCGGTACCGTTATACATTAATATATACTCCTCACATTTTTCAATGACGCTTGCATAATCTTGAGACTCAAATTCTTTATAAAGTTGTTTATACTTGAATTCAGGGCTTGATTCATCTGAGGGTAGTTGTGAATTTGGATTGCGAAGAATTTCAGCATAGCGCGTATCTGCATGGTTATTTAAGATATCGTTCTTATAGTAGTCTGCTCGATCTTGGCGCTCTAAAATTTCGTAAATTTTATACAGGTTGTACTCCGCTGGCACAATTAATCGCTCCTCTGGATTATAGGTCATTAATTTCTCTAGCCTATTTGCAGCCAACTCATATTCTTTAAATTTTTCAAAATAAATTAAACCTAGTTGATAGTAAGCGAAGTTTCTGTCTTTCCCTAGGCTATCTATAACCTTTTCGTCTGTTGGAATTCTTGCGATATAAGTTTCAGGCTTAAAAAGCTCGTTTTCGGCAATTGGGACTACCTCTTCCTTAACCTCATCTTCCATAGATTCTAAAGATGACTTTTTAGAAGATAATCTCCAGTTGTCTTCAAGTTTACGGTTACCCCAGATTTTTCGGAACTCTTGTTTTCCGTATGCTACGGTTGTTTGATTGTAGAAATAGAAAGTGCTCCCCTTTCCTGCTCCAGATTTTTCTTTTTTATAAAATTCATTGTTAGCTATCTTGCTTTCACGCTTTACTGCCTCTAATGAATCTTTAACAGCCTGCTCTTTAAGTTTAGTGGTATAATCTGTAAAGTAGGCTAGTCGTTCAGTGTCACCCATTTTCACCAATCTTAATATGCTATCATTATTCATAGCTATATCTTCATACTTGATGACGTCGTCTAAATTTTCGCGTTTCTTTTTAATGCCTCGCCATTCACGGCTGCTGTCTACCATGAAAGTTAATGTACTATCGTAGTAAGCTCCCGCTGTTTTATAGTTGGCAGCATCAAAATTGATTTCAGCTAAAATTTGATAATTTTTTGACTGTAAAATTCTATCTTGTTTAAAAGCTTGAATCGAGTTATTATAAGATGCTATTGCACCTTCAAGAGTATCAGTGTGTCGATAGAACTCGGCTATTTGGTGATGGATGCGATCTAAAAACGGGCGGTTTTCTCTATTTTTTTCTAAATCTTTCAACTGCTCTAAAAACGCTACATGGTCACCATTTTCATAGTCGAAGTTTCTAGCCTTTTCCATGTAGGCATTAATGAGATAAGATCTAGATGTTTTTCGATTCATCTCGATAACCTCATCAAAAGCCATATTCGCACTATCTTTCTCGTCTAATCTGTTGTAGATTTGACCTTTAATAAAAGTATACCTTCCTTTTAATTCTTTGTCTTTTATGTTTTCGGCTGCAATTTTAATGTATTCCAGAGCCTGAGGGAGCGAGTCTAGATTCACATAGGCTTGTGCGAGCATTGCTGCGCCATCAACCCTATCTTCTTCATCTATCTCTTCTTGCTCAAACATTTTCTTTAGGTTCTCAATAGCAAACTCTTCGTTTTTGAGTCGAATATTGGTTTTCGCTTTCCAAACCTTTGCTTTATTAATGCTGTTGCTTGTTGGATATCTATCGAGAATAAAATTGAAAGCATCCATGGCCGGTATAAACCTTCCGTCGTAATATCGAGCTTTTCCTAGTAGCATATACGCCTCATCAATTTGAGGGTTATACTCGCTTCCATCAATATGCATGGAGTGTTTTTGGATTGCTTTTGTAGCTTTTTCTTCGGCTCTACTAAAGTCTCCAGATCTATTAGCTCCTGGGGCTTTTAATTCGGCATCAGCCTCTACAACTTCAATACGCTCAATAGGAAGCACCTCCCAAAAGTTATCACGATAACCATATGCTAATTGTTTTTTAGCATCAACAAAAGCTATTTCACCATTATACAGAACATTATACTCTGTAGAAAGTGCGTGCATATTTCGGTTGAGAAAAGTGTTCTTTTTTCGTGAACAAGCAGCCAACATACAGATGGCTAAAAGAAAGAGGGAAATTTTATATATGCCTTTCATCGATTTATTTTAATCCTAAAAGTTGAAAAAGTTAATAGCAACCAACTGAATTTTAAACAGCTGGATTTTTGATAATGGTTCATTTCAGAAATGTCCTTGTCTATACGCTATTCTAACTTAAAAGGTTCTTATTTAGTATATAAAAATATCTAAGAATCGGTAAAAATACATTTCTTTTTAATAACCTCTTAGGGAATGAAGCAAAATTGCCTGTTATATAAACTACATTTTTTTCTTTTCCTTGAATTCATTTGTACTTTTGCAAAAAAATAAATGCTATGAGCGAATTTCATGCGCTAACAGTTTCGAATATAAAGAGAGAAACTCCCAATTCGGTTTCAATTTGCTTTGATATTCCTGAAAACTTAAAATCTAAATTCAGCTTTAAAGCTGGCCAATATATCACTCTAAAATATTTCCGAGATGGAAAAGAAGTGCGCCGTGCTTATTCCATTTCTTCATCTCCAAAAAGTGGAGAATTAAGAGTTGGAGTGAAAAAAGTTGAAAACGGTGTTTTTTCATCCTACGCCAATGAACAACTAAAAGTTGGTGACGTGCTTGAAGTAATGCCTCCAACAGGAAAATTCCTTTTAGAGCCAAACTTAAATAACTATGCTGCTTTTGCTGCCGGAAGCGGTATTACGCCTGTTTTATCGCTTATAAAATCTTCTTTGGAGGAAATGCCGCAAAGTACATTTTTGTTAATCTATGGCAATAGATCAAAAGAAGAAGCAATGTTTTACGATGAAATCGTCGAACTACAAAACATGTATCCCGATCGATTTGCAGTTGAGTTTGTCTATAGTAGAAAACAAGAAGACGACGCGCGATTTGGTAGAATCGATCGTTCGATTGTCAATTTCTTCTTAAAAAATAAATATAAGGACACCTCTTATGAATCCTATTATTTATGCGGCCCTGAAGAAATGATAGACGAAGTTTCTTCTACTCTAAAGCAACAAGGTATTAATACAAAACAAATTCATCACGAATTATTTTCTACTGCCGAAAAAGGTCTTCTACTAGAAAAGCATGATGGCAACACGAGTATTAAAGTGATTTTAGACGATGATGAAGAGGATTTCGAAATGCCTCAAACCAAATCTATTTTAGAAGCAGCATTAGACGAAGGCTTAGATGCCCCATATTCCTGCCAAGGAGGAATCTGTAGTACTTGCATTGCTCGATTGGTTGAAGGAAAGGCTGAAATGCGTAAAAATCAAATACTAACTGATTCGGAAGTTGCTGAAGGTTTAATCTTAACATGCCAAGCTCACCCAACTACATCAAGAGTAGTAGTAGACTATGATGATGTTTAGTTTCAGTTACTTTGGCTCCGCTGGGTGGCCGGTGCTCTGTAATAGTATTTACTAAAAAGTCAGACCCCATAGGTTTTTAAAATCTTTGGGGTCTTTAACATTCAATTCCCTTTTACGATAAAATCGTTCGTATTTTCGAAACCACCGCTTCTGGCGTAATTGTTTTTATAGCTTCATCATATCCCTTTGGAAATTTATTGCCGTAAATAGAAGTAGGAATCAACGGATATTTCTCTCTATCTGCAATCAACTGATGACTTTCTGGCTGGTTAAAAGGAGTGAAACCGGCATACGGATGTGTAACACCCCAAAGAGTTACTACGGGAACACCAAAAATCGCTGCTAAATGTCCATTTCCACTATCCATAGACAACATTAAATCTAGGTTTGATATTAAGGCTATTTCTTCTTCAAAAGATATTTTACCAGCAACATTCACAACATTTGCAAAAGGGTTTTCTAATCTTTTTAATTGCTCTATTTCCTTTTTTCCTCCACCAAAAAGCAGAATTTGATATCTATCAGAAGCATCCAAATGGGCGATTACTTCTGTCATCAAGTTTAAAGGATACATCTTACTAGAATGAGCTGCAAAAGGCGCTACTCCAATTAGTTTTTTTGATTCCACACCAATAAGAGCATTCAATTTTGGCGTGAGACGCTTTCTGTCGGGAGCAATGTGTTTAGCTAGATCAATTGGAAACCCTAGTTTTTTAAAAACTTCGGCATAGCGCTGATGTGTTGTTTTCAGCTGTTTAAATCCTTC
>Ga0209075_1002132_pt1 | contig 17728 bp, 10 predicted proteins | sample Stecom2011_FD_187523 | JGI IMG/M metagenome (GOLD analysis project Ga0209075, IMG submission 187523) | Agricultural soil microbial communities from Utah to study Nitrogen management - Steer compost 2011 (SPAdes) (version 2) | ecosystem: Environmental > Terrestrial > Soil > Agricultural land...
GCCTACTCCTTTACGTATTTCAGAAGTGAACCGCATTTTGGGTAAGGTGGATGAGCTTTCTGAGAATGCTGAAGAGATCAACGTTCCCTTCTATGTAAATGAAACGGTTAAAGTGACCGATGGTCCCTTTAACGGTTTTACAGGCGTCATTGAAGAAGTGAACGAAGAGAAGAAGAAATTGAAAGTTATGGTCAAGATTTTTGGCCGTAAGACTCCTCTCGAATTAAGTTTTTTACAGGTTGAAAAGGAATAGTTGTTTGTTTAGTAGCGGGGCTTCCAGGATAGACCTTTGGTTTATCTCTACGAATGAAACAATTGTATCCGGAATCTGAATTTTAATAACCAACACGAATTGCTACAATGGCTAAAGAAGTAGAAACTTTTATTAAGCTTCAGATCAAAGGTGGCGCAGCAAATCCATCACCTCCGGTGGGCCCGGCATTGGGTGCCAAAGGGGTGAACATTATGGAATTCTGTAAGCAATTCAATGCCAGAACGCAAGAGAAGGCTGGAAAAGTGTTGCCTGTGGTGATTACTGTTTATAAGGACAAGTCCTTTGAATTTGTAATCAAAACTCCTCCGGCAGCCGTTCAGCTTTTGGATGCGACCAAGGTGAAATCCGGTTCTGCTGAACCCAACCGTAAGAAGGTGGGCTCGGTCAGCTGGGATCAGGTGAAAACCATCGCTGAGGATAAAATGGCAGACTTGAATTGTTTTACTGTGGATTCTGCAATGAGGATGATTGCCGGTACCGCCAGAAGTATGGGAATTACCGTAGATGGTGAATTTCCGGGTAACAATTAAAACTTGTTTGCAAAAATGACAAAACTAACAAAGAATAAGAAGTTAGCTTTAGCAAAGATCGATGCCGAGAAGGCTTATACCATCGAGGAAGCGGCAAGTTTGGTAAAGGAAATTACCTCTACAAAATTTGACGCGTCGGTGGATATCGACATTCGTCTGGGTGTTGATCCCCGTAAAGCTAATCAAATGGTACGTGGCGTGGTAACACTTCCCAACGGAACCGGTAAAGAGACCCGAGTATTGGTGCTCTGTACCCCCGATAAGGAAGAGGAGGCCAAAAGCGCCGGTGCCGATTACGTTGGTTTGGACGACTACATCGCAAAAATCAAAGAAGGTTGGACCGATGTGGACGTGATCATTACCATGCCCAGCGTAATGGGTAAAGTGGGTGCTTTGGGTAGAGTATTGGGTCCACGTGGCTTGATGCCCAACCCCAAAAGTGGGACCGTAACCATGGAAATTGGTAAGGCTGTAAGCGAAGTTAAAGCCGGTAAAATCGACTTTAAAGTAGATCGTTATGGCATTATCCACACTACCGTAGGTAAGGTGTCCTTTGACCCCGCAAAACTCGTCGAAAATGTTAAGGAATTTGTAGGAACTGTTCACAAACTGAAGCCGTCTTCTGCAAAGGGAACTTACGTTAAGAGCATCTTTTTGTCGAGTACCATGAGTCCCGGAATTCGAATTGAACCCAAGTCTCTTGAGGTTTAATGTTTAATTTTAAGCGAAATTTGGAACCATGAAAAAGACAGATAAAGCGAATTTAATAGAAGACCTGAGTTCAAAAATTGCCGAGTACGCCCACTTTTATGTGGCCGATACCTCAGGCTTGAATGCAGGTGCTACCAGTGAACTGCGTCGTCTCTGCTTTCAGAAGGATGTGAAAATGATGGTGGTTAAAAACACCCTTTTTCTTAAGGCTATAGAGCAGAGTGAGAAAAATATTGAGGGCCTCGATGTAGCTCTCAAGGGTACTTCTGCCGTGTTGTTCAGCAACACCGGTAATGTTCCCGCGAAACTGATTAAGGACTTCCGTAAAAAAGCTGCAATTCCTGCTTTAAAGGGTGCTTTTGTGGAAGAATCGGTTTACCTGGGCGACAACCAATTGGAAGCCCTTACCGCCATCAAATCTAAAGAGGAATTGCTGGGCGATGTTATTGCTTTGCTCCAGTCTCCGATGAAGAACGTTGTTTCTGCACTGCAATCAGGCGGAAGCACCATTCACGGACTCCTCAAAACCTTGGAAGAGAGAAATTAAAACATTACTAACAGAAATTTATTAACACTTACAAAAATGGCAGATATTAAAAAGCTTGCAGAAGAATTGGTTAATTTGACTGTAAAAGAAGTAACTGAACTTGCTAACGTATTGAAGGATGAGTATGGCATTGAGCCCGCAGCTGCTGCTGTTGCTGTTGCTGGTCCCGCTGCTGCTGCCGGTGAAGAGGCTGCTGCTCAGACTGAATTTGACGTTATCCTGAAATCTGCAGGTGGTTCTAAACTGGCTATTGTTAAGCTTGTAAAAGAAATGACCGGTGTTGGTCTTAAAGAAGCCAAAGAACTGGTTGACAAAGCTCCCGCTCCCATCAAGGAGAAAGTGTCTAAAGAAGAAGCTGAAGCACTCAAATCTCAATTAGAAGAAGCTGGAGCAGAAGTTGAACTTAAGTAATCAGATACCCCTTTTTTGAGGGAATGGTTTAGGAATCCGCTCTGCGGAATCCTAAACCTTTTTATGCTTCTACGTTTATAAGTTCAATTAATCAGTTGATAGATGACTCCAATTACTGCCGAAAGAATCAACTTTGCCACCATTAAGAATCAGCTCCCGTATCCTGATTTTTTGGAGGTTCAATTAAAATCTTTCCGCGAATTTTTTCAGATGGGCTCCACACCTGAAGAGCGGAAATTTGAAGGGTTGAATCAGGTTTTTCTGGAAAATTTCCCGATAACCGACACCCGTAACAACTTTGTTCTGGAGTTCCTGGATTACAGCATTGATCCTCCCCGTTATACCATTGAGGAATGCATAGAACGCGGCTTGTCTTACAGTGTGCCTTTGAAGGCTAAGCTCAAGCTGTATTGCACCGATCCCGAGCACGAGGACTTTGACACCGTTGTTCAGGATGTTTATTTGGGTACGGTACCCTATATGACAGATAAGGGCAGCTTCATCATTAATGGTGCCGAAAGGGTTGTTGTTTCTCAGCTGCACCGTTCGCCCGGTGTTTTCTTTGGGCAGAGCATCCATGCCAATGGATCTAAATTATACTCCGCCCGAATCATTCCTTTAAAGGGTTCGTGGATCGAATTTGCTACCGACATCAACAATGTGATGTATGCCTACATCGACCGTAAGAAGAAACTTCCGGTGACGACCTTGTTGCGTGCCATTGGTTACGAAGGAGATAAAGATATTCTGGAAATCTTTAATCTCGCTGACGAGATTAAGGTCAGCAAGGCCACCCTTAAGAAGGTGGTCGGACGCCGTTTGGCTGCTCGTGTTTTGAAATCGTGGCTGGAGGATTTTGTGGATGAAGATACCGGAGAAGTGGTTTCTATTGAGCGGAATGAAGTGATCATTGATCGTGAAACCATTTTGGAGAATGAGCACATCGATGAGATTGTTGATTCTGGGGCAAAAACCATTTTGTTGCACAAAGAGCTGACCAATTCCAACGATTTCTCGATCATTTACAATACCCTGCAAAAGGATCCCTGTAACTCAGAGAAGGAAGCCGTTGTGCATATCTATCGTCAGTTGCGTAACGCGGAGCCGCCGGATGAGGCTACTGCGCGTGATGTGATTGACAAGCTTTTCTTTTCAGACAAGCGCTATGATTTGGGTGATGTAGGGCGTTACCGGATCAACAAAAAGTTGAATATGAATACCGACCTGGACACGAAAGTGTTGACCAGGGACGATATAATTGCCATCATCGGTTACCTTATTGAGCTGGTTAACTCAAAGACCGATGTCGATGATATTGACCACTTGAGTAATCGTCGCGTTCGTACAGTTGGCGAACAGCTGGGCAATCAGTTTGGAGTCGGATTGGCCCGTATGGCTCGTACCATCCGGGAGCGGATGAATGTGCGCGACAATGAAGTGTTCACCCCCATTGATTTGATCAACAGCAAGACTTTGTCTTCAGTGATCAATAGTTTCTTTGGTACCAATGCGCTTTCGCAGTTCATGGACCAGACCAATCCCCTGGCAGAGGTGACCCACAAGCGTCGTATGTCGGCCCTGGGACCTGGTGGTTTGTCGCGTGAGCGTGCCGGTTTTGAAGTGCGTGACGTTCACTACACCCATTACGGTCGTTTGTGTCCCATTGAAACGCCTGAAGGACCCAACATCGGTTTGATTTCTTCGCTTTGTGTTTTTGCCAAGATCAATCAGCTGGGTTTTATCGAAACGCCTTATCGCAAGGTTACTGCTAAAAAAGTAGACCTTAGTAATGAGGGCGTAACTTATCTGAGTGCCGAAGAGGAAGAGGACCATACCATTGCTCAGGCCAACGCCCCCCTTGATGAAGAAGGTTTCTTTGTGAATCCCAGGGTAAAGGCACGCCTGGAAGGCGATTTCCCCGTTGTTGAACCGGAGGAAGTGGCTTTGATGGATGTGGCACCCAACCAGATTGCCTCAGTTGCCGCATCGCTCATTCCATTTTTGGAACATGATGATGCCAACCGTGCACTTATGGGATCGAACATGATGCGTCAGGCGGTACCCCTTTTGCGCGCCGAATCGCCCATTGTTGGTACCGGTCTGGAAGGTCCTTTGACGCGCGATTCCCGTACCCAGATTGTTGCTGAAGGCGACGGGGTGGTGGAATATGTGGATGCAGAGGAGATTGTGATTCGCTACGATTTGACTGAAGAGGAGCGTTTTGTGAGCTTCGAAGCGGAGACCCAGCGTTACAAACTGACCAAATTCTTAAAGACCAACCAAAATACCAGCATCAATCTTAAGCCCCTCGTGAGTAAGGGGCAAAGAGTTACTCCTGGTATGATTCTTACCGAAGGTTATGCCACGGATAATGGAGAATTGGCTTTGGGACGCAACTTGCGTGTGGCCTTTATGCCTTGGAAAGGTTACAACTTTGAGGATGCCATTGTTTTGAATGAGCGCCTGGTTCGGGAAGATGTATTCACCTCGGTGCATATCGATGAGTATTCGTTGGAGGTTCGCGATACCAAGCGTGGTTTGGAGGAGCTTACCGCCGATATTCCCAACGTAAGTGAAGAGGCTACCAAGGAGCTGGATGAGAACGGTTTGATTCGTATTGGTGCCCACGTGAAGCCGGGCGATATTCTGATCGGAAAAATTACGCCCAAAGGAGAAAGTGATCCTACGCCGGAAGAGAAGCTCTTGCGTGCCATCTTTGGTGAAAAGGCCGGAGACGTTAAGGATGCCTCGCTTAAAGCAACGCCTTCGTTGTCGGGAGTGGTTATCGAGAAGAAGTTGTTCTCCAGAGTAATGAAGGACCGCAAGGCCCGTTCGTCGGAGAAACCTCTGTTGGCTAAGATCGATGAGGAGTTTAACCGTTCTTCTGCCGATTTGACCAATCGTCTCGTAGATAAATTGTTCTCGTTGATAAACGGAAAAACCAGTCAGGGTGTTAAGGACTACCTGGGTGTTGATGTAATAGCCAAGGGAACTAAGTTTACGCAGAAGATCCTGCAGGAGGTGGATTACCTGAATGTGAATCCCAATAAGTGGACCACCGATAAGGACAAGAACGACCTTATTGCCCGGGTTATTCATAACTACCGCATCAAGTTTAAGCAGCTTGAAGCCAAAGAAAAGCGTCAGAAATACAACATCACCATTGGCGATGAGCTGCCCGCTGGCATTGTGCAGTTGGCCAAGGTGTATATTGCCAAGAAACGGAAGATTACCGTTGGGGATAAGATGGCCGGTCGACATGGTAACAAGGGTATTGTATCCCGTATTGTTCGCCAGGAAGACATGCCTTTCCTTGCTGATGGTACCCCCGTGGATATTGTTTTGAACCCCCTGGGTGTACCCTCGCGTATGAACCTGGGTCAGATTTATGAAACCGTTTTGGGGTGGGCCGGACAGGTTCTGGGCGTTAAGTTTGCTACCCCCATTTTTGACGGTGCCAGTGAAGAAGACCTGAACAAGTACACCGATGATGCAGGAATCCCGCGTGTAGGTAAGACTTATTTGTACGATGGTGGAACCGGAGAGCGTTTTCATCAGCCCGCTACGGTAGGGGTCATCTATATGTTGAAACTGGGTCACATGATTGAGGATAAAATGCACGCCCGTTCCATTGGTCCCTACTCGCTCATTACGCAGCAACCCCTGGGTGGTAAAGCTCAGTTTGGGGGACAGCGTTTTGGTGAGATGGAAGTTTGGGCCCTGGAAGCCTTTGGTGCTGCCAACATCCTTCAGGAGATTCTTACGGTTAAGTCTGATGACGTATTGGGTAGAGCCAAGGCTTATGAAGCGATTGTTAAGGGCGATCCCTTGCCCCAGCCTGGTATTCCTGAGTCGCTCAATGTATTGTTGCACGAGATGCGCGGTCTGGGTTTGAGCGTGAATCTTGAATAGTCTTTCCGGACAGTTATTGACTACCGGTTGTTTGTTTTAATATTTTAATACTCTACGATATATGGCATTCAGGAGAGAACAGAAAGTCAAGAGTAATTTTACCCAGATCTCTATAGGTTTGGCCTCCCCGGAAGAAATTCTGGAGCGCTCCAGCGGGGAAGTGCTGAAGCCTGAGACGATCAATTACCGTACTTATAAGCCCGAACGGGACGGCCTTTTTTGCGAAAGGATTTTCGGTCCCGTTAAGGATTATGAGTGTCACTGCGGAAAATACAAGCGCATCCGTTACCGGGGCATTGTGTGTGACCGTTGTGGAGTGGAAGTTACTGAGAAGAAGGTGCGACGTGAAAGAATGGGACACATTTCCTTGGTGGTTCCCGTTGCCCACATCTGGTACTTCCGTTCGTTGCCCAATAAAATCGGCTACTTGCTGGGACTGCCCACCAAGAAGCTCGACGCCATCATTTATTACGAACGTTACGTGGTCATCAATCCCGGTGTTAAAGCCGAGGATGGGGTTAAAACCATGGATTTCCTGACGGAGGAAGAATACCTGGATATCCTCGATGCGCTGCCCAAGGGCAATCAGATGCTCGAAGACGATGACCCCAATAAGTTCATCGCCAAAATGGGTGCCGAGGCCTTGTACATGATTCTGGGCCGTTTGGACCTGGACGAATTGTCTTATGATTTGCGTCATAAGGCCAATACCGAAACCTCTCAGCAGCGTAAGAATGAAGCGCTGAAGCGTTTGCAGGTGGTGGAGTCCTTCCGCGAATCAAAAGGAATCAATCGGCCCGAGTGGATGATTGTAAAGGTGGTTCCTGTTACGCCTCCTGAGTTGCGTCCTTTGGTGCCGCTCGACGGGGGCCGTTTTGCTACCTCCGATTTGAACGACCTCTATCGCAGGGTAATCATTCGTAACAATCGTCTGAAGCGCTTGATCGAGATCAAGGCGCCAGAAGTGATTTTGCGTAACGAAAAAAGGATGTTGCAGGAGTCGGTTGATTCACTTTTCGACAACTCCCGTAAATCCAACGCCGTTAAAACCGATGCCAATCGTCCTTTGAAGTCGCTTTCAGACAGTTTGAAAGGTAAGCAGGGTCGATTCCGCCAGAACCTTTTGGGTAAGCGTGTCGATTATTCTGCGCGTTCGGTCATTGTTGTAGGTCCCGAGTTGGGCATGCACGAGTGTGGTTTGCCCAAGGACATGGCTGCTGAACTTTACAAGCCTTTCATCATCCGTAAACTGATTGAGCGGGGAATAGTAAAGACGGTTAAATCGGCCAAAAAAATTGTTGATCGTAAAGATCCCGTAGTCTGGGATATTCTGGAGAATGTATTGAAAGGGCACCCCGTATTGCTGAACCGTGCCCCGACTTTGCACCGTTTGGGTATTCAATCTTTTCAGCCCAAGCTGATTGAGGGAAAAGCCATTCAGTTGCACCCGCTGGCTTGTGCCGCTTTTAACGCCGACTTTGACGGTGACCAGATGGCGGTTCACCTGCCTTTGGGCAATGCAGCCATTCTGGAGGCCCAAATGTTGATGTTGGGTTCTCAGAATATCTTGAACCCTGCCAACGGAGCACCCATTACTGTTCCCTCGCAGGATATGGTTCTGGGACTCTACTATATGACCAAAATGCGTCCCGGAGCCCGGGGAGAGGGCTTGGTCTTTTATTCGCCCGAGGAGGCAAAAATTGCCTACAACGAAGGCAAGGTGGAGTTGCACGCTAAGGTTAAGGTGAAAGATTATGACCTTAATGAAAGTGGAACCCCTGAACTGATGATGATCGAAACGACTGTGGGACGTATACTTTTTAACGAAGTGACCCCCAAAGAAGTGGGCTTTATCAATGAATTGTTGACCAAGAAGGCGCTTCGTGACATTATTGGTTATGTACATAAAACCTGTGGCACACCCGCCACGGCGCAATTCCTCGATGACATCAAAGGCCTGGGTTATAAGCTGGCCTTCCAGGGCGGCTTGTCCTTTAACCTCGAAGACGTGATTATTCCGGCTGAGAAGGATGCCTTGGTACAATCGGGTTACGATGAAGTGGAAGAGGTGGTGAACAACTACAACATGGGTTTCATTACCAACAACGAGCGCTACAATGCCATCATTGACATTTGGACGCACGTAAATGCCCGTTTGACCCACACCCTGATGGAGCAGTTGAGTTCCGATCAGCAGGGTTTCAATTCGGTGTACATGATGTTGGATTCCGGTGCCCGTGGTTCAAAAGAACAGATTCGTCAGCTTTCCGGTATGCGTGGTCTGATGGCCAAGCCCCAGAAGTCCGGCGCCGAAGGTGGTCAGATTATTGAAAACCCGATTTTGTCGAACTTTAAAGAAGGCTTGTCGGTACTCGAGTACTTTATTTCTACCCACGGTGCCCGTAAGGGTCTGGCCGATACCGCGCTTAAAACCGCAGATGCCGGTTATCTGACTCGTCGTTTGGTCGATGTGTCTCAGGACGTAATCATCAATGAGGAGGACTGTGGAACACTGCGAGGGCTTACCGCTACTGCACTCAAGAACAATGAGGAAGTGGTTGCTTCCTTGTATGAGCGCATACTGGGTCGTGTATCCGTGCACGATGTCTACAATCCCACTACCGGTGATGTAATTGTCAAGTCGGGTGAAGAGATCTCCGAAGTGGCTGCCAAAATCATTGATGGTTCGCCCATCGAAAGAGTGGAGATTCGTTCCGTATTGACTTGTGAATCCAGGAAAGGAGTTTGTGCCAAGTGTTATGGTCGCAACCTGGCTACCGGTCGCATGGTACAAAAAGGTGAGGCTGTGGGTGTAATTGCTGCCCAGTCCATCGGTGAACCTGGTACTCAGTTGACACTGCGTACTTTCCACGTAGGGGGTACCGCTTCCAACATTACTTCAGAAAACAGTATGTTGGCCAAGTACGAGGGACGCGTCGAAATTGACGAGTTGCGTACCGTACCTTCTACAACGGAAGAAGGAACGGAAGTGGATGTGGTGATTGGTCGTTTGGCTGAGATGCGTATCGTCGATAAAAACACCAACATTGCCCTCACTACCCAGCCGATACCTTATGGCGCCAAACTGTACATTAAGAACGGAGCGGAAGTGGCTAAAGGTGATTTGGTTGCGGAGTGGGATCCATGGAATGCCTCGATCATTAGTGAGAAAAAGGGTAAGGTGCAGTTCGACAACCTCGTTGATGGAGTAACCTTCAAAGAAGAGTCGGATGAGCAGACCGGTTTCCGTGAAAAAGTAATTATTGAAAGTCGCGATAAAACCAAAAACCCCAGTGCCCGTATTGTGGACGACAAGGGTGAGGTGTTGCGAACTTACAACCTGCCTGTTGGAGCGCACATTTCTGTAGATGAGGGAGAGGAAATCAAACAGGGCCATATCCTGGCTAAGATTCCTCGTGCCATGGGCCGTTCCGGTGACATCACCGGTGGTCTGCCCCGCATTACCGAGCTTTTTGAGGCCCGTAATCCTTCCAATCCTTCGGTTGTTTCTGAGATCGACGGAGAGGTTACCTTCGGGAAAATCAAGCGGGGTAATCGTGAAATCATTGTAACTTCAAAAACCGGAGAGGTTAAGAAGTATCTGGTTCCGCTGTCTAAGCAGATACTGGTGCAGGAGAACGATTATGTTCGTGCCGGTATTCCGTTGTCAGACGGCGCCATTACACCTGCCGACATTCTGGCGATTAAAGGGCCCACTGCTGTTCAGGAGTACATTGTTAACGAAGTACAGGATGTTTACCGTCTTCAGGGGGTAAAAATCAACGATAAGCACTTCGAAATCATTGTGCGTCAGATGATGCGTAAGGTGGAGATTGACGATCAGGGAGACACCCGCTTCCTGGAGCGTCAGATTGTCGACAAGATTGAGTTCATGGAAGAGAACGATGAGATCTGGGGTAAAATGGTGGTAGAAGATTCCGGTGATTCGCAGAGTCTGCGTCCTGGCCAGATCATTACTGCCCGTCGCCTGCGCGATGAGAACTCTCAGTTGAAGCGTCGGGACTTGAAATTGGTACAGGCCCGTGAAGCGGTTCCGGCCACTTCCAGTCAGGTTTTGCAGGGTATCACCCGTGCGGCCTTGCAGACCAAGAGCTTTATGTCGGCAGCGTCCTTCCAGGAAACCACTAAGGTGTTGAACGAGGCGGCCATTCAAGGTAAGATTGATGTTCTGGACGGCTTGAAGGAGAATGTGATCTGTGGTCACTTGATTCCTGCAGGAACCGGATTGCGCGATTACGATAAAATTGTTGTCGGTTCGCGTGAGGACTATGAGAAATTGGTAGGTGGAAATAAGTTCGAAAGTGAGACGGTTTACGAATAGAACTTTGGCTTACACTTGCTTCAAATATGGAAAGGCCATTCCCCCGGGAATGGCCTTTTTTATGACCGACTGTCTAAAAAACGCTATCTTTAGGATCGAAAAAAAACAGCACTTATGGAAGATCCCAAAAAAGCACAGCAATTGAAAATTGAATTGAACGAGGAAATTGGTCAAGGCATCTACTCCAATCTGGCCATCATCAGTCACTCCCCCTCGGAGTTTGTACTGGATTTTGTACGGGTAATGCCTGGCGTTCCCAAAGCTCAGGTGAAATCCCGCATCGTTTTAACCCCGGAGCATGCCAAGCGCTTGCTGCACGCCTTGCAGGACAATATTTCGCGCTACGAAAAGCATTTTGGTCCGGTGAAAGACATCAAAGACGGGTCGGCCGGCTTCAATCCCCTGCCTTTTTCAGCTCCCGGTGGACAGGCCTGAGAGCCGTTGATGGGTAAATAAAAGCAAAAAGAAGTGCTATGAGATTGCGCATGCGGTGGCTGATGTTTGTTTTTCCCTTGTTCTTGTGTTGCAGTCCCCTTGCTTCAGAGGCCGGCCTGCGCCTGGGTGCCGAGCGGACTGAGTTGTGGAAGCCGCTGCTCGAAGGGAAGCGGATTGGCCTGTTGGTGAATCACAGTTCCATGGTGGGGCCCAACCACCTGCTCGATACCATGTTAACGCTGGGCCTGGATGTACAACGTATTTTTGTCCCCGAACACGGTTTTCGTGGAGATGCCGATGCAGGTGCCCACATTGCCGACGGTCGCGACCAGCGCAGTGGTTTGCCCATAGTCTCTCTTTATGGTGCTTCAAAAAAGCCCTCTCCCCAACAGTTGGAAGGTTTGGATGTGCTGGTTTTTGATTTGCAGGATGTGGGGGTGCGTTTTTATACCTATGCTTCCAGTATGCATTATTTGATGGAGGCCTGCGCCGAAGAGGACTTGCCTGTGGTGGTTTTCGACAGGCCCAATCCCAATGGCGACTACATCGACGGGCCGGTGCTCGACCTGGCTTTTCGCTCCTTTGTGGGGATGCACCCCCTTCCGGTGGTGCATGGCTTGACGCTGGGCGAGTTGGCCGAAATGATCAATGGGGAGGGCTGGTTGAAGGACGGTGTGGTTTGTGACCTTACCGTGGTGGAGATGGCCAATTATCGGCACGACAGTCCTTACCAGCTTCCACTGCCGCCTTCGCCCAACTTGCCGAATGCCTTGAGCATACGGCTCTATCCCTCACTTTGCCTCTTTGAGGGTACGGAGGTCAGCATAGGGCGAGGCACCCCCTTCCCCTTTCAGGTAGCCGGATATCCCGATCCTTCCTTCGGCTCCTTTACTTTCACACCCCAGAGCAGTGCCGGAGCTTCGGAGCCCCTGCAAGAGGGGCAGCTTTGCTACGGCATCGATTTGCGTGGGGAGGAGGGACTGGATCATCGCTTTACCCTGAAGTACCTACTGTCCTTTTATGAAAAATCCGGACGTAAGGCCGATTTTATCTCGCGCCGTCGTTTTTTTAATCTGCTGGCCGGCAGTGACCGCTTGCTGCAACAAATCGAAAGCGGCATGGGTGAAGCGGAAATCCGTGCCTCCTGGGAGGATGAGCTGGCTGCTTACAGCCGTTTGCGTGCCCGCTACCTACTGTATCCCTAAATTGTGAATATAGGCCTAAACCAAGTTAATCTGCACTTTTATGCGCTCCCTTATTTTTTTTAGCTCTCTTTTTTTGTTGTTGTCCTTTTTGCGCTGTCAGCCTCCTTTGGTCGGGGCTGAGCCGCCCGCTGCCCCCCTGGTGTTTACGCCCGCTTTGGTGTACGATTCGGCCCGGCATTGGGTCGATTCGGTGTACCTAAGCATGAGCGAGGAAGAGCGCATTGCGCGGCTCTTCTGGCTGGCAGTGGAGCAGGTGGATCAACCGGCAGCCTATGCCCGCTTGCGGACTCAGGTGGAGCGTTACCAGCCGGGAGGTGTGTTGCTCATGGGCATGCCCTTGGAACGGGTGTCTGAAGTGGTCAGTGATTTACAGTCGCTCAGCAAACGGCCTATGCTGGTGTCGGTCGACGGAGAATGGGGGGCCGCCATGCGTTTCAAGGACTTGCCCGCCTTTCCTTATGCCATGACTTTGGGGGCTCTGGCCAACGACAGCCTGGTTTACCTTGTGGGACTTGAAATTGCCCGTCAAATGCGCATGCTGGGTATCCATGTAAACATGGCTCCCGTGGCCGATGTGAACAGCAATCCCGACAATCCCATCATTGGGCATCGCTCCTTTGGGGAGCAAGCCGAAAATGTAGCACGAAAATCCGTAGCCTATATGCGGGGGCTGCAGGATGGCGGCGTAATGGCGGTAGGCAAGCATTTTCCGGGGCATGGAGATACCGACAGCGATTCGCACCATACGCTGCCTGTGGTCAAACATGATCGGGCATTGCTCGACAGCACCGATCTGCTTCCCTTTAAAGCAATGATTGAGGCTGGTTTATGGGGGATGATGACGGCGCACATTGAGGTGCCTGCGCTGGATGGCAGAGCCGGCCTTCCGGCCAGTTTTTCGGACAGCATTGTAAAGGGACTCTTGCGTGAGGACCTGGGTTTTGAGGGTTTGGTGCTGACCGATGCGCTGAATATGCAGGGCGCCAGGGTGATGGGGCGACCCGGAGAGGTGGATATGCTTGCCCTGAAGGCCGGCAACGATGTGGTGGAATTTACCGAAGATTTACCAGGGGCCATTGCGGCTGTTAAAAAGGCTTTGGCCGACAGTCTGCTTTGTCCCCATGAAATGGAGGCAAAATGTCGGCGTGCGCTTGCCTTTCAGTATTGGCTCAGTGAGCGCCCTCAAGTAAAGGGGGTGGACAGTGTCTTGCATACCGATGAAACGCTTGCATTAAACCGGCTTTTGTATGAGGCTGCGCTCACGGTTTTGCACAATGAGGCGGTACTGCCCTTTGCTTCAAAACGCCTGGATCAGCAGGAGGTTCTGCTTTTGGGGACGGCTCCTGTTTTGCGCGACTCCTTGCGGTCGTTGGGCTTAAAGGTACAAAATCTGGCCTTGCACGACCCTGCCGCTTTCAGGCGGCAGTTGGCTGGCGTAGGGGAGGAGGTCGGACTTATTTTTGTGATTGGCGACAGCCAGTGGGGACGTCGTGCTGCCAATGCTGCGCTGAGGCAGGAAGTGATTCAGTTGCTCAAGCGAAAGCAGGCGCTCACGGTGTTTATGGGCAATGCCTACCACCTGGCTCCCTGGCGGGAATTGGATGCTTCAGGGGCTCTCGTTTTGGCCTACGAGAACAACGACAGAACCCAGGAGGCTGTATGGCGTTTGTTGACGGGCCAGATTGGTGCAGATGGCCGTTTGCCGGTAACCATCGGTCAGTGGTATGCGGCAGGCAGCGGCATCGATTTGGCGCCCCTAAATCCTTAATCAGTGGTGTTGAACTTGTGGTAGGTCTGCCCAGGCAGGTGCTCTCTTATCTGGTTGGACGGCGACGGGTTCCCCGGATGGCTTGCTCAGTCCATGGGTCGTCGGGCCATACGTGTTTGGGGTAGCGGTTACGCAATTCCTTTCGCACCTCAAAGTAGGTGTTGTTCCAAAAGCTTTGTAGATCGCTGGTTACCTGTACGGGTTTAAAGCCGGGCGACAGGAGGTGCAGGAGTACGTTTTGACGTCCCTCATTTACCGTGGGAGTTTCAGCCAGGCCAAAAAGCTCCTGGAGACGGACGGCCAATACCGGGGCGCTGCCATCGCTTTGGTACGACAGCCTGATAAGGGAGCCACTGGGGACCAGCAGGCGTTCCGGGGCCAGGTGGTCTAAGGATTTTTGCTGGGTGGGACTCAGGTGGTAATGGAGGACTTCTTTTAAGTTTATTTTTTTTAGTTCTTCGTTTTTACGGAGGCCGTTGAGGTAGGGGGCCAGCCACTCCCTGCATTGTTTCAGGAGGTGGGTGGTGCTTACATCGGGCCAGTCTTCTTTCGGGCGCCAACGGGCAAGACACTGTACCCGGTTTTGCCATTGGGTGACTTCTTCGTTGAAATCGAGCAGATGGGCGCCTTCTTTTTCCAGCACCCGACACAGCGCTTCCGTGATTTGTTCGGGGCAGGGATTTTTAAGGGGTCGGGTTTGTAAAACAAGACTGCCAATGCGTAATTCCTCAGCGGCAATCAGTCCCCCCTTTCTGGTTTCCCATGCAATGTTCTCCACAGTCTTAACCATGGGTGCCAAATCACGTGGATTCAGGGGGGCTGCTAAGAAAATTTTTCCGGTGCCTTCTCTGGCATCGAGGTGGGCTACCGCCAGCCAGGCTTCGTGGGCCAGATCGTCGGTGTGCGCCACCATGGCACAGCTGCCGTTGGAGAGTTGAAATTGCGCATTGTTGCCCGGTCGGGCCGATGCAATGCGCTCGGGAAAGGCGTGGACCAGCAACAGGCCCGTATCGTAGGCGTCGAAGGGCCCGTTCTCGGTTTTTGTGTTCATCAGGCGGGCATAGGCATCGGCTACTTTGACCAGGCGCGTCCATTCTCGCATTTCCCGGCCTGCGGCGCGCATGCGTCTTAGTTTTTCTATGCGCAGATTGATGTCGATGCCTGCTTCGCGCGACAAAGGATCGCGTTCTTCCAATACGGCGGCCAGGTCGACCGCCAGGGCCAGGGTGTGACTTTCGCGTGCCTTCAGCAACATGTGGGCCAGGCGCGGATGGCATGGCAGGAGGGCCATTGCTTTTCCGTGGGGGGTAATTGTGTCGTTTTCAAGGGCCCCAAGTTGACTGAGGGTATTCCGGGCCTGGGCAAGATGAGCGGGCGGTGGGGGCGTGGGCCAGCTGAGGGAGAGGGGGTCTTTAATGCCCCAACGGGCCAGATCAAGTACGACCGGTGCCAGGTCGGAGTCGGCGATTTCCGGTAGGCGATGTTCAGCCAATCGCTCGTCGTCGGCCTTGCTCCAAAGGCGGTAGCATTTACCCGGCCCTAAGCGTCCTGCCCGTCCCGCCCGCTGGTCGGCCCGGTCGCGTGAAATTTCCACGGTGGTTAGGCGGGAGAGACCCGAGCCGGGGTCAAAGCGCAGGGTGCGTGCATAGCCGCTGTCGATGACCACCTGCACGCCTTCGATGGTCAGGGAGGTTTCGGCCAGGTCGGTGGCCAGCACTACTTTTCGCCGTCCCTGGCGATCGGGCACAAGGGCAGCCTGTTGGGCCCCAAAGGGCAATTGTCCGTACAGCGGATGCAGCGCCACCTGCGGCAGCAGGGGGCGCAAGAGACTTTCGCAACGACGAATTTCTGCTTCGCCGGGCAAGAATACCAGCAGGTCGCCCTTATCCTTTTGCAGGGCATGGTGAACCGCCCTGGCGGCCACCTCGGGCAGGATGCTGAGTTCCCGCTTTTCGCCGTACAAAACAGTCACCGGGTACTGTCGGCCCTGGCTTTCGAGGACTGGTGCCTGCAGCGTTTCGGCCAAGTGGGGCACGTTGAGGGTGGCCGACATAATGACCATCCGAAGGTCGCTGCGCAGCACCTGTTGGGCTTCGCGACTGAGTGCCAGGGCCACATCGGCAAAGATGCTCCGCTCGTGAAATTCATCAAAGAGCAGGAGGCCTACGCCCTCCAGGGCATTGTCGGACTGGAGCATACGGGTGAGTATGCCTTCGGTGAGGACTTCGATGCGGGTTGCCTTGCTGATTTTTTGCTCAAAACGGATGCGGTAGCCTACGGTCTGACCCACCTCCTCACCCAGCAACTGCGCCATGCGGGTGGCGATGGTCTTGGCAGCAAGGCGTCGGGGTTCGAGCATCAGTATTTTTTGAGAGCCCAGCCAATCCTCCTCCAATAAGGCCAGAGGAAGGAGGGTACTCTTTCCTGCCCCGGGAGGGGCACTCAGCAACAGGGTGTTGTGTTGGCGAAGGTGGTCCCTAAGGGCCGGAAGTTGTGCTACAATGGGAAGTTCCCGGGTGGCAGCATGCGTGCTCCAGTCGATATACGGCATAATGGTTTTGCTCAAATTGCTGCTGCAAAGATAAAGAAGCAAAAGCATTTTACGGGGCAAAAGAAAGCCCGATAAACTTTGTTGTTCATCGGGCTTTCAGCATCACAGGTCCAGGTAAAGAAGGAGGGGGTTATTTGGTCGGGTGCGCACCAATATAGGGCTTTTGCTTTTTGCTGTGTTGGAGCAGCTTTTGCACGCGAGAAGGCAGGGCGACAGCACGCTCGTGTCCCGGAAAAGTTGGCAGGAGTTCGTAGTTTGCTGTGTGCAGGCCTTTAAATAGCGGAATGCTGCCCAGGGGGTAGTCTGCGCTTTTTTCATTCATAGCGGGCAGCGCTTCTTTGAAGGCCGCCAGGTTTTTGAAGCTCTGGTGGCAGTTCTCTTCTGCCGGGAGGGGGCTCCAATAAATCAGGTCCTCGCTGTAGGCGGGGTTGGTCACAAACACATTGCCGTCCATGCTCTTGACGGGGTTGTCGCTGAGGGTTTCGCAGAGCTCCGGTGTTTGCCACACGTTGATGAAGGGTCTGAGATACTCAGGGGTGGCGACAAAGAGGTTATTGGTCAGTACATGGTCGTAACGTTCATCGACATCGGGGCCGGAAGCCGGGTGCCAGCCGAAATGATCGCCCTGCGCACTTCGTGGCGTACGGGCAATTGTTGCAGCACTGTTTACAAAGGTGTTCTGATAAACCTCAGCTCCGGAGGAATTAAGAATAAATACGCCCTGGTCGCAGTTGATGAATTCATTGCCCGCAACAGTCACCCCTTTAGAAATTTCAAAGAAAAAGGCATTGTCGCCCGCCCAGGGCGTACTGGCGTTAAAGGGGATGCGGCGACTGCCCACATTTTGCAGACGGTTGTTGGTGAAAACGCCATCGACATTGCCCACATCGTACCAAATGCCGTTAGAATTTTCGAGATCGGTCACCAGGTTGTCGTTACATACCACATCGTAGCATTGGTTAAAGATCTTTACAGCAGCAGGGAAATAGCCGGTGATGTTTTCGATGTTGTTGCGCGTGAAAATGTTGCGTTCGAGTAAAAC
>Ga0209075_1002133_pt1 | contig 17717 bp, 14 predicted proteins | sample Stecom2011_FD_187523 | JGI IMG/M metagenome (GOLD analysis project Ga0209075, IMG submission 187523) | Agricultural soil microbial communities from Utah to study Nitrogen management - Steer compost 2011 (SPAdes) (version 2) | ecosystem: Environmental > Terrestrial > Soil > Agricultural land...
TGCCGCCCGTGGCGGCGGCATGAACCTGTCGGAAAACCACATCCGATGTGCGGTATCTTCGCGCCGATGGCGCCGGGCTACATCCCTCACTTGGACTAGGGCGGCGGCAGCGGGTCAACCGGCCTGCCCGGGAGGGTGCCAGGCCGGCACTATGCCGTGCTCCAGGGCGAAGGGTTGGGCATGGATGGTGCGCTTCTGATGCAGCCCATCAAGGTCGTGGACGGCCAGCCAGCAGATCACCGCAGCGGGAACCGGTGGCGGCGCCGACCCGGCGCCCAGCGCGCGGATGCCGGCCTCGCCGATGGTGGCCCTGAGCGCCTCGGTGGTGACCACCCCGGGGTTGACCGTGTAGGCGCGCAGCCCCTGTCCGCCCAGCTCGGCGCGCAGCACGCCGGACAGGCGCGAGACCGCCGCCTTGCCGGCACCATAGGCATAGCCCCAGCCACCCTTGTCAGCGGCCACCGGCGGATTGCTCTCCCCCGCCCCGGAGGTGATGTTGATCACCACCCCGCCGCCCTGCTCCAGCATGCTCGGCAACAGCCGCTGGGTAAGGAGCACCGGTGCCAGCACGTAGCCCCGGTACATGCGCTCCAGGGTGTCGGGCGTCAGCGCCAGGAAGTTTGCGTTGAGGTCGCTGCCCTGGTACACCGCATTGTTGACCAGCACGTCGATACGGCCGGCCTCGCGCAGCAGCTGCTGCGCCGCGGCCTGCACCGAGTCGGCATCCAGCAGGTCCATTGGAATGCACCAGGCCTGCCGGCCCAGCGCGCGGATTTCGCCGGCCACCGCCGCCAGGCTGCCGGGCAGCGGCTTGCCATCGGCGCCGGTCAGCCCGTGGGCGTGCTGCTGGCCCTCTTCCAGGGTGCGCGCACTGATCGCCACATCGAAGCCGGCGCGGGCGAAGGCCAGCGCAGTCTCCCGGCCGATGCCACGGCTGGCACCGGTCACCAATACCACCTTGTTCATGTTCTGCTCCTGAAATTGCCTGCGGCCATGTTGCGGAGCAGTATCGAAGGGTACTGCGCAGCGCTCATCGTCTGCGCAGACTAGGAAGGTGCCTTGCGCTCAGCTCACCGCCACCGAGCGCAGCTGCGGCTGGGTAATGACGGGCAGGGGCTTGTCCAGCGGACGGACGGTGCCGCCCCGCCCGAGCGTGCCGACGCAGTTGAGCATCACCCGCACCAGCTCGGCCTGGCGGCGTACCCCGGTCTTGGAGAAGATCGCCCGCAGGTGCGCCCGCGCGGTATTGCGCATGATGCCCAGCTCCTCGGCAGCTTCCTCCAGCGACAGGCCGTTGGCCAGCTGCAGCGACAGCGCGGTTTCTGCTGGAGTAAAGTTGAACAGCTCGCGGGCCACCCGGTTATCCACCTGGGACTTGCCCACCGCATCGCGGATATACACCATTACCGCCGGCTGGCCCCGACCTTCGGCCCACTCGGCCCCGGCAATGGGCTCGACCACCACGCCCAGACTGACCTCGCCGGAGGGCCGAGCCACCGACAGCGCCTCCCGCGCTTCCCCGGGCTGTGGCCCATCCTTGGACCCGACCGCCTCGCGGATCAGCTTGTGCAGTTCACGGTTGTCACTGGGGTAACTGGCTTCCAGCCGGGAGCCGACCAGCTTCAGCCCGTCGGCGTGATCCAGCAGCTCCCGGGCCACGTCATTGAGCTGCAGCACGCTGCCGCCGGCGTCCAGTACCAGAGTGGCTACCGACAGGCGATTGACCGCTGCGGCATAGAGGTTGCCCAGCGATTCACTGCGCCCCAGCAGGTTGTGCACCTGCAGACTGCGGCGCAAGTGGGGCAGCAGCCGCAGGCAGAGCGCGCGGTCCTGTTCCTGGAAGGCCGGCTGGCGCTGGTTGCGGGTGATGCGAAAGCCCAGCACACCGGCCTCGGCGGTGGAGATATTGGCCCCCATGATGTGATAGACGTCGTTGGGCTGGCTGTAATCGCGGTAATAACTGCTGGCCTCCCACTCCTCGCGACTCATCAACTCGTCCATGGTGTGGACCTGATCAGCCGGCATGCGCCCCAGCGGCGCATCCCAGCGGTAATCGTTGAAACAGGCCAGCTTGCCGGCCCATTCCGGCTGCCCGGAAATCAGCGTTATGCCCATGCTGTCGGCACTGGGCACGCGCAGGATCAGGCTGACATAGTTGGCCTGGAACACCCGGCGCAGCTCGTCCAGCGCCAGCGACAGCTGTTCGGTATCCAGTGCGCCATCATGGATCAGGCCGATGATACGGTCATAGTCGTCCAGCGACAGGGACTGGCCGGTGGGAAATGCAGTAACTACTGAGGTTATTGTTGTTGTCATCCGGTGCACCTCATGCCTTTGGCCTGGTCAGGCCGGCTTCTTATCGTTATCGAGGGCTGGCCGGCGGCCAGCCCGGACGCCTCCATGCTGCCCACGGATCGACCATCCCGGGTCGATCCTGAAGCAGGTCACCGCAGCGAACGCAGCTCCGGCTGGGGAATGATGGCGCCACGGCGGCCCAGCGGGCTGACCTCGCCACGCCCCAGCGAGCCGACGCTGTTGAGCATCACCCGCACCAGCTCGGCCTGACGGCGCACCCCGGTCTTGGAGAAGATCGAGCGCAGGTGCGCCCGTGCGGTATTGCGCATGATGCCCAGCTCCTCGGCCGCTTCCTCCAGCGACAGGCCGTTGGCCAACTGCTGCGCCAGCAGGGTCTCCGCGGGCGTGAAATTGAACAGTTCCCGGGCCACTCGGTTATCAACCTGGGATTTGCCCACCGCATCGCGGATATACACCATCACCGCCGGCTGGCCGCGCCCCTCCGCCCACTGCGCCCCGGGGATCGGCTCGACCACCAGGCCCAGGCTGACCTCGCCCGAGGGCCGGGCGATGGACAGGGCCTCACGCAGCTCCCGTGGCTGCGGTGAATCCTTGGACTCGAGCACGTCGCGGATCAGCTTGTGCAGTTCGCGGTTATCACTGGGGTAGCTGGCTTCCAGGCGGGAGCCGACCAGCTTGAGCCCGTCGGCCTGCTTGAGCAGCTCGCGCGCCACGTCGTTGAGCTGCAGCACCGCGCCGGCCTCATCCAGCACCAGGGTGGCCACGGACAGCCGGTTGATCGCCTCGGCATAGAGACTGCCCAGTGATTCGCTGCGACCCAGCAGGTTATGCACCTGCAGGCTGCGCCGCAGGTGCGGCAGCAGCCGCGTACACAGCGCCTTGTCCTGCTCGGAGAAAGCCGGCTGCCGATGACCACGGGTAATACGGAAACGCAGCACCCCGGCATCGGCGGTGGAGATGTCGGCGCCCATCACGTGATAGACGTCATTGCTCTTGCTGTATTCGCGGTAATAGGTGCTGTTCTCCCACTCCTGCGGGCTCATCACGTCATCCACGGTGAACACCCGGTCGGCCGGCAGGTTGGCGAAGGGCGTCTCGCCATGCAGGTAGCGGAAGTAGGTGACCTGGCCACTGCCTTCCACCTTGCCCGCCACCAGCATCAGGCCGACGTCTTCAACACCGGGGATGCGCAGGATCAGGGTCACATAGTTGGCGTGGAACAGCATGCGCAGCTCTTCCAGGGCGACCGACAGCTGCTGGGTATCCAGTCCGCCGTCATGGATATGGCCAACAATGCGGTCATAGTCATCGAGCGACAGGGACAGGCCAGCCGGCGCGCACATCGCCGCCGAGCCTGAGAGGGTTGTGTTGTCGAAAATGCTTGTTGTGCTTGTTGTCATCATCGCTGCAACCTCATGCCTTTGCGCTTTTCAAAGCGGGGCTCTTATCGTTATCGGGGCATTGGGCTGGGCATCTATATTGCTCAGTCGGAGCAGTTTAGGCCAGCGCCGGATACCTCCATCGGTACTACTGATCTGAAACCATCCTCCACGCTGATCAGGACTGCCGGGCGTACGTCGGCCCGGCATTCACAGTGCTCAGTGACCCGCCGGCGCCGCCATGTAGCCCGGGGCGGTCGAGGCCGTCTGGACCCGCACCAGCGGCTTGCTGCGGTTGAACCAGGCTGCCAGGCCGGGCAGCAGGAAGATGGCGCCGAACACGTTGACCAGGAACATGAAGGCCAGCAGCACGCCCATGTCGGCCTGGAACTTCAGCGGCGCGAACACCCAGGTGCCGACCCCCACCGACATGGTCACCGCGGTGAACAGCGCTGCGGTGCCGCGCTGGCACATGGCTTCATAGAAGGCGGTGCGCACGTCCCGGCCCATGGCCAGCTCATGCTGCATGCGCTCGTAGAGATAGATACCGTAGTCGACCCCCACCCCGACGCCGAGGGCCATCACCGGCAGGGTGGCAACCTTGAGACCGATACCGAACACGGCCATCACCGCGTTGCACAGCGTCGCGACAATCGCCAGCGGGATCAGCAGGCAAAGCACCGCGCGCACCGAGCGGAAGGTCAGCCAGCAGAACAGTGCCACCGCCAGCAGCAGCGAGCCATGCATCTGGATCTCGGCCTTCTGCACCGCCTCGTTGGAAGCAGCCATGACGCCGATATTGCCGCCGGCCAGCTTGAACTCGACCTTGGGCTCGTCGATGTTGGCAATGATGCGCTCAACCTGCCCGGTCACCCGGGCGATGGTGTCGCCTTCATGGTCGGTCAGGAACAGCAGTACCTGCATGGTCTGGCAGCCATCTTCCACCAGCCCGTGGGAGCTGGAGTAGGCGCGCGAGCCGGGCATCAGGCCGCGGGACGAACCGGGAATGGCCGCCCAGCGCGGGTTGCCCTCATTGTTGCCGGCAATGGACACCTTGCCCATCCCCGCCACGCTGTGCACCGAGTTGACGCCCTTGATGCTGCGGGCATGGAAGTCCAGTTCTTCCACCGCACGCATGACGTCGGCGTCCAGACAGGCTTCCTGGATCTCGGTCTCCAGATAGACCGACAGCACGTCCAGGCCGATGGAATACTTGCCCGAGATCTGTGCGTTGTCCTGGTTGTAGCGCGAGTCCTCGCGCAGCTCGGGCGCGCCGACGCCGACGTCACCGACGATCAGGTCGCGGCTCTTCCAGGCGCCCGCCACCAGCAGCACCAGGCTGATGGCGAACACACCCAGTGCCGCCTTGGGCGTGGCCAGCACCGACAGGCTCCACCAGAGCGCATGCTTGCCATCGGCGTTCCGCGCGCGCTGTTCGTAGGCGCGCCGGTCCAGCCGCAGATAGGACAGGATGATCGGCAGCATCATCTTGTTGGTGACAATCATCAGCAGCCCGCCGATACAGGCGGTCAGGCCCAGCTCATGCACGATCGGGATGTCGATCAACATGATCACGCCGAAGCCCAGGGCGTTCATCAACAGGGCCAGCGCACCGGGAATGAAGATGGTGCAGAAGGATACCCGCGCCGCCTCCAGCGAGTTGTGACCACCGAGGATGTCCTGTTTCCAGGCGTTGGTCATCTGTACCGCATGGGACACGCCGATGGAGAACACCAGGAAGGGCACCAGGATCGACAGCGGGTCGATGCCCATGCCGATCAGCGGCAGCACGCCCAGCAGCCAGACCACCGGCACCAGCGCCACGCACAGCGCGACTATGGTCTGCACCAGCGAACGGGTGTACACCCAGAGCATCAGTGCGGTGATGACGAAGGCGATGGCGAAGAAGCCGATCACCGTCAGCAGGCCGTCGATCACTTCGCCGGTCAGCTTGGAGAAGCCGACGATATTGATCTCGATATTGTCGTTCTCGAAGCGGGTGCGGATTTCCTCGAGCTGACCGGCGATCTCGGTATAGGAAATCTGCTCGCCGGTTTCCGGATTGAACTCCTGCAGCTCGGCATTGACGATGGCGGCGCTCAGGTCATTGGCCACGAGCCGGCCGATCTCGCCGGAGCGGGCGGTATTGCTGCGCACCTGGTCCAGGTCCTCGGGGGTGCCGGAAAAATGCGGCGGGATCACCACGTCGCCGACGAAGCCGTCCTCGGAAATCTCCACATAGCGCACATCGGGCGTGAACAGCGAGCGCACACTGGCCCGGCGCACCCCGGGAATGAAGAACACCTCATCGGTGACCTGGCGCAGCACGTCGAGGAACTCGGCGTTGTAGATATCCCCTTCGCCCTTCCAGTCGACGCTCACCAGGATGGTATTGGCGCCACTGAAGGTCTCGCTGTAATGCAGGTAGTTCTCCATGTAGGGGTGAGTGACCGGGATCTGCTTGTTGAAGCCCGGGTCCAGCCTGATCTGCGTGGCGCTGTAACCCAGCCCCAGGGTAATCAGCACGAAAATCGTGAGAAACAGCTTGCGGTTGCCGAGCAGTCCATCCGCCATGGACTCCACCCAACGCGCCACCATCTGGTTATGCTTGGCCATACTTCCCCCTTATTGACCGACGACCGCGAGGTAACCACGGTCCTGCTGCAGCAGGCCGCGCTGGCCAGCGACAAAGAGTTCGCCACCCGGCAGTACCACCGCCGAGGTCAAGGTTCCCAGGCCGCTGAGGTAACCGGTGTCCTTGAGTTCGCCGTCGCGTGAAATCCTGACGTAGGCGCCGCCGGTGCCAACGATTACCAGTCCCGAGCCATCCTCGGCGTGACCGTAGAGCGGCAGGCGGTGTGGCAGCTCGACCTGGCTCCAGTTCTGGCCATCATCGCGGCTGACGAAAACGTGGCCGCGCATGCCGTAGGTCACCCATACCGCATCGCCCAGGTAGGCCACGCCGAACAGCGAGCCACGATAGAACGGCTCGATGCGCTCCCAGGTCTCGCCCTGGTCCTGGCTGCGCAGCACCAGGCCCATTTCGCCAACCATGACCTGCAGGCGCTGGCCGTCACCAGCCATGTCGTTGAGGTGCTCGCCATGGATATCCAGCTCACGCTCCTGCCAGCTCCGGCCTGCGTCGTGGGAGGTGAAGAACTTGCCGAAGCTGCCGAAGGCGAAGATCTTCTCGCCGTCTGCACTCCAGGCACCCAGCAGCGGCTCGCCCAGCTCCTGGTCCTGCATCAATACATCCCAGCTGTCGCCGGCATCGTCACTGCGCATCAGCACGGCGTCGTGCCCCACCGCCAGCAGGGTGTCGCCGCCCAGCGGGCTGATGCCGGTCAGGGTGACAGGCAACTGGTCGTCGCCATGGGTCTCGCGCCAGGTATCGCCCAGGTCGTCGCTGACAATGATGGTGCCGCGCTCCCCCACCGCGATTACCCGGTCATCAATTCGGGCCAGATCGTTGATCTGCAGGCGTGCCAGATCAAGTTCCACCCGCTGGCCATCGGTCTGCTGCCGCGGCGAGAAGGCATAGGCCACCAGGGCGATGACGACGAGACAGAAGGAATAGCTGATCAGTTTACTCATGGCTCTATCCAACCTGTGGGCGGCCCCTTGGCAGGGCACCTGTTGTTCTTATGAGTCTGCAGCTGTTCATGTGCGAGACATAAAGGCAGCACAGCGAGTGATTCGATGGTGGGCCAGCAGCGGACCTGCCAGCATCGTCCAAATGGCTTATGTCATTGACGCAGATCAAGAACGGCCGGGCGCCGCGCCGCAGGACGGTTGGCACCCGCCAGGGCGGAGCCCGCTGATGCCGGGCTTCCGGAGGATGGGAGGGTCAGTCCAGTTCGAACAGCCCGGCAGCGCCCATGCCGCCACCGATGCACATCGACACCACTACATAACGCACACCGCGGCGGCGCCCTTCCAGCAGCGCATGGCCGACCATGCGCGCGCCGCTCATGCCGAACGGATGGCCGATGGAGATGGCTCCGCCGTTCACATTCAGGCGGTCATTGGGGATACCCAGGTGATCGCGGCAATACAGCACCTGGCTGGCGAAGGCCTCGTTGATTTCCCACAGGCCGATATCCTCGACCTTGAGATTGAAGCGCTGCAGCAGCCTGGGGATGGCGTACACCGGCCCGATGCCCATCTCCTCCGGCTTGCACCCGGCCACGGCAATCCCGCGGTAGACGCCCAGCGGCTTGAGACCACGGCGCTCGGCCTGCTCGCGGCTCATCAGCAGGCAGGCGGCAGCGCCGTCGGAAAACTGCGAGGCATTACCGGCGGTGATGTGCTGGCCCTGCTTGACCCATTCACCGTCCTTCCACACCGGCGCCAGGCCCTGCAGGCCTTCCAGCGTGGTGCTCGGGCGGTTGCACTCGTCGCGATCAGCGGTCACCTGCTCATGCCCGGCCGGTTTGCCTTCCTTGTCGAACAGCAGCTTGCTGGCCGCCAACGGCACGATTTCCTCGGTGAACAGACCGGCCTGCTGCGCCGCCGCAGTCCGCTGCTGGCTCTGCAGCGCATACTCGTCCTGGGCCGCGCGGCTGATGCCGTAGCGTTCGGCAACGATTTCCGCGGTCTCGATCATCGGGATATAGGCCGCCGGTGCCACCTCCATCACCGCCTCGGAGCGCGCCCGATAGCTGTTCTTGTGCTTGGTCTGGGTCAGCGACAGCGACTCCACCCCACCGCCGATGGCCACGTCCAGCTCACCGGTCATGATCGCCTTGGCCGCTTCGCCAATGGCCATCAGCCCGGAGGCACACATGCGATCAACCGCCATGCCCGCCACCGACTCCGGCAAGCCACCGGTATAGGCGCACAGGCGGCCGATGTTGTAGCCCTGGGTGCCCTGCTGTACCGCCGCGCCCATGATCACATCACCCACATCCGCCGGATCGATACCGGCGCGCTCGACCACGGCGCGGACCACATGCCCGCCCAGCACCGGCGCCTCGGTATCGTTGAACGAGCCACGGAATGATTTGGTCAGGGCGGTGCGCGCGGTGGCGACAATGACTGCCTCTTGCATGCTGTTGTTCCTTTTCACTGATTGAAGGTGTAGCGACTGATGGTGTCGACGACGCAGCCGGGACGGTCGCTGCCTTCGACTTCCACGGCAACGCGGACCACAACCTGCACGGCGCCGTTGGGCAGGCTCTCGACCTGGGTTATTTCACCGGTACCACGAATACGCGCGCCGACCTTGACCGGGGCGGGAAAGCGCACCCGGTCGCAGCCGTAGTTGACGCCCATCTGCAGGTTTTCCACGGTCATGAGCTGGGGCAGGAAGTAGTTGACCAGCGACAGGGTCAGGTAACCGTGGGCGATGGTGCCGCCGAACGGGCCGGTCCTGGCTTTCACCGGGTCCACATGGATCCACTGGTGGTCACCGGTGGCCTCGGCAAAGGTATCGACGCGCTGCTGGTCGATGGTGATCCACTCGGTGGCGCCCAGGCTCTGGCCTATGGCCTGTTCCAGGGCGGCTGCGTTGGTGAACGTGGTGGTCATGTGCGTACTCCTCGAATTCTTTATGTCGTTGTGCTTGTCGTTCGTGTGCTGGTCGTCTGGGTGATGGGGCAGGTCCGAGGCACCTATCTCAGACACGCCGTGAATCCCCGCAAGCGGGGCCGGCCCGTCAATCACAGATTGCCGGGCGTTCGGCTGCACGCGAAGCAATGCTTCGCAAGCGTTGGCCTCACCCATAGAGGCTCGCGGTTGCCAGGGATGGCAACCGCGAGCCTACAGGGACGTATTCACGGCGTGTCCGCAGTAGCCCACCGGCAAGCGCGCAACCACCAAAACACAAGCAACACTCAAATAACGGATCAAGCCTGCTGTGAACTGACAGGCAGCACCTCGCCGGTCATATAGCTAGAGTAATCGCTGGCCAGAAACATCATCACGTTGGCCACCTCCCAGCACTCGGCCCCCCGCCCATACGCCTCACGCCCTTCCAGCTCCTTGAGCAGCGCTTCGGGCGCGGATTTGCGCAGCATGGGGTGCACGGCCAGGGATGGCGCGACGGCGTTGATGCGCACGTTGAGTTCGGCCGCTTCCAGGGCCGAGCAGCGGGTCAGGGCCATGACACCGGCCTTGGCGGCGGCGTAGTGGGACTGTTCCTTCTGCGCGCGCCAGCCCAGTACCGAAGCGTTATTGACGATGACGCCGCCCTGCCCCCGGGCCTTCATGACCTGGAGCATGTAGCGGGTCATGCGCATGGTGCCGTTGAGGGTCACGTCGATGACCTTGTGCCACTCGGCGTCTTCCATCTCGATCAGCGCCTTGGTGGTGCCCAGCCCGGCGTTGTTAATCAGGATGTCGATGCCTTGCAGCTTGTCCTCGGCAAAGTCGATCAGGGCGCGCACTTCCGCTTCGTCGGTCACGTTGCACAGCTTGCCCCACACCACATCCAGACCGGTGTCCTGCTTGAGCTTGTCGACCGAGGCGGCCAGGCGGCCCTCGTGAACGTCACTGATGACGATGGCGCGGCAGCCTTCTTCCACTGCGCGGGTGGCGGCGGCGAAGCCGATGCCGGCACCGGCGGCGGCAGTGATCAATACCGACTTGCCCTTGAGCAGGCCGTGGCCGGCCACGTATTCCGGATTCTTCAGGTCTTTCATGGTTATCTGCCTTTGGCTTCCTTGGGCATGCCGAGACCGCGCTCGGCGATGATGTTGCGCTGGATCTGGTTGGTGCCGCCGTAGAGGGTGTCCGAGCGGGTGAACAGGAACAGCGACTGCAGCCGGGTCAGTTCATAGGGCGCGGCGTCGATGATGTCCGCCTCCGGCCCCAGCACATCCATCGCCAGCGCGCCGAGGTGGCGGTGCCAGCTGGCCCAGTGCAGCTTGTAGACCAGTGCGGAACTGTCCGGCTGGCCCTGCTCGTTGCCCGACAGCATGCGCATGGCGTTGTAGCGCATCAGCCGCAGGCCGGTATGGGCTTCGGCAATGCGCTGGCGGATGGCCGGGACCTGGGCGGCGCCGTTGGCCTTGGCGATGCGCACGATCTCGTCCAGCTCGTTCTGGAACTGCATCTGCTGGCCGAGGGTGGAGACGCCGCGCTCGAAGCCCAGCAGGCCCATGGCGATCTTCCAGCCGTCACCGGGCTCGCCGACGATATCCGCCGCTACCGCATCGTCGAAGAACACCTCGTTGAATTCCGAGGTACCGGTGAGCTGCTCGATGGGCCGAACGGTGACACCCGGCTGGTGCATGGACACCAGGAAGAACCCCAACCCGCGATGGGCCTGGGAGTCCGGATCGGTACGGGCGATGACGAAGCACCAGTCCGACTCGTGGGCCAGCGAGGTCCAGACCTTCTGGCCATTTATCCGCCATTTGCCATCGGTGCCCTGCTGGGCACGGGTGCGCACATTGGCCAGATCCGAGCCGGCGCCGGGCTCGGAGTAGCCCTGGCACCAGAGCTCGGTACCGGCGCGGATGCCCGGCAGGTAGCGCTGCTTCTGTTCCTCGCTGCCGAAGGCGATCAGGGTCGGGCCGGCCAGGCCTTCACCGATATGGCCGACGCGGCCCGGGCCGCCGGCGCGGGCGTATTCCTCGAAGAAGATCACCTGTTGCTCGATGGAGGCGCCACGGCCACCGTATTGCTCGGGCCAGCCGACGCAGGTCCAGCCGCCGGCGGCCAGGTGCTGTTCCCAGCGTTTGCGCTCGGAGGGGAACATGTGTTCGTCGCCGGGGCCGCCGCGGAATCTGAGCTGGGCGAACTCGCCGGTGAGGTTATCGCGCAGCCAGCCGGCAATCTCTTCGCGGAAGGCTTCGTCAGCCGCACTGAAAGTCAGTTTCATCTTGGTTTTCCTCAGTCCAGCAGCAGGCCGGCGATCAGCTCGCGCTGCGCATCGCCGTTACCCAGGTAGAGTTCGCTGGCCTTGGCCCGCTTGAAGTACAGGTGCACGTCGTACTCCCAGGTAAAGCCCACGCCGCCATGCAGCTGGATGGCGCTGCCGGCGTTGAAGAACAGGGTGTCGGAACAATAGCCCTTGGCCATGGCGGCGGCTTCCGGCAGCTCGGCCGCCAGCTGGGCGTCACCCTCGGGATCAATGGCTTCCTGGGCGACGCACGCGGCGTAATAGACGGCCGAGCGGGCCACCTCACATTTGAGCTGCATGTCTGCGGCCTTGTGCTTGAGGGCCTGGAAGCTGGCGATGGGACGACCGAACTGCACCCGCTCCTGCATGTAGGCCACGCTCATGTCCAGAGTCTTCTGCGCTGCGCCCATCTGCTCGGCGGCCAGCGCCACTTTGGCCAGGTCGATCAGCTTGCCCAGTGCGGGCCCGCCCTGCCCGGCTTCGCCGAGCAACGCGCTGGCCGGCACCATCACGCGCTCCAGCTGCAGCGCGGCCTGGCGGCGGGTCTGGTCCATGGTCGGCAGCCACTGGCGCCGAATGCCCGCCGTGCTCGCCGGCACGGCGAACAGGGAGATGCCCTGGTCACCGCTGCTGCCCGGCTGGCGGGCGGCGATGATCAGCAGGTCGGCGGTATGGCCGTCGATGACGTAGCGCAGCTCGCCGTTCAGCTCGAAGCCGTCGGCGCCCGGCTGCCAGGTGGCGGTGACGGCATTGCAGTCCCATTGCCCGCCGAGCCGGGCCGCCTGGGGGCCGGTCCAGGCCAGGGTGGCGGTCAGGCTACCGTCGACGATGGCCGGCAGGTACTGCTGCTTCTGCTGGTCATTGCCGGCCACCAGCAGGCTGCTGACGCCCAGGCAGACGGTGCTGAAGAAGGGCGAGCACAGCAGCACCCGCCCCATCTGCTCCAGCACCGCGCAGAGCTCGACATAGCCCAGGCCCATGCCGCCGTACTGCTCCGGCACATGGATCGCCTGGAAGCACAGGTCCTGGCAGATGCGCTGCCACAGCGCCGGGTCATAACCGGCTTCGGTCGCCATGGCCTGGCGTACCGCCGCGGGGGTCGACACATCCTCGAGGAAGGCCCGGGCGGTATCGCGGATCATCTGCTGCTCTTCGGTGAAGCGGAACTCCATGGCGATTCCTCCGCGGGTCAGGCGCCGTACACCGGTTGCGCCGGCACTTCGGCCGCCAGCAGCGCCTGCATGGCTTCGCCAACTTCGGCGGGCAACCAGCGATCACCCTTGTCCACGCCTTCGGTGGTGCGCCAGCCATCGGCAATGGAGATTCTGCCGCCTTCGGCCTCGAATACCCGCCCGGTGACGTGGGCCGCTTCGGCACTGGCCAGCCAGGCCAGCAGCGAGCTGACGTTTTCCGGGGCCCAGTAGTCGAAGCTGCCATCCTCCGGCTTGGCCATGCGGGTGGCCATGGATTCGACGGCGGTGGTCATGCCGGTGCGGGCCGCCGGCGCGACGGCGTTGGCGGTAATGCCATAGCGGCGCAGCTCGGCGGCCTGGTTGAGGGTCAGCGCGGCGATGCCGGCCTTGGCGGCGGCGTAGTTGGACTGGCCGATGGAACCCTGCAGACCAGCGCCGGAGGTGGTGTTGATGATGCGTGCGTCGACCTTGTTGCCGGCCTTGGCCTGATCGCGCCAGTAGTGCACGGCGTGGGAGCTGATGCAGAAGTGGCCCTTGAGGTGCACCGCCATGATGGCGTCCCATTCGGCCTCGGTCATGGAGGCGAACATGCGGTCCCGGTTGATGCCGGCGTTGTTGACCACCACGTGCAGGTCGCCCCAGGTCTCGATGGCCTGCCTGACCGCGTTCTCGCTGTCGGCGTAATTGGTGATATCGGAGGTGTTGACGGCGGCGCGGCCACCGGCGGCGACAATGTCGTCCACCACTTTCTGGGCCGCGTCACGGTTGATGTCGTTGACCAGCACGCAGGCGCCTTCGCTGGCGAAGACCCGTGCGTGGGCCGCGCCCAGTCCGCCACCGGCGCCGGTGATGATGACCACTCTGTTATCAAGAATTCCCATCTGCTGTTCCCCTGTTCGTGTGCCGGCGCCGCCCTGCGACGCGCTCTGGCGTGGGGAATGATTGTTGCCAGCGGCCCCTTCGCAATCATCGTCCATAGAGACTAAAGGGCCTGTGCTGGGCGTAGGCAGGCTAGGCTTCGGGGGTAAAACGCTGTTCCGGCTGGATGACGACCGGCACCGGGCCCTGCTCCAGCGGGGCAACTTCACCCAGGCCCAGCGAGACGACACTGTTAAGCATGACCCGCACCAGTTCGGCCTGGCGCTTGATGCCGGTCTTGGCAAAAATGGAGCGCAGGTGCGCCCGCGCAGTGTTGCGGGTGATACCCAGTTTCTCGGCGGTTTCCTCCAGCGACAGGCCGTTGGCCAGCTCCAGCGCCAGGGTGGTTTCCGCGGGGGTGAAAGCGAACAGCTCCTGGGCCACCTTGCTGCTCATCTGCACATCGCCCACCGCATCGCGCACGTAAACCATCACCACCGGCTGGCCACGTCCCTCCACCCAACCGGAGCTGCGGATAGGCTCGATGACCACGCCCAGGCTGACCTGACCCGAGGGTCGCGCCACGGAGATGGCACCGGACACGGCCTGTGCGGTCTGCCGGTCACGGGATTCGGCGGCATAGCGGATGAAGCGGTACAGCTCGCGGTTATCGCTGGGGTAGCTGGCTTCCAGCCGGGTGCCGACCAGCTTGAGGCCGTCGGCCTGGGCCAGCAGGGTGCGGGCCACCGCGTTGAGCTGCAGCACGTTGCCCGCTTCGTCGAGCACCAGGCTGGCAATGGACAGGCGGTTCACCGCCTCGGAATAGAGATTGCCCATGGACTCGCGCCGCTCCAGCAGGTCATGGAAGTCCAGGCTGCAGCGCAGGTGCGGTAGCAACCGGGCACAGAGCGCCCGATCCTGCTCGCTGAATGCGGGCTGGCCGTGACCCCGGGAGATGCGCAGGCCGATGACACCCGACTGGGTCGCCAGGTCCGCGCCCATGACATGGTAGGCGTCGCTGGGCCGGGCGTATTCGCGGTAGTAGCGACTGCTTTCCCACTCGGCCATGCTCATCAGGTCTTCGATGCAGAACACCCGGTCCACCGGCAGCCGCGCCAGCGGCGTGTCACCGGGGAAGTACTTGAACAGCGCCACCCGACCCTCGACCTGGTGACTGCCGGCCACCAGCATGAGCGCCACGTCCTCGGCTTCGGAGACATGCAGGATAAGCGATGCGAAGTTGGCACCGAACAGCACCCGCAGCTCTTCCAGCGCCGCATGCAGGTGCTCGGTGTGCAGCGCGCCGGAGTAGATCTTGCCGACGATGCGGTCGTATTCATCCAGCGACAGGCGTGGGGAAGGACCTGCTTGAGTGTTCTCCGACATCAGAACCCCTTTGCGACGATGAGCGCCAGACGGGCCTGCTGCCCACCCGTACGCTGAGCAGCAGGCCGGTCACGGCGCCGTTACAACCGTTCGATGATAGTCACGTTGGCCTGCCCACCGCCTTCGCACATGGTCTGCAGGCCGTAGCGGCCGCCGCTGCGCTCCAGCTCATGCAGCAGTGTTGTCATCAGCCGTGCGCCGGTAGCGCCCAGTGGGTGACCCAGGGCAATGGCGCCGCCGTTGACGTTGGTCCTGGCCGGGTCGAAATCCAGTTCCTTCTGCCAGGCCATGACCACCGAGGCGAAGGCTTCGTTGATCTCCACCAGGTCGATGTCGGCCATGCTCATGCCGGCGCGCTGCAGCGCCTTGCGGGTCGCCGGGATTGGCGCGGTCAGGTGCCAGATGGGGTCGTCGCCCATCACCGTGAGGTTATGAATGCGTGCCCGCGGGGTCAGGTTGTAGCGCTTGAGCGCCGCCTCCGAGACCACCAGCATGGCCGCCGAGGCGTCACAGGTCTGGCTGGACACCGCTGCGGTGATATCCGGGAACTGCGGGTCCACCGGCTCCAGCGAGGCCATCTTCTCCAGCGTGGTGTCGCGCGGCGTCTCGTCCACGGCCAGGCCGTTGAGCGCGACTATCTCCCGCTCGAAGCGACCTTCGGCAATGGCCTGCAACGCGCGGCGATGGCTTTCCAGCGCGAAGGCTTCCATGTCGGCGCGGCTGATATTCCAGTGGCTGGCAATGCGCTGGGCCGAGTAGAACTGGTTCACCGGCTGGTCGCCGAAGCGTGCCTGCCAGCCCTTGCTGCCGGAGAAGGGATCGGGAAAGCCCAGCGGCTGGCCGGCCAGCATGGCCGAGGAAATCGGAATCTGGGTCATGGTCTGCACGCCGCCCACGGCAACCACATCCTGGGTGCCGCTCATCACCGCCTGGGCGGCAAAGTGCAGCGCCTGCTGGGATGAGCCGCACTGGCGATCCACGGTGGTGCCGGGCACAGTCAGCGGCAGGCCCGCGGCCAGCCAGCTGGTGCGGGCGATGTCGCCGGCCTGGGAGCCGATGGTATCCACGCAGCCGAAGATCACATCATCGTATTCGTCAGCGGGAATGGCGTTGCGCTCGACCAGCGCCTTGAGCACATGGGCGCCCAGGTCGATGGCGTGGACGTCGGCCAGACTGCCCTTGCGCCGGCCGGTCGGGCTGCGCAGGGCATCAACGATATAGGCTTGGGCCATGGCTTATCCCTCGAAGGTGAATTGCGGGCCGATGGGAGCATCGGGCGCAAGGATGGCATTGGCCACCCGGGATTTGTGAAAGGCACGGTCGCCCCAGGACGAGTCCAGGGCCCAGGCGCGTTTCATGAACATCTGCAGGTCGACCTCCCAGGTGTAGCCCATGGCGCCGTGTACCTGGATGCCATGCCGGCCGGCCAGCCAGGCGGCTTCGCAGCAGGCCAGCTTGGCGTGGGAGACGTGCAGGTCGGCGTTGGCCTCACCCCGGGCCAGGGCATGGGCGGCGCGGTACAGCACGGGCTTGGCAAATTCGATCTTGCCGGCCACGTCCGCCAGGTGGTGCTTGACCGCCTGGAAGCTGCCGATCGGCTTGCCGAACTGCTTGCGCTGCACCACGTAGTCCACCGACAGGTCGAGCATGCGCTGGGCCAGGCCCAGGCTCTGGCCGGCCACCGCCAGCGCACCGCGGTTCAGGGTTTCTGCCCAGATCGCCTGGCCCACTTCGGCGTTCGCCACCAGCGAGTCGGCAGTCGGGTGGAAGGTCACCCGGCTCAGCCGACGCGAGCTGTCGATGCTCGGGTTGCGCTCGTAGCCGATGGCATCGCGGCGCAGGCCGTGCACTTCGCCCTGGTGCTCCAGCAGCACCACGTCGGCCAGGTGCACGTCGGCGATCAGCGGGTTGACGCTGTGACCCACGGCGATACGCACGTTGCCCTCGGCGATGCGGCCGAGCATCTCGTCCCGGCGCGGCGTGGCGGCCGGCAGTGCATTGAGCAGACCGGTGGCCACGTAGGCGGTATCGGCCATGGAATCGGCAATGGCGTAGTAGCCCAGCTCCTGGGTCAGCAGCGACCAGGCAATGTCATCCATGCCCAGGCCGCCCTGCTCTTCCGGTACCGACAGGGCGGTCAGGCCCTGCTCGGCCATCTTGCGGCGCAGCTCCGGGGAGCGGCCGTCATCGGTATCCCAGATCTCGCGCAGTATTTCCGGCGGCGCCTCGGTCATCAGGAAGCGGCTGATCGCTTCGCGGAAGGCCAATTGGTCTTCGGTAAAGGTAAAGTCCATGTCGGCGTCCTCAGGCTTTCGGCAGGCCGAGCATGCGCTCGGCAATGATGTTGCGCTGGATCTCGTTGGTACCGGCGTAGATCGGGCCGGCCTGGGCGAACAGGAAGCCTTCCAGCCAGTTACCATGCTCGACCGCCTCCGGCGCCTCGCCGGTCAGCTCGCCGTAGGGGCCGAGAATGCGCATCGCGGTCTCGTGCATCTTCAGGTCCAGTTCCGACCAGATCACCTTGTTGATGCTGGCCTCGGCGCCGATCTTGGCGCCCTTCTCCACCAGCCCGACGGTGTGGTAGGCGGCCTGGGCATAGGCCTCGGCGCCCATCCAGCTTTCGATCACCGCATCGCGCACGCCGGGATCACGCTCGGCCACCTGCGGGTTGGCCTTGTACAGCTCCACCAGGCGCCGGGCGGTCTGCTGGAAACGCGCCGGGGAGCGCAGCAGCAGGCC
>Ga0209075_1002134_pt1 | contig 17713 bp, 13 predicted proteins | sample Stecom2011_FD_187523 | JGI IMG/M metagenome (GOLD analysis project Ga0209075, IMG submission 187523) | Agricultural soil microbial communities from Utah to study Nitrogen management - Steer compost 2011 (SPAdes) (version 2) | ecosystem: Environmental > Terrestrial > Soil > Agricultural land...
ATATCGCTGGTTGTTTTCATCGATTATTTTTGGCAAATAGTTCGGGTTTTCCATAAATGCGATCGCTCTTGAATCGTTCGGTTGCATTTGGGCAAACTGCTTCATATAGGTGTTGTAGTCACTTATCTTGCCATTTGCTTTAAGAGCCTGTGCATAGTTATAGACCGTTTCGGGATCGATGTCTTTTCTTTTTATTATTCGCCCATAAAACGTTTCGGCTTGTTTGGTGTCGTTGATATGGTAATAACTATTTGCCAAACGCTGATAGACATGAACTGTATTTTCTCCTTTTTTAAGGAGCGACATATAAGCGTCGATAGCTTGGGTATATCTGAGTTGGTCGTAGTATTTGTCGGCTTTTCTTGTCTTGCTGTTTTGAGCTAGGGCCATACTAGAGCTCATTATTATGAGTAGGAATATTGTATATAACTTTTTCATTTTAAATGAAATTAATTTTGGTTATTAGAAGAATCTTGGTGAACGTAGTACTTTAGGTCTAAAGAACAAGTCGAACGTTAGGATTACTTCGTGTGAAGCTGGGCCTAAGGCTTTTATGTCAGACATGACGTGGTCGTAGGCATAGCCAATCCTGATGTTTTCATTCACTTGAAAACCAACTATACCACTAAAGGAATCATCAATTCGATAGGATGCTCCCAATTCAAACCGGTCATAAAACAAGGCGTTCAGGTTGGCATCGTAAGAGATGGGTGCATCGAACGCTGTTTTAACCATTACTGAAGGTTTTAGCTTAAAGTTTTCGCTCATTTGGAAAACATATCCTGCTGTTGCGAAAAAATGATTGGTCTCGTTACCGTATTTCATCCCGTTGGCATCTAAATGAACCGATTTGAGAAGATTCGGAACGGAAACGCCAAGGTAGAAGTTGTCTGCATATAGAAATGCTCCAGCCCCAACATTCGGATAGGTATTGTTGATATCCTCCGATAAAAACGGATCGTTAGGATCTTGAAGTTCTAACCCTGCAAGACCTACGTCGTGAAACGTTACACCTGCTTTGACCCCTAATGCCAACTTGACTCTCTCCGACAAATTTAAGGTGTAGGAGAAATCTGCAAAAACATTGGTTTCTTTTACAGGACCGAGCTCGTCACGGATTGCTGATAATCCCAAACCAACATTTTTGCCTACGGGTGAGTGTGCAGCAAAGGTGAAGGTTACGGGGTTGTTGTCTATCCCTGACCATTGATTCCGATAAAGGCCTGTAATAGACAAACTCTCTTTGGATCCGGCATAGGCAGGGTTCACCACATTCATATTATACATGTATTGGGTGTATTGTGGGTCTTGTTGCGCGTGCATGTCTTGAAAAAAGAATGCCGCCATTAATATTGTTAGGATATATAGATACTTTTTCATTGTAGTCTTTTTGATCGTTAAAAAGGTTCTCAGATTTATTTAGCTTCTTGGTTTACATATATCCATCCAGTTGTTTGACGCCCATATACGGGATCGTCTCCTGCGAGATCGATTACGTAAAAGTAGGTCGCTGTAGGAAGGTCTTTTCCGTCATTGGTCTGTCCATACCACTGATTGATGTAATTATTTTGATCATAAACCAAGGTGCCGTACCGGTTAAATACTTGAAATTTCACGATTCCAGTACGATCGTTTAAAAAAGTAAGATCTAATGTGTCGTTGAAACCATCACCATTGGGTGTTAGGCCTTGAGAGATAACACAGTTGCCAATCGGATAAATTCTCACATCGATAGAACCAGAGTCTGTACACTGTCCTATAGCGATGGTAACTGAATACGTCTGGGTCCCCATAGTGCCTGGTTCAAGGATAATTTCTAAAGTATCATCAGTAGCGCCAGCAATTGCATCTCCGTTTAGATACCATTGGAAGCTTACACCCTCATTGTCCGTAATGGCTCTTAAAAGGTGTGGTGTGTTCGGACAGACTTCAATATCGCTTGCCGAAGAGGAACCGTAATCCTCCATAACAACACTTACTTCTAAATTGTCTTCAAGAGTAATTTCTACGGTGTCTGTGACCATACAATTATCGCTAAGGAAAACCGTTACCCCATAAAAACCGGGTTCGTTTGCCTCAAGTATGGGCCCCGTAGCCTCGGCAATTACAATACCGTCTAACGTCCATTCATAAGTGAGTATGCTTGGGTCGGGAAAATTTGATGGAGTAGCGTCTAAAATTTCAGGAACGATAAAACAACTGATTCTATCTTCTCCCAAGTCGATTATGGGTGTGTCATAAAAATTAATGGTTACCGATGCTGTGGAAACACATTGCGCTATGGCAACTTCCACCGTATAGGTTCCAGCCTCAGTAACGGTAATGCTTTGCGTGGTTTCACCTGTATTCCATAGGAAAGTGGCTTCATCGGGATCACCTACAATAAGTTCTGCAGTGATTTCATAACTGGTGACATCGCATAAGTTTTGATCGCCGCCTAAATCGATAACAGGGGTGTCTGAGAGCAGGATGGTTACAGATTCGGTGACTGTGCATTCTTCGATAGTTACTTCTACGGTATACGTTCCTGATTCAGTTACGGTAATACTTTGCGTTGTTTCACCCGTATTCCAAAGGAAGGTAGCATCTTCTGGGTCAGCTCCAATGACTTCGGCGGTAATTTCATAATCTTCAACATCACAAAAGGCTTGATCTTCGCCCAAGTCTACTTCAAAAGAATCTGAACGGGTAACCGTAACTTCATCCGTCACCGTCACTTCATCGCCGTTACAGTTATACCAAATTGCTTTGGCAGTGTAGGTAGTGACTTGTTCTGTTGGACAAACGGTAATGGTGGGTTCGGTGCCGAGCACTTCGCCATTTTCATCTAACCAAGCAAAATCAACATTCGATTCTCCGGTTGGCATAAATCGCCATGCTTCATTTGAAGCCGACCAATCGCTTGTGTTTCTTCCAGGAGGGGTATATCCTTGAGTTCCATCTTGGTTTTGAATCCCTAAAACAGCAACCCCATCTTGCCAATAACATCCAGAAGGTCTGTCTTGCACATAGACTTCGATAGCATTGGTTGTTTCGTAAAGAACTACTTGCGAGGTGAGTTTTAGATGGTTACAAGAAGATCCGAAGTAAGGGATGTTTGGAAAGTTGATGACCATACTGCGGTTTGGAGCTTCACCATCGACGTACCAGTTGATAGTGCCCGTTCCCGAGACCGATGGATCTACATCCATATACGGCCCGAAAATACTCGTCAAGAATAGGTTGGGGCTCGGGACGGCATCATAGGTGCTGAAAGACCACGAGCAATATCCGCCTGGAGAGTTGTTTACCAAGTCGAAAGTAATTACGGCATTGGATCCGATCAACATCTCATCATAAACTTCATCAAAAAAACAGAATTCGAAAGGAAGTGGAATTATGTTAGACCACCTGTCGTCGATATAGACCGAGACTGGCGTTCCTCCAGTAAAAGGAAATGGCGGGTTGTAGTCGATTGGGATAACTTCATATTGGGTTGTCTCTCCCGTGTCCAGGAAATCTGCACTCAACTCCGTGCACTCTTCACCACAGTCCATTACAACGTCTTCCCCAGCGTTTACATAAGGACTTCCCGGCCCTTGTGCTAATCCTGAAAAGGATATTAAAAACAAGCCGAGGAGCAAAAGTCTATTAAATCCAAGGTGGGATTTGGATTGGCGTTGGTAACCTTGGATTTTAGGAAGTAATATTTTCTTCATAAATAATCTATTGGAGGTTCTTGTAATAAAATAATTAATGTTAATTTTTTTGGGAATATAAATATAGTAATAAATAAATTTAACAGCGTAAGAAAACGGCGATGATTTTTTAGATGAACTCAAGGAAGTCAATAATTTTGGCTTGTTGAAGTATATATCTGTCGAAAAATCTCCTTCGATTTTGATGGAATATACCAATTGAAGCATCAAGCTTGTTAACAAAACATTAGTGTTTGTGCAGATAAATTATAGAGATGTTAATGGTTGGAAACTTCTGAAAAGACTATCTTTCTGTTTTGTACCTTTGTGATAGAAATTTATATATGATTGAAGAAACAGATATTACCTATGAACGTGCCGTTCTAATTGGATTGATAACCCGCTTTCAAGATGCAGATAGGAGTAAAGAGTATCTCGATGAATTGGAGTTTTTAACGTATACTGCAGGTGGCGAAGTGCTCAAACGATTTAAGCAAAATCTTGAAGCTCCAAATGCGAAAACTTTTATCGGATCTGGAAAATTAGACGAGGTGCGTATTTTTGTGGAGGAAAACGAAGTTGGCGTGGCTATTTTTGACGATGAATTGTCACCGGCTCAACAAAGAAACATCGAACGAACACTCAAATGTAAGGTTGTGGATCGCACCAATTTGATTTTGGACATCTTTGCTCAAAGAGCCCAAACTAGCTACGCCCGGACCCAAGTTGAACTAGCGCAGTATGAATACCTACTTCCTCGTCTTGCGGGAATGTGGACCCACTTAGAAAGACAGCAAGGTGGTATTGGAGCGCGTGGTCCAGGAGAGCAAGTGATTGAAACCGACAGGCGGATTGTTCGCGATCGGATTTCCCTCTTGAAAAAACGTCTTGAAAAAATTGATTTGCAGATGGAAGTCCAACGGGGCAATCGCGGTTCTTTGGTGCGAGTGGCTTTAGTGGGCTATACCAATGTTGGGAAATCGACGGTGATGAATGCACTGAGCAAAAGTGAAGTGTTTGCTGAAAACAAGCTTTTTGCCACGCTCGATACAACCGTTCGAAAAGTAGTTATCGGCAACTTGCCGTTCCTGCTTACCGACACAGTTGGATTTATCCGAAAGCTACCAACACAGCTCGTCGAAGCGTTTAAAAGTACGCTCGATGAAGTGCGCGAAGCCGACCTCTTGTTGCACGTGGTCGATATATCGCATCCTTCTTTTGAAGAACATATAGAATCGGTTGCTGCGACTTTAAAAGAAATTGACAGTGCCGATAAACCCACAATTTTGGTCTTCAATAAAATTGATGCTTATAATCCCGAAGTAATTGCCAACGATGATTTGGTGACGGAAAAAACAAAAGCACACTATACTTTAGATGAGTGGAAAAAGACCTGGATGGCCAAACTTCGAGGAGATGTGATATTTATTTCTGCAACAGACAAGGAAAACTTCGAGGAATTCCGAGAATTACTTTACGAAAAGATAAAAGAAATTCACGTGACACGCTTTCCGTATAACGATTTTCTTTTCGACTATTACGACAATGAAGCGGAGTAGTTTAGGATAGGTTTTTGAGATAACAATTAGACAAAAGAGCTGTATCCGGTAATCGCTCGCCCTACAATTAAGGAGTTGATTTCTTTTGTGCCTTCGTAACTGTAAATGGCTTCGGCATCGGCTACAAATCGAGCGACGTCATATTCCAGTAATATGCCATTGCCGCCCATAACTTCTCGTGCACTCCTGACCACATCGCGGGTTCGAAGGGTGCAAAATACTTTGGCAAGTGAGGCGTGTTCATCTTCCAACTGATCCTGATCTTGCAATTCTGAAAGTCGGAAACACATGGTTTGCATGGCCGTGAGGTTGGCCAGCATTTCTACCAGGTGATCTTGAATTAATTGAAAGGAGGCAATGGGTTTTCCAAATTGCTCTCTTTTTCGGGTGTATTTCAATGCACTCTCGTAAGCGCCTCGCGCACAGCCTACAGCTTGCCATGCTACTGCCGCTCTTGTCATCCTCAGAACTTTGGCGGTGTCTTTGAACGAGTCGCATTTTTGGAGTCGGTCTTTTTCAGAAACCCTACAATCGGTCAACGTGATCAGAGCGTTTTGCACGGTGCGCAAAGCCATTTTGTCTTGCATTTTTTCGGCTTTAAAACCTGGCGTTTCTTTCCGGACCAAAAAACCTTTCACCTGGTTGGAGTCCACGTCATTTGCCCATATCACGATGACATCCGCGAAGGTGGCATTTCCAATCCATTTTTTCTGACCGTTCAAAACCCATTCCTCTCCATCTTTTTTGCAGGTAGTGCCCAAACCTCCGGCAACTGCAGAACCCACTTCGGGTTCCGTGAGACCAAAGGCACCAATGCACTCCATCTTTGCCATTTTGGGCAACCATTCCTGCTTTTGTTCTTCACTGCCGCAGAGATATATGGAGCCCATGGCCAGTCCGCTATGCACACCAAAAAAAGTGGAAATGGAAACGTCTACCCGAGCCATTTCCATAGCGATTATCCCTTCCATCAAAAAACTGTCGTCTCTTGCACCATAGCCCTCATAAGTTAGTGCGCAAATGTCCAACGCTGCCATTTTGGGAATGATTTCGAACGGGAACTCACCTTTAAGCCAATATTTGTTGGCAATGGGGCGTATTTCATCTTCCATAAAGTTTCGGATCTCGATTTGAAGGTCGCGTTGTTCTTGTGTCAACTTTAGGCTGAGGTCATAAAAGTCGCCATCGATAGGAGGCAATTTGTGCTGTCCACGTTTTCCGCCTTGATGCTTCAACATTTTCATCAAACCTGCCAACTGTTTGTCGTCGAGTTCGCCCACGGTTTTCATGATTTCGGGAAGATCTACTTTTTGAGAAAGTTCGTTCAGGGCATCCAAGTCGATATCTTTCATCAGGCGGATGGATTGTTTGATTTTTGAAAAGAACGACATAGGAATTTGGTTTTAGAAATGAATCTTAAAGGTAGCCAAACAGCGGTTTTTTTGCACTAAAGAAAAGTTAATATGATTAAATGGCGATAAAAGAACGTGGGAAAACGCCGTGAAAAGAAAGGCTAGGGAATAACTCTATAGCTTTTCTACGCTGAAGAGTATTAGCCGAAAAGATGATGGACCAAATCGTGTACTTTTCCTATCTGAACAATGCCTATCTGATGTTTGTTTTTTGGAATCTTACTGTATTTTGAAATGATGATGGTTTCAAAACCGAGTTTTTCAGCTTCTAGAATGCGTTGTTCCACGCGCGTAACGGGTCTGACTTCTCCTGCCAGTCCGACTTCCGCCGCGAAGCACATGCGTTTGTCGATGGCAATATCTATATTCGACGAGAGTACGGCTGCTACAACGGCAAGATCTATAGCAGGGTCATCGATGCTAATTCCGCCAGTGACATTTAAAAACACATCTTTCGCACCGAGTTTAAATCCAGCTCGTTTCTCCAAAACCGCAAGGATCATATTCAGGCGTTTTGCGTTGTAGCCCGTGGCGCTTCTCTGTGGGGTACCATAGACTGCACTGCTTACCAAGGCTTGGATTTCGATCATCAGAGGGCGCATTCCTTCTAAGGTTGCCGCGATGGCGGTGCCACTCAAATCTTCTTGATTTTCTGAGATGAGAATTTCCGAAGGATTGGCCACTTCTCGCAAACCATTGCCTTGCATCTCATAGATTCCCAATTCGTTGGTGCTTCCAAAGCGGTTTTTATGGGCGCGAAGAATGCGGTAAATATGGCTTCGATCGCCTTCAAACTGAAGCACCGTATCGACCATGTGCTCTAAAACCTTGGGGCCGGCAATATTGCCATCCTTAGTAATATGGCCAATGAGAATTACGGGAGTCGCTGTTTCCTTGGCAAACTTGATAAGTTCTGTGGCAGTTTCGCGGATTTGCGAGATGGTTCCAGCACTGCTTTCGATATAATCTGTATGTAAGGTTTGAATAGAGTCGATGACGACAATATCGGGCTCCAATTCGGCAATGATCCGAAAGATATTCTGTGTTTTTGTCTCGGTAAGAATATAACAGTTGTCGGAACCGGGCTGGATGCGGTCGGCTCTCATCTTTATCTGCTGAGCACTTTCTTCTCCCGAAACATAGAGGGTTTTATAAGGGAGTTGCAGCGCAATCTGGAGCATAAGCGTACTCTTCCCAATGCCGGGTTCACCGCCTAAAAGAGTTAGGGATCCAGGAACCAATCCTCCGCCAAGAACACGGTTTAGTTCTTGGTTTGCTGTGTCTATACGCGCATCGGCTTCACTCGATATTTCAGAGATGCGTTGTGGTCTTGACGCGCGTTTAGAGACACTTTTTGATGCTTTCCAATCGGGTTTATCGTCTTTTTGAATAACCTCCTCAGCAATGGTATTCCATTCCTTACAAGAAGTGCATTGCCCTTGCCACTTGGCGAATTGAGCACCGCAGTTTTGACAAAAATAAGTGGTTTTTGCTTTAGCCAAAGGAATCGGTTTTATGGGTTTTAGTTCTGACCGTGTTTGATGTCGTCTGCGCGGTCTAAGAGTAAATCGACTGTAATATAATCTACTTCCTCCTTGTCATATGCGCTGCGGAATTCTTGCATGGCTCTTCGAGGATTGCCTGTTTCCTCATAGTAGCGACCTAGAAAATAACTGCCGAGAACTTTATTGGGATATTGCTTCTTGGCTAGTCTTCCCAAGTCGTTAAGGGCATCCCATTGTTTTCTCTTTTCTGCAGCCGTTCCTACCGCAATAAAATCGTTGATCCGAATTGGATTGCTGATCTCAAATAAGTCTTCAATCGCAGCGTATTTATCCATTAAATATTCATATAGAGGTGTTTTTGTGGTCATCAAAACTTCGGCGTATTCTTTTTGGCTGATGGGTCGGTAAATTGAAAATAATTTCTCCAGTGCATTGGGAATACCACGTGCTACCAACGAGTAGTGATTCGCGTCTTCAAAGTTGTCGAAGTAGTAGTTGAAGTTTTCATCCTTAAGCGGATTTAATTTTCGATCTAATATTTCTGCAGACTCTTTGAGCGAACGCACATCATCAGATCCCGTAGCGAGATAGTAGAATATTTTTTCGTTGATATTTGGAATTCTATTTTCGAGTCGCTCGTCCATAGAGGGAGAGAGGTCTGGACTCAGAATGACAAAACCATTGAATAACACAGGGGTTTTAAATAAGTAATAGTTTAGAAAGTTTGCCGTTACATCGTGACCCACAGCAATGATAAATTTTGCGGTTCGGTAATTTTTATCGAGGTGCGGAATTAATTCCAGGCCAATGAATTCAAAAAAGTCCGCCCCACTGTCCGACGGCATAAAGTTTTGTGAATCGTAGAAAGTATCGTCATAACGCTTATTTCCCTGCATAATGCCGACGACGATCGCTTCGGGCATGTCTTCCCAATAACTGAAGTAATCTACGTTTCCAGCGACAGGCTCAAAGAGATAGTCTCCGTCGAGAACCAAAACAATAGGATAAGTAGTGTTTCCGTTTGGGTCGTAGTTGCGCGGAAGTTGAATTTTCAGCTTTCGTGTATCGTCCAAACGCGTCGAATAAAATTCCTGATACGATACCTGAGCAGTGGATGTCAGGTAGGTAAGTATACAAATGGTTAACAAAAAGAGGTTTTTCATTTGTGGTGGTTTAAGTTGTAAATAATTCCTGTTGATGTTTAAAGTAACAGTCGGAAAAGTTAAATAAAACTTCTGAGTTAACTACGTTTTCTGTTGTAAAAAGGTAATAGAACCAAAGAGAGTATCCCGATAATTACTGTTGTGGAGAAATTTGAAATCCACACGATCCATCCGAATGCGATGCCCACGGTTTTGAGAATCCCAAAAACACTCAAAATTGCAGCGATGGCAAATGGGTAGCTTCCAAAGCCGCTGTTGGTGAAACTAAACACGAAGCCGCCGACCACAAACACAATGATGGCGGTTCCGAAAGGCACGCTTGCCGTTTCGGGCAATGCGAATAATGCTGCGTAGAAAGCTAGGAAGTACAGCATCCAAATGAGAATGGTATGAAAGAGAAAAGCTCCTTTTTTTCGCATTTTCACGACGCTGAAAATACCGTCTTTTAGTCCTGTTAGAAAGGTTTTTATTTTATTGTTGACTCCCGAACGCGAGAATCTCAGATACAGTGCCAAGCCGACGACGAATACAATTCCGACTAAGCCTAAGGTAAGCAGTGTTTTGGCGGGAATGTTTTGGGCGGCATAATCATACAATACGTCGTATTCGATGATGAGTGCGACTGATGTGAAAATGGCTAAGAAAATCAGGTCAACGGCACGTTCTGATATAATGGTGCCAAAACCTTTTTGAAAAGGAATCCGTTCGTATTTGTGCAACAGGGCGGCACGAGAAACTTCTCCACTTCTCGGTATGAATACGTTCAGAAGATAACCCACAGAAAGTGCCATAAAGTTATTGGCTAATTTCGGATGGTAACCTAAGGGCGCTAACATAAAATTCCATCGATACGCTCTGGAAAGATGGCTTAAGATGTTGAGCAGCACAGCCAAAACAACGAAAAAGTAATTGGCGCTCGAAAAATGCTTCTTTGTTTCGGTGATCTGTTCAGGGGTAAAGGTGTAGTAGATATACCCTATCAAGAAAACACCAAGCCCTAGAGGGATGGTTATTTGCAGAAACTTAGAAAGCGAGCGTTTCAAGTTATTTGAGTAGGTTTGTTTCTTCGTCAGGGAAAACCAAGGTGGGTTTAAACGACTTTGCCTCTTCGGCATCCATTAAGGCATAGGTAATCAGAATGAGAATGTCGCCAGGGGCTACTTTTCTAGCAGCAGCACCATTTAAGGTGATTTCTCCACTGTTTCGCGGCCCAGGAATAACATACGTTTCCAGCCGTTCGCCATTGTTGTTGTTGACTATCTGCACTTTTTCGCCTTCGATAATGTTGGCGGCATCCATCAAATCCTCGTCAATAGTAATGCTGCCGATATAATTTAAATCGGCGCCAGTAACTTTTACTCTGTGGATCTTAGATTTAACTACGTGTAATAGCATGTTTACTTAGGTATTAATTTAAAGGCATATTATCAATTAATCGAACTTCGCCTATAAAAGCTGCGATAAAAGCGCGATGTTTTGCTGAGGGGTCTTTTTTTGTCGCTGTCTCTAGCGTTTCCTCATTGGCAATATCAAAATATTCGAGCTCTATCTTCGAGTTATTCAAAAATCGTTCCGAAACAAATTCATTCAACTCTTCAATGGATTGCGTTGGAAATTTCTCTCTGACTTCCATTAAAGTTGCATAAATCAAGCTCGCTTCCTCTTGCTCTTCCTTGTTCAGGCGCTGGTTTCGCGAACTCATGGCAAGGCCGCTTTTCTCCCTGACAATTGGACAGCCAACAATCTCAATCGGCAATTTTTCCAATTGTACTAGCTTTTTGATAATTTGCAATTGTTGAAAATCTTTTTCGCCAAAATACGCTTTATTTGGTTTTACGATATCAAATAGTTTTGAAACTACGGTCCCCACACCGTCAAAGTGTCCGTTGCGATGCTTTCCTTCCATCTGGTGTTCAAGGCCTCCAAAGTTGTAGGACGAAGCGGCAATTTCTTCTTCATAAATATCGTCGATCGTAGGAATGTAGATCATCACATGGCCGTCGAGCGTTTCCAAAAGCCGGAGATCATCGTCAAGCGTCCGTGGATACTTGTCTAAATCTGTTGCATTGTTGAATTGGGTGGGGTTAACAAAAATGCTGACTACCACCAAATGGTTTTCGGATAATGCGCTCTTTACCAAAGCTAGATGACCTTCGTGGAGGGCGCCCATAGTGGGCACAAACCCAACTTGGCTTTTATCGGCACTTAGGCCCTTTGATCGAAAGTCGGAAATAGCTTCAGCCAACGACTTTTTATTAGTGAATTTTGACATTCAAATTTTTTTGTAGCGCGCAAAATTACTATATTCAAGTGAATCTACATAAAATTTCGTAATTTTGCATGTTTTTACAGCGCTCTATGTTTTTAGCTTTTCGAAAATGAGAATATAAAGTAGAGTATATTCTAAATATTATAATAATTTCAAAAACCTATTTTAGATGAAAGATAAAAGAGTCTTGTATGTGTCTTCAGAAGTTGTTCCATACCTTCCTGAGACCGAGATTTCTTCAATGTCGTTTGAAGCACCAAGAATGATTAACAATGCCGGAGGACAAATCCGAATTTTTATGCCAAAGTACGGCAATATTAACGAACGAAGACACCAATTACACGAGGTGATTCGGTTGTCCGGTATGAATTTAGTAATAAACGATTTAGATATGCCGCTCATTATCAAGGTGGCATCTATCCCGAGAGAGCGAATTCAGGTATATTTTATTGATAACGACGAATATTTCAAGCGAAAGGCTACGTATACCGATGAAGACGGAGCCATGTTTGAGGATAATGATGAGCGCGCAATATTTTTCGCAAAAGGAGTTCTAGAAACCGTGAAAAAATTGAATTGGGCACCCGATGTCATCCATATTCACGGATGGCTTGCTTCTTTCTTGCCAGTTTACTTGAGAAATTACTACGACAACGAACCCTTGTTCGAAAACAGTAAGATAGTAACTTCGGTTTATGACACTGGATTTGAAGGTGTTCTAGGAACCGATACCATCAGTAAGGTATTGTTCGATGAATTGGATGAAGAAGCGATTGCCGAACTAAAAGAGCCGACGTATATCAACTTGATGAAGTTGGCGATAAAAAATTCAGATGCCGTAATTCTAGGTACCCCAGAGATCGACCCTGAATTGGAATCGTATTTAGAAACTTGGTCTAAACCCGTGTTAAAGTATCATAAAAAGGAGGAGTTTTCACAGCCTTATATGGATTTTTATCGCGACGAAGTATTAGGGTAAAAAATAAATTCTTTTTATGAAGGTAGCTAAATTGTGGTTTAAAACAGGAGCTGTTTTATTATTGATAATAGCAATGGCATCCTGCCAAGACGACTTAAGTACAATTGGTGCAGAGCTTTTAGGCTCCGAGACCCCCACTGGAATTCTCGATGATTCACACACTGTAGTGGCATACAGTCAACAAATGGGCCCAGTGCAATCGAACCGTTTGCCGTCGTATCAACTAGGAATTTACAACAGTCCGGTCTATGGCAAGTCAACCGTGAATTTGCTTTCGCAACTGACAATGCGAGTAAATAATCCCAAGTTTGGTGATAGCGCTGTAGTGGATAGTGTTTTTATATACCTGCCCTATTATAGCACAGAAACAGTAGCAGACAGCGTCCCCACATACGAACTAGATTCGATTTATAGTAGATCGCAGATGAACATAAGTATCTACGAATCACAATATTATTTAAGAGAATATGATCCCGGAACTGGCTTTGAAGAGTTCCAAGCCTATTATAGTGATCAAGGAGAAGCCTTCGACGGTTTCGTCGGTCAGGAATTAGGACGTGTAGAATCGTTTACGCCTTCTGCGCAGGGTTTTGTCTTTGACTTGGGAGATGACGAGAAAGAAAACTTGGCTCCTGGACTTCGGGTAAAACTCGATTCTATTTTCTTTCAAGAGAAAATAATCGATAAAGAAGGGACAGATGGGTTGCGAAATAACACCAATTTTAGAGATTATTTCCGAGGACTATATTTCAAAGTGGATTCGCAAAATAACGATGGGAGCTTCTTCCTATTTGATGCTTCTAAAGCAGTATTGACAGTATACTACAGCTTTTTGCCTGAAGATTCAGAAAATAGAAAAAACGAGAAGTTTAATTTAGACATGAAAGGCGTTATTGTAAATACTTTCGAAAACGCACCCCTTCCGCAGCATATTCAATCGGTTGTGGAAAACCCCAACCGAGAGCAAGGAGAAGAGAATTTATTCTTGCGTGGCGGTGAAGGAATTATGACCGTGGTAGACCTTTTTGGTCCAGACGTTGATGGCGATGGTGTGCCCGAAGAACTTGAAATGTTGCGTGCAAAAGAGTGGCTGATCAATGAAGCAAATCTCGTTTTTTATGTGAATCAAGATCTCATGGCAGGAGGAAGCCATGAGCCAGAACGAATATCAATTTACGACTTAAAAAACAACGCGTTGTTAGCCGACTACTTTTCAGACCCAACAGGAGGGATGCCGGCAAAAGAGGCTCTGGTAAATCACTTAGGCAAATTAGAGCGGGGCAGCGACGAACACGGTGAGTATTATAAAATAAAAATCACGAATCACGTTAGTAATTTAATTAATAAAGACAGTCTGAACGTCCCGTTAGGGATTGTTGTAACGCAAAACGTAAACAATCGAGCTTTTCAAAAACTTTCTTCATCACAAGAGCCCGATGTCGAGAAAGTTCCGGCGGGATCTGTAATTTCTCCAAAAGGAACCGTCCTTCATGGAAATAGATCTTTTAATGAGGAAAAGCGGTTAAAGCTTCAGATTTATTACACAGAACCAAACTAGAGTTTTATGAGTGGAATTGTAGGATATATTGGCAAAAGAGATGCATACCCAATCCTGTTTAAAGGGCTGAAGCACTTTGAGTTTCGTGGATATGATAGTGCAGGAATTGCTGTTCATAGCGGAACCGACATAGAATACAGCAAAACGGTAGGGAAAATTGCCAAACTCGAAGAAAAGGCTAAAGAAGAGATGTCTGGTAAAGGCACATTAGGTTTTGCGCACACACGATGGGCAACTCACGGTGAACCTAGCGATATCAATAGCCATCCGCATTTTTCAAATAGTGGCGATTTGGTCATTGTTCACAACGGAATTATCGAAAACTATTCTTCGCTCAAACAGGAATTGAGCAATCGTGGTTATACGTTTTATTCCGATACCGATACCGAAGTGCTCGTAAACCTTATTGAAGATATTCAAAAGAACGAGGATGTAAAACTTGGAAAAGCAGTTCAAATTGCCCTAAATCAAGTGATAGGCGCTTATGCTATTGCAGTAATTGACAAGAAAAAGCCAAATGAAATAGTCGTTGCAAAACTTGGAAGCCCATTAGCTATCGGAATTGGTGATGACGAATATTTCTTAGCCAGCGACGCTTCTCCGTTTATCGAATATACCAATAATGTCATTTATTTGGAAGATGAAGAAATGGCCATTATTCGAAAAGGTCGCGAGGTCCGTGTTCGAAAAATAAAGGGCGATAAAAAGGTGGCTCCCTATGTTCAGGAATTGCAGTTAAATCTTGAGCAAATTGAAAAAGAAGGCTTTGACCACTTTATGATCAAGGAAATCCATGAGCAACCAAAAGCAATCCGTGATACGTATCGCGGAAGATTGTTGGCCAAGGAAGGAATCATCCGAATGAGTGGATTAGAAGATTATCTCGATAAGTTTCTTCAAGCCGATCGAATCATCATTGTAGCTTGCGGTACTTCTTGGCACGCGGGATTGCTCGCGGAATACATATTTGAAGAACTGGCGCGAATCCCCGTTGAAGTTGAATATGCGTCTGAATTCCGATATAGAAATCCGATAATTACCGAAAAAGATATTGTGTTCGCTATTTCTCAAAGTGGCGAAACAGCCGATACATTAGCCGCAATAAAACTCGCAAAGTCTAAAGGGGCTTTGGTTTATGGCGTATGTAACGTCGTGGGGTCTTCCATCTCACGCGAAAGCCATTGTGGTAGTTACACCCACGCGGGACCAGAAATTGGGATGGCGTCTACCAAGGCATTTTCTACACAAATCATGGTGTTGGCGATGATGGGGCTCCGATTGGCAAAAGCAAAAGGAACACTTTCACAAACTGAATATATGCGCTATTTAATCGAGTTGGAGAATATTCCAGAGCTCGTTGAAAAAGCCTTAAAGTCTGAAGAGAAAGCCAAAGAAGTGGCCAAGGTTTATATGAACTCGAGAAACTTCCTTTACCTCGGAAGAGGATACAACTTCCCGGTTGCCTTGGAAGGTGCTTTAAAACTGAAAGAGATATCGTATATCCACGCCGAAGGCTATCCCGCAGCAGAAATAAAACACGGTCCGATAGCTCTTATCGACGAGTTTATGCCTGTAGTGGTGATTGCTGTGGAAAGTGATCACTACGATAAGGTGGTGAGCAACATCCAAGAAATAAAAGCGAGAAAAGGAAAAATTATAGCTATCGTTTCCGAAGGAGATGAAGTCGTAAGCAAAATAGCAGACCACGTTATTGAAGTGCCAAAAACATCCGAGATTTTTGCACCGTTAGTAACCGTGATTCCACTACAATTCTTGGCGTATCACATTGCCGTTATGCTAGATCGCGATGTGGATGCACCGCGAAACTTGACAAAATCGGTGATGGTAGAATAATTTTTTGCAGAAACCATTATTTGTGAAAACGACTGGTATCGACTATCGAAAGTTGATGCCAGTCGTTTTTTTTATCGGTGCCGACTGCTTACTTTTATGGGTAAATTAATTGGATTAATTCTTGAAGCCCGCTTGAATCATGAAAGTCATCAACCTCATTTCCGGCCCTCGAAACCTCTCTACCGCGTTAATGTATTCTTTTGCTCAAAGAGACGATATGTGCGTTTTGGATGAACCTTTTTACGGATACTATTTAAAAAATGCCGACATAAAAATCAATCATCCTTCAAAACATGAGGTTATGGAATCGATGGAGTTGGACCAAAGCAAAGTGGTTTCACATATCAATGCACTTTCAAAAAAACACCATGTTTTTGTAAAAGGAATGGCACATCACTATTTGGACGACGATCCGAAATTTATTTTAGATTGGCAGAATGTGATGTATATCCGCCATCCGAAGAAACTGATTACTTCGTTTTCGAAAGTGATCAATAACCCGAGCCTGGCCGATATCGGGATTAAAAAGTCTTCGGAAATGTTTGAGTATTTAAAGAAGAACGGTAAAAATCCAGTTGTAATCGACAGTGATGAACTCCTCAAGAACCCAGAAGCCTATTTAAAGAATTTATGTGATTTATTGGATCTTCCATTTACAAAAAAAATGCTGTCTTGGAAGAAGGGAGGTATTCCAGAAGATGGAATTTGGGCAAAACATTGGTATACGAATGTCCATAAATCCGATGGATTCGCCATGCAGAAAAGTAGTTATGGCCCGTTTCCGGAGCATTTACAACCGCTATTGGAAGAGGCCTTGCCTTATTATAACGTGCTAAAAAATAATATTTTAAAAAATAATTGATATGCTTCAAAAATCAAATCCACAGAACGACGATATAAAAGTATTTGTAAAGGACAGGCTCTATCCTCGTGAAGAGGCAAAAGTCTCTGTATTCGATAGTTCCGTACAAGGCGGTGATGCAGTTTGGGAAGGACTTCGCGTTTATCCTGAGGGCATTGTTTCGCTGAAAGCCCATTTGGATCGGTTGTTTGCTTCGGCGAAAACCCTTGCTTTTGAAGATATTCCGTCTCGAGAATTTATTAAAGATGCGATTAGACAAACTTTAGATGCCAACGGGATGCAAGACAATACCCACATTCGGCTTACGTTGACACGGGGGGAAAAAATCACGAGCGGCATGGATCCTCGACTCAACCAAAGCGGATCTTGCCTGATTGTTCTTGCCGAATGGAAGCCATTGGTCTATGACAACGACCACGGAATAAAAGTGATAAGCACAAGCCAACGTCGAAATTCGCCACAGTTTTTAGATAGTAAGATCCATCACAATAATTTACTCAATAATATCATTGCAAAAATTCAAGCCAACGTGGCGGGGAAAGATGCAGGGCTGATGTTGGACGATCGTGGCTTTGTTGCCGAACTCAACGGGAGCAATGTCTTTATGGTAGAAAATGGCGAAGTGTTTACACCCTTTGCCCACGCATGTTTGCCTGGAATTACGCGAAATGCCGTAATCGAAATGTGCAGAAATGAAAAGATTAAGATTACGGAAGCCGATTTGAGTCTCTCGCAATTCTACAATGCTGATGGAGTTTTTGCCACAGGAACTATGGGTGAGTTAACGCCCATTGTCGAAATCGACGGACGTTCTATCGCGAAAGATGATGCGCTTCAAAAACGCATTATTTCTCTATATACGAAAGAGGTTAGAA
>Ga0209075_1002135_pt1 | contig 17712 bp, 18 predicted proteins | sample Stecom2011_FD_187523 | JGI IMG/M metagenome (GOLD analysis project Ga0209075, IMG submission 187523) | Agricultural soil microbial communities from Utah to study Nitrogen management - Steer compost 2011 (SPAdes) (version 2) | ecosystem: Environmental > Terrestrial > Soil > Agricultural land...
TTCAGAACCGCCAGGTCGGTTTCCGGGTCGCTGCCGATCACCCGGGCCAGGGTCTCGCGACCGTCCTTCAGCGCCACCACGATCTGGTCGGCGCCGGTGGTCACGTGGTTGTTGGTCAGCAGGTAGCCGTCGTCGGTCATGATCACCGCCGAGCCGAGACTGGATTCCAGGCGGCGCTGGCGCGGCAGGCTGTCACCGAAGAAGTGGCGGAACAGCGGATCCTGGTAAAGCGGGTGATCGGGCTTGCTGACCACCTTGGTGGTATACAGGTTCGCCACCGCGGGGGCCGCGCGGTCCACGGCGCGGGCATAGGACACCGGTCCCTCGATGCCGGGCAGGGTGAACGCGGGCGCCTGTGTCCCGGAGAGCCCGACCCATTCGGGGTGCCGCTCGATCAGCAGCAGGGCCAGCAGCAGCCCGGCCAGCAGCGGCCAGCCGAAGTAGCGCACGCGCTCGCGCAGCCGCTGGCCGTCGGGGACGCTGGCGGCGAACCAGCGTGGCAGGGTGCGGCCCATGCGGCGGCGCCAGCCGCCACCCTCGGCCCGGGCACGCAGGAGCGGGAGACTGTTCAAGGCCCGCAGCAACGGTAAGATTCGCTTTCTCGACACGAGCGACCCCTCGATGAAGTCGCGACATTATACGGACGCGCCTTGCGGATAAGCAGCCGTCCGGCTGCCAAAAGGAACTCCCCATGGGTATAGACCTGTCTACCTTGGTTTTCGAAACCGACCGCTACCTGGCTGCCGGGCAGATTGCCGACTACTGCCCCAACGGCCTGCAGGTGCAGGGGCGCCCCCGGGTTCGCCGGATCGTCTCCGGGGTCACCGCCAGCCAGGCCCTGCTAGATGCCGCCGTGGCCGACAACGCCGATCTGGTGCTGGTGCACCACGGCTATTTCTGGAGGAACGAGGATCCCCGTGTGGTCGGCATGAAGCAGCGGCGCCTGAAGACGCTGCTCAACCATGACATCAGCCTGGTGGCCTATCACCTGCCGCTGGATGTGCATCCGGAAGTGGGCAACAACGTGCAGCTGGCGCGCCTGCTTGGCCTGCAGGTGGACGGTCCGCTGGAAGCCGACAATCCGCGCAGCGTGGTCCTGCTGGGGCATCTGGCGGAGCCAATGAGCGCCGCGGACTTCGCCCGCCGCGTGGCTACGGCGCTGAACCGCGAGCCGCTGCTGGTAGACAGTGACCGCCCGGTGCGGCGGGTCGGCTGGTGCACGGGGGGCGGTCAGGGCTACATCGACCAGGCGATTGCCGCCGGGGTGGATCTGTATCTGACCGGCGAAGCCTCCGAGCAGACCTTTCACAGCGCGCGGGAGAACGGCATCGCCTTCATCGCCGCCGGTCACCATGCCACCGAGCGCTACGGAGTGAAGGCGCTGGGCGAGTATCTGGCGCAGCGCTTCGGCATCGAGCATCGCTTCATCGACTGCGACAACCCCGTTTGATCGCTATATGCATATGAAACTTTGTTCTAGTGGTCGGGATTCTTAGAAGAAACCCCGGGTGCTATCGTGCGCGCTCGCCCACGGCCCGTAGGCCGTAATCCCCCCGCACGTGTGAGTAGTCATGGTCGAGAAACTGACGCACCTGAAACAGCTGGAGGCGGAAAGCATCCACATCATTCGTGAAGTGGCCGCCGAGTTCGACAACCCCGTGATGCTGTATTCCATCGGCAAGGACTCGGCAGTCATGCTTCACCTGGCCCGCAAGGCCTTCTATCCCGGCAAGCTGCCGTTTCCGGTGATGCATGTGGACACCCAGTGGAAGTTCCAGGACATGTATCGCTTCCGTGACCGCATGGTCGAGGAAATGGGTCTGGAACTGATCACCCACACCAACCCGGAAGGCATCGCCCAGGGCATCAACCCCTTCACCCATGGCAGCGCCAAGCACACCGACGTGATGAAGACCGAGGGTCTGAAGCAGGCGCTGGACAAGTACGGCTTCGATGCCGCCTTCGGTGGCGCCCGTCGCGACGAGGAAAAGTCGCGCGCCAAGGAGCGCGTGTATTCCTTCCGCGACAGCAAGCACCGCTGGGACCCGAAGAACCAGCGCCCCGAGCTGTGGAACATCTACAACGGCAAGGTGAAGAAGGGCGAGTCCATCCGCGTCTTCCCGCTGTCCAACTGGACCGAGCTGGACATCTGGCAATACATCTATCTCGAGCAGATCCCGATCGTGCCGCTGTACTTCGCCGCCGAGCGCGAAGTGGTGGAGCTCAACGGCGCGCTGATCATGATCGACGACGAGCGCATCCTCGAGCACCTCACTCCCGAGCAGAAGGCCGGCATCCAGAAGAAGATGGTGCGCTTCCGCACCCTGGGCTGCTACCCGCTAACCGGTGCGGTGGAATCGACCGCCACCACGCTGCCGGAAATCATCCAGGAGATGCTGCTGACGCGGACCTCCGAGCGCCAGGGTCGGGTGATCGACCATGACCAGGCCGGCTCGATGGAAGAAAAGAAACGTCAGGGCTATTTCTGAGGACTCGCTTCATGTCGCATCAATCCGAACTGATCAGCGAGGACATCCTCGCCTACCTGGCCCAGCACGAGCGCAAGGAACTGCTGCGCTTCCTCACCTGCGGCAACGTCGACGACGGCAAGAGCACGCTGATCGGCCGTCTGCTGCACGATTCCAAGATGATCTACGAGGATCACCTGGAAGCCATCACCCGCGACTCCAGGAAGGTCGGCACCACCGGCGACGACGTCGACCTGGCGCTGCTGGTGGACGGCCTGCAGGCCGAGCGCGAGCAGGGCATCACCATCGACGTGGCCTACCGCTACTTCAGCACCGCCAGGCGCAAGTTCATCATCGCCGATACCCCTGGCCACGAGCAGTACACCCGCAACATGGCCACCGGCGCCTCCACCTGCGATCTGGCCATCATCCTGGTCGACGCCCGTCATGGCGTGCAGACCCAGACCCGCCGGCACAGCTACATCGCCTCGCTGCTGGGCATCCGTCACATCGTGGTGGCCATCAACAAGATGGACCTGGTGGGCTTCGATCAGGCGGTGTTCGAGCGCATCCGCGCCGACTATCTGGACTTCGCCGAGCGCATCGGCCTGGACCGTCAGGCCAGTTCGCTGCACTTCGTGCCCCTCTCGGCGCTCAAGGGCGACAACGTGGTCAACCGCTCCGAGCGCGCGCCCTGGTACACGGGCAAGCCGCTGATGGAAATCCTCGAGACGGTGGAGATCGCCGCCGATCGCAATCTTGAGGACATGCGCTTCCCGGTGCAGTACGTGAACCGCCCCAACCTGAACTTCCGTGGCTTCGCCGGCACCCTGGCCTCCGGCGTGGTGCGCAAGGGGGATCCGGTGGTGGCCCTGCCCTCGGGCAAATCCACCCGCATCAAGTCCATCGTCACCTACGAGGGCGAGCTGGAGCAGGCCGGCCCCGGCCAGGCCATTACCCTGACGCTGGAAGACGAGATCGACGTGTCGCGCGGCGACATGCTGGTGCATGCCGACAATCTGCCCCAGGTGAGCGAGAACTTCGAGGCCATGCTGGTCTGGCTGGGCGAGGAGCCCATGCAGCCGGGTCGCAAGTACGACTTCAAGCGCGCGACCAGCTACGTGCCGGGCTCGATTCCCGCGATCCAGTACCAGGTCGACGTGAATACCCTGGAGCAGAGCGCCGCCAGCAACCTGCCGCTGAACGGCATCGCCCGGGTGGCCGTCAGCCTCGACGCCCCCATTGCCCTGGATGGCTACGCGGAAAACCGCACCACCGGCTCGTTCATCGTCATCGATCGGCTGACCAACGTGACCGTGGGCGCCGGCATGATCATCGCGCCGGCCAGCACCCATGGACACAGTGCCCGCAGTGGTCATGTGAGCCGCGAGGAGCGCGCCGAACGCTTCGGCCAGCAGCCGGCCACGGTGCTGTTCTCCGGCCTGTCCGGCGCGGGCAAGAGCACTCTGGCCTATGCCCTGGAGCGCAAGCTGTTCAACATGGGCCGCGCGGTGTTCGTGCTGGATGGTCAGAACCTGCGTCACGACATCAACAAGGGGCTGCCGCAGGACCGGGCCGGTCGGACCGAGAACTGGCGCCGCGCCGCGCTGGTGGCGCGCCAGTTCAACGAGGCGGGCCTGCTGACCCTGGCCGCCTTCGTGGCGCCCAGTGCGGAAGGTCGCGAACAGGCCAAGGCCATCATCGGTGCCGAGCGCCTGGTCACCGTCTACGTGCAGGCCTCGCCGCTGGTCTGCCGCGAGCGCGACCCGCAGGGGCTGTACGCCGCCGGCGAGGACAACATCCCCGGCGAGTCCTTCCCCTATGACGTGCCGCTGGATGCCGACCTGGTGGTCAACACCCAGTCCCACTCGGTGGATGAGTGCGTGCAGCAGGTGGTGGATCTGCTGCGCAGCCGCGCCTTCATCTGATCCGCCGCGCCGCAACGCAAAAGGCCCGCCATTTCGGCGGGCCTTTTTTCGCTGCCGGGCGCTCGTCCTACTTGCCGGCGACCTGTTCGGCATTCAGCAGCTTGCGGGCATGGGCCACTTCCAGGGCTTCCATGGCGTTGGCCGGCTGAATGGAAACCGCCATCTCCAGGTGCTCCAGCGCCTTGGCGCGTTCCTTCTTGCCATATACGTAGTTCAGGGCATTGGCATATTCGTAGTGGCCGATGGGCAGGGTATCGGCCTGCTGGAAAGAGCGCTGGAAGTAGTGCTCCATCTTGTCCGGGCTGACGCCATAGGTCATGCGGCCGACCATCTTGCCCACCTTGCGGATCACCCCGGCGTGGTAGCCGCCGTACAGGGCCAGCGCATAGGGATGTTTCGGATGCTGCTTGAGCAGCTCGTCGAGCTGGTCGGGGATCTGCGAGGTGTAGCCCCGCTTGAGCACCACCGGCACCGACAGCTCCTCGCCCAGGCGCGCCTTGGCGTAGACGCCGCCGAACATGGCGACCGAATCGGCCTTGATCAGGTCGCCGGCCTTTTCGTTGTAGGCGATGACCTCTTCCAGCAGGCGGTGCTTCTCGTCCTGGTCGTCTGCCAGGAACATGGCGTAGATCACCTGGGCGTACATGGCCGGCACCTGGCCGCCAACGCCAAGGGCCAGGCCGCGGGCCTTGGCTTCGGCGAAATCACCGCGGAACAGCAGGCGCCAGACTTCCTGCAGCTCGGCGGCATAGGCCTCGGCTTCCTCGGGCGCGCCGGTGAAGGCGGTCTCGCTGGTGGTGCGCTGCAGGGCCTCGGGATATTGCTCGGCCATGCGGCGCACCCAGTCGGCGTCAGGGAAGGGGTAGTCGCCAAAACCCAGGGTCAGCCTGGGCCAGGCCTGGCGCAGCTTGTCGCCGCTGTAGTCGAAGGCGCTCTGGTCGAACGGGAAGGCTTTCCAGTCGGGATTGGCCTGCACGCCGAAGCTGAGCAGGGCGAGCACGAGGAGGAAGATGCGCATGGCGGTGGGACCCTGTTTTTGTTGTGGTGGTCCGCCAGCTTAGCCATGCCGCCGGGCAGGAAAGCCCATCCTAGGTTCTGTGCGTCCGACTAGGAGAGGGTTTCCCTGGGGTTGGCCTGCTGCCGATACTGGTTCGGTGACACTCCTGTGTGCTGACGAAACAGTCGGGCGAAGAAACTGGCATCGTCGTAACCCACCTCGTAGCTGATGGTCTTGATGCTCTTGCGCGAGGAAATCAGCAGGTTCTTCGCGGTTTCGATGCGCAGGCGCTGCAGGTAGTGCAGAGGCTTGTCCCCGGTGGCGGCCTGGAAGCGGCGCATGAAGTTGCGAATGCTCATGCCGTGGTGGCGGGCGATGTCCTCCAGGCGAAACTTCTCCGTGTAGTGCTCCTCCATCCAGTGCTGGATCTGCAGGATGGCCATGTCACGATGCAGTTTCTGTCCGCCGAAGCCGATGCGCCCGGGAGTGTAGCTGCGCTGCACCTCGTGCAGCACGTCGCGCGCCACCGTCTGGGCGATCTCCAGTCCGCAGAAGCGCTCGATCAGGTGCAGGTAGAAGTCGCAGGCCGAGGTGCTGCTGGCGGCGCAGTACAGGCGGCCGGCATCGGTCTGGTGCTTGTCGCGGTTGAGCTGCACCTGGGGGAAGCGTCGGACGAACTCGTCGAAGAACCGCCAGTAGGTGGTGGCTTCCTTGCCGTCCAGAAGGCCGGCCTCGGCCAGCCAGAACACGCCGCTGGCTTCCGCGCACAGGGTGCTGCCGGCGCGATGGCTCTCCCGCAGCCGGTCGAGGACCTGGGGGTGGCGCTGGCGCAGGGCGTCGAAGTCGCCCCAGAAGGCGGGCAGCACGAGGATGTCGGCGGTATCGAGGGCGCCTTCGACCGGTAGCTGCACGCCGCTGAAGCTGCGGGCCGGCCGGCCGTCGGGGCTGACCAGACGCGTCTCGAAGGCGGGACGGCTGCCCAGGCCCTGACGGATGCCGAGGCGCAGGCTGGCCATGTGGAAGAGGTCGCAGGCCTGCATCAGGGTGGAGGCCAGCACGCCTTCACAGGCAAGGATGCTGACCCGTCGCAGTGGAGTGATTGGCTCGTTCATTGTTCTTGTGGTGATTCAGCCAGTAGATGGCCGAATCGTCTGTTTTTTTGGCGAAACTGTCCAGTGTGAAGCTGGGCGCTGCTCGCCTAGAGTCAGGCAGACCCATGCAGCCATCAGGTGACAACAATGATTCCAAGAACCCTGTTCAGCGCTGACCACGAGCTGTTCCGCGATTCGGTCCGCAAGTTCCTCGAACAGCATGCCGTGCCCTTCCATGCCCAGTGGGAAAAGAACGGGCATGTGGATCGGGCTCTCTGGTACAAGGCGGGCGAGGCGGGCCTGCTGTGTTCCCATCTCCCCGAGGCCTACGGCGGCGCGGAAGCCGACTTCCTGTACAGCGCAGTGGTGATCGAGGAGATCGCCCGGCTAGGCCTTACCGGCATCGGCTTCTCCCTGCATTCGGACATCGTGGCGCCCTACCTGCTGCATTACGGCTCGGAGGAACAGAGGCGCCGCTACCTGCCGCGCATGGCCAGCGGCGAGCTGATCGGCGCGATCGCCATGACCGAGCCGGGAGCCGGTTCCGACCTGCAGGGCGTGCGCACCACCGCCGTGCTGGATGGCGATGAGTATGTGATCAACGGTTCCAAGACCTTCATCACCAACGGCTGGCTGGCCGATCTGGTCGTGGTGGTGGCCAAGACCGACCCGCAGGCGGGCGCGCGCGGTACCAGCCTGTTCCTGGTGGAGACCGGCACGCCGGGCTTCAGCCGCGGGCGACGCCTGGAGAAGGTCGGCATGAAGGCCCAGGACACCTCGGAGCTGTTCTTCCAGGACGTGCGGGTGCCCAGGGAGAACCTGCTGGGCCAGGCGGGCATGGGCTTCGCCTACCTGATGCAGGAGCTGCCCCAGGAGCGCCTGACCGTCGGCGTCGCGGCGCTGGCCTCGGCCGAAGCCGCGCTGGGCTGGACCCTGGACTACACCCGTGAGCGCAAGGCCTTCGGCAAGGCGGTGGCGGACTTCCAGAATACCCGCTTCAAGCTGGCCGAGATGGCCGCGGAGATCCAGGTGGGCCGGGTGTTCACCGATCGCTGCCTGGAACTGCACCTGCAGGGCAAGCTGGACGTGCCCACCGCGGCCATGCTCAAGTACTGGGCCACCGAGCTGCAGTGTCGGGTGCTGGATGAGTGCGTACAGCTGCACGGCGGCTACGGTTACATGTGGGAGTACCCGGTGGCGCGGGCCTGGGCGGATGCCCGGGTGCAGCGCATCTATGCGGGAACCAACGAAATCATGAAGGAGATCATCGCGCGGTCGCTCTGAGCCGCGCGGCACATGCCATGGTCGCCCGATATGCCGTCGATCCGCACTGCTTTCCCGGCTGGGATGGCACTGTCGCCGGGGCACGGCGCCTGCAACAGGCGCTGGCGGCCCAGGTGCGGCTGCGGGACGAGTTTCCCCTGCCGCTGCGCCTGATCGCCGGGCTGGATGTGGGCTTCGAGGAGCGCGGCCGCATCACCCGGGCGGTGGCGGTGCTGCTGGACGGCAGAACAGGCGAGGCGCTCGGCGAGGTGGTGGTGCGGCGCGCCACCAGCATGCCCTATATTCCGGGCCTGCTGTCCTTTCGCGAACTGCCGGCCCTGCTGCAGGCGCTGAGCGAGCTGCCGGGACGCCCCGATCTGCTGTTCGTCGACGGCCAGGGCATCGCCCATCCCCGGCGCCTGGGCATTGCTGCTCATCTGGGCGTGGTGGCGGACCTGCCCAGCATCGGCGTGGCCAAGACGCTGCTGGTGGGCGCCGGCGAGGCGCCCGGGCCAAGGCGCGGGGAGCGAACCCCGCTGCTCGATGGCGAAGAGCAGATCGGCTGGCTGCTGCGCAGCAAGGATGGCGTGCGACCGCTGGTCGTCTCGCCCGGGCATCGGGTGAGCCTGCTGGCCGCCCCCGAACTGGTGCTGCGCTACGTCACACGCTACCGCCTGCCGGAGCCTACGCGTCTGGCCGACAGGCTGGCATCGCGACGGGCACCGGGGATGCGCTAGTTGCAATTTTTCGGCGCTGCGGCATAATCCCGCGACTTTCCTGCGGGGACCGCCTAGCTCCACGGGAAACAGGCGGTGATGCCTAGACCGCCGCGCTACTCCTTGTTCTGCCAAACGCGGACGCGAAGACCCGAGCCCCCGAAAGCGTCTGCACCGGCTCCCGCCCTGGCCTTGCCAGGGTGCGTACTATTCAGTAAGATTCGCCGTCTTATTTTCAGGGCGGCCCCTGAGGCTTATAAAGAATGAAAACTTTTTCTGCTAAACCGGAAACCGTAAAGCGCGACTGGTACGTCGTCGACGCTGCCGGTCAGACCCTGGGTCGTCTGGCCACCGAGATCGCGAGCCGTCTGCGTGGCAAGCACAAGCCCGAGTACACCCCGCACGTTGATACCGGCGACTACATCGTCGTGATCAATGCCGAGCAGGTACGTGTCACCGGCAACAAGGCCGCCGACAAGAAGTACTACTCGCACTCCGGCTTCCCGGGTGGCATCAAGGAAATCAATTTCGAGAAGCTGATCGCCAAGGCTCCCGAGCGTGTGATCGAGACCGCGGTCAAGGGCATGCTGCCGAAGAACCCGCTGGGTCGCGACATGTATCGCAAGCTGAAGGTGTACAAGGGTTCCGTGCACCCGCACGCCGCTCAGCAGCCTCAAGAACTGAAGTTTTAACGGGAATAGCTCATTATGTCGGCGACTCAAAATTACGGCACTGGCCGTCGCAAGACTGCTACCGCTCGCGTCTTCCTGCGTCCGGGTACTGGCAAGATCACCATCAACAACCGCACCCTGGAAAACTTCTTCGGTCGTGAAACCGCCCGCATGGTGGTTCGCCAGCCGCTGGAGCTGACCGAGAACACCGAGAAGTTCGACGTGTACGTCACCGTCCTGGGTGGTGGTGTCAGCGGTCAGGCAGGCGCCATTCGCCACGGCATCACCCGTGCGCTGATCTCCTACGACGAAACCCTGCGCAGCCCGCTGCGCAAGGCCGGCTTCGTGACTCGCGACGCCCGTGAAGTGGAGCGCAAGAAGGTCGGTCTGCGCAAGGCGCGCAAGCGTCCGCAGTACTCCAAGCGCTAACTCGCGTTACCGCTTCGAAGAGAACGCCCGAGCCGTATGGCCCGGGCGTTTTTTTATGCGCCGAAAGTTTGGGTGCGACAACGTGACACAGAGCGGAAAGCCCCGTGGCTCAAGGGCTCTGCCACGGTCGGGGACGGGCTGTTACCTTGCCAGCAGGGGGGGTTTTCTTTAACATTCAGCAAATTTTTTTGGCCTCAACCTTGAAAATTTACTTCAAGACCCGGGTTCAACCGGGTCGCAAAGCTGATGGGAGACGACTGAATGAGCAATGACGGCGTGAATGCTGGCCGGCGTCGCTTCCTCGTCGCAGCCACCTCCGTGGTGGGTGCGGCTGGAGCGGTGGGGGCGGCGGTCCCGTTCGTGGGATCGTGGTTCCCGAGCGCCAAGGCCAAGGCCGCAGGTGCACCGGTGAAGGTGAATATCAGCAAGATCGAACCGGGTCAGCAGATGGTCGCCGAATGGCGCGGCCAGCCCGTGTTCATCCTGCGTCGCACCGAGGAAACCCTGAAAAACCTGGCTGGTCTGGAAGGCACCGTGGCCGACCCGGACTCCCAGGCCTCCGAACAGCCGGCCTACGTGGATTCGAAGCACCGCGCAATCAAGCCGGAAATCCTGGTTGTGGTCGGACTGTGCACCCACCTGGGCTGTGCTCCGTCCTTCCGTCCCGAAGTGGCTCCCGCCGACCTGGGCCCCGACTGGAAGGGCGGCTACTTCTGTCCCTGCCACGGCTCCAGGTACGACCTGGCCGGTCGCGTCTTCAAGGCGCAGCCCGCTCCCTTGAACCTGCCGGTGCCGCCGCATTCGTACGAGTCGGATGACGTCATCGTCATCGGTGTGGACCAGGAGAACGCCTGATGAGCAAATTCATGGAATGGATCGATGCACGCTTCCCCGCGACCAAGATGTGGGAAGACCATCTGTCCAAGTACTATGCCCCGAAGAACTTCAACTTCTTCTACTTCTTCGGCTCCCTGGCGCTGCTGGTGCTGGTCAACCAGCTGCTGACCGGCATCTGGCTGACCATGAGCTTCGAGCCGTCCGCCGAAGGCGCCTTCGCTTCCGTCGAGTACATCATGCGCGACGTGGAGTACGGCTGGATCCTGCGCTACCTGCATTCCACCGGTGCTTCCGCGTTCTTCATCGTGGTGTACCTGCACATGTTCCGCGGCCTGCTCTACGGCTCCTACCAGAAGCCCCGCGAGCTGGTGTGGATCTTCGGCATGCTGATCTACCTGGCGCTGATGGCCGAGGCCTTCATGGGCTACCTGCTGCCCTGGGGCCAGATGTCCTACTGGGGTGCGCAGGTGATCATCTCGCTGTTCGGTGCCATCCCGGTGATCGGTGCTGATCTGACCGAGTGGATCCGCGGTGACTACCTGATCTCCGGCATCACCCTGAACCGCTTCTTCGCCCTGCACGTGATCGCCCTGCCGATCGTCCTGCTGGGTCTGGTCGTGCTGCACATCCTGGCCCTGCACGAAGTGGGTTCCAACAACCCCGACGGCATCGAGATCAAGAAGAACAAGGACGAAAACGGCGTTCCGCTGGACGGCATCCCGTTCCACCCGTACTACACCGTCAAGGACATCGTGGGTGTGGTGGTGTTCCTGTTCGTGTTCTGCGCCGTGGTGTTCTTCTTCCCGGAAATGGGCGGCTACTTCCTGGAGAAGCCCAACTTCGAAGAAGCCAACCCGCTGAAGACCCCCGAGCACATCGCGCCGGTCTGGTACTTCACCCCGTTCTACGCCATCCTGCGTGCCGTTCCGGACAAGCTGCTGGGCGTGATCGCCATGGGTGCCGCCATTGCCGTGCTGTTCGTGCTGCCTTGGCTGGACCGTAGCCCGGTCAAGTCCATGCGCTACAAGGGCTGGCTGAGCCGCATCTGGCTGGTGATCTTCTGCATCAGCTTCGTGATCCTGGGCGTACTGGGTGTTCTGCAGCCCACCGACGGCCGCACCCTGCTGGCGCGTATCTGCACCATCCTGTACTTCGCCTACTTCCTCCTGATGCCGTTCTACACGCGCATGGAGAAGACCAAACCCGTTCCGGAAAGGGTGACTGGCTGATGAAAAAGCTCTTCGCTGCACTGATGTTTTCCGTACTGCCGCTGACCGCCATGGCGGCCGGGCCGGCGATTCCCCTGGACAAGGTGGATATCGACCTGACCGACAAGGCGGCGATGCAGGACGGTCTGAAAACCTTCACCAACTACTGCATGGGCTGCCACAGCGCCAAGTTCCAGCGCTATGAGCGTGTCGCCAACGACCTGGGCATTCCGGAAGAAGTCATGATGGAAAACATCGTCTTCACCGATGCCAAGATCGGCGATCACATGAAGATCGGCATGCAGCCGGCCGACGCCAAGGTCTGGTTCGGCGCCGCACCGCCGGATCTGACCCTGGTGGCCCGCGTGCGTGGCACCGACTGGCTGTACACCTACCTGCGCACCTTCTACGAAGACCCGAGCCGCCCGCTGGGCGCCAACAACCTGGTCTTCCCGAACGTGGGCATGCCCAACGTGCTGTCCGACCTGCAGGGTCGCCAGGTGATGGGCTGCAAGCAGGTCCAGGTGGTCGAGAATGGCAAGAAGGTCTTCGATCCGCTGACCGGCACCCCGGTGACCGAGGAAGCCTGCGATCAGCTGACCATCGTGCCCGGCACCGGCAAGCAGACCGAAGCCGAGTTCGACGAAACCGTGAAGAACCTGGTGACCTTCCTGGCCTACTCGGCCAACCCGGTCAAGCTGGAAAGCCAGCGCATCGGCACCTACGTGCTGCTGTTCCTGGCCTTCTTCTTCGTGGTGGCCTACCTGCTCAAGCGCGAGTACTGGAAGGACGTCCACTGATCAGCTGCTGATCTGACCTGAAGCGCGCGCGCCCCCGGGCGCGCGCGCTTTTTCCGTTTATCGAGTTTCCAAATTCAGGAGGGGCACCATGGCCGTGAATCGTCTGGTCTGCTTTTCCGATCCCGCCGATCAGTACAGCCACCGGGTTCGCCTGGTGCTGGCCGAAAAGAACGTGACCGCCCAGATCGTCGACGTGCTCGCCGGCGAACCGTCCGCCGAGCTGCTGGAGACCAATCCCTACGGGGAGGTGCCGGCGCTTGCCGACCGCGATCTGGCCCTGTTCGAGCCGACGGTTCTGCTCGAATACCTGGAGGAGCGCTATCCTCATCCCCCGCTGCTGCCCAGCTACCCCCTGGCGCGCGCCAACATTCGCCTGCTGATGCATCGCATCCAGCGGGACTGGTGTGCCAGGGCCGACCGGATCGCCGACTTCCGGGAGGATGAAGCGGTGCGCGAGCAGATGCGTCAGGCGCTGGCACGCAGCCTGAGCGATACCGCGCCGGTGTTTGCCGGCAAGGCCTTCTTCCTCAGCGATGAGGCCACCCTGGCTGACTGCTGCCTGCTGCCGCTGCTCTGGCGCCTGCCGGCGCTGGGCATCGAACTGCCGCGTTCGGCCAAGCCGCTGCTTGACTATATGGAAAGGGCCTTTGCGCGGCCGGCCTTCCAGGCCAGTCTTTCTTCCCACGAGCGAGCCATGCGCTGAGGAGCATTGCATGAATTCCAGTCGCCCTTATCTGCTGCGAGCGCTCTACGAATGGATCGTGGACAACGACTGCACGCCCCATCTGCTGGTGGATGCGGAATATCCCCGAGTCCAGGTTCCCGCCGGTTACGCCCAGGACGGGCAGATCGTGCTCAACGTCTCCCCGTCGGCGGTGCGCCACCTGCACATGGATAACGATGGCATCAGCTTCGAGAGCCGTTTCGGCGGGGTAGCGCACAGCCTCTATCTGCCCACGGGCTCGATCATGGCCATCTATGCGCGCGAGAACGGCCAGGGGATGGTGTTCGAAATGGAAGAGCCGAGCGAGGAGGCGATACCGGACGGCGACGACACGCCACCGGAGCCGCCACGTCCGTCGGGGCGGCCGAGTCTGAAGGTCGTGAAATGAAAAAGGGCGCCGCAAGGCGCCCTTTTTTTCCATCTGCCGTGCCGGAAACCTCAGTCGGTGTACTGGAACAGCCGCACGATGCGCTGCACGCCGGAAACCCCTTCGGCCGCCCTGGTGGCCTGGTTGGCCTGCTCGCGGCTGACGATGCCCATCAGGTAGACGACGCCGTTCTCGGTCACCACCTTCACATGGCTGCTGGGCAGGCCGGGTGCAAACAGCATGCTGCTCTTGATCCGGCTGGTCAGCAGGGCGTCATTGCTGCGCACCAGCGCGGAGATCGGCTGCTGGATCTGCAGCTCGTTGTGCACCTTCTTGACGCCGACCACCAGGCGCGCCGCCTGTTCGGCCTGATCGCGCAGCTCGGCGCGAGGGGTCTGGCCGGCGAGCAGGATGACGCCGTTGTAGGCGGTGACCACCACGCGCGAGGTAGGCTGGGCCAGGTCCGGATGGGCCTTGAGTACCTGGGAGAGCACCTTGGGCTCCAGGAACTGGTCGTCGATCTTGTTGCCGATGCTGCGGTTGCCGCACCCGGACAATACCAGCGCCAGGCCCAACAAGACGAGAATCAGCGGGTTGCGGGTCATTCTTCACTCCCGAACAGTTGCGTATCGATCTGATCGCACAGGCAATGGATCACCAGCAGATGGACTTCCTGGATGCGTGCCGTGACCTTGGCCGGCACGCGGATCTCCACATCCTCCGGCAGCAGCAGGGAAGCCATGCCGCCGCCGTCGCGACCGGTCAGGGCGACCACGGTCATTTCCCGGTCGTGGGCAGCCTGAATGGCCTGGATCACGTTGGCCGAGTTGCCGCTGGTGGAAATGGCCAGCAGCACGTCGCCCGGCTGGCCGAGGGCGCGGATCTGCTTGGAGAACACCTCGTTGTAACTGTAGTCGTTGGCGATGGAAGTGAGGGTGGAGCTATCCGTGGTCAGGGCCATGGCAGGCAGGCTGGGGCGTTCCCGCTCGAAGCGGTTGAGCAGCTCGGAGGAGAAGTGCTGGGCGTCGCCCGCTGATCCTCCGTTGCCGCAGGAGAGGATCTTGCCCTCGTTGAGCAGGGCCCGGACCATGGCCTGACTGGCCTGCTCGATGTGGGGGATCAGCACTTCCATGGCGCGCTGCTTGGTTTCGATGCTGGCGAGGAAGTGCTGGCGAATACGGGCATGCATGTCCATCGGGTGACCTTCAGGTGTCTTGATTTCAGATTTCGAACGCGTTGCGGATCCAGTCTGACCGGCCGTGGCCCAATGTGACCACATCGAAGCGGCAGGGTTTGCTCGCCCAACGCGTTTCGGACTGGAGGAACAGTTGCGCGGCAATCGCCAGACGCTGGCGCTTGCGCCAGTCGATGCTCTCGATCGCGCCGCCCCAGCCATTGTGACGACGGTAGCGGACTTCGACGAATACTACTGTATCGCCGTCCAGCATAACCAGATCGAGCTCCCCGCGCCGACAGCGCCAGTTGCGGCTGATCAGGCGCAGCCCCTGCCGCTGCAGATGGCGGCAGGCCAGATCTTCTGCCTGCCGCCCACGTTGCTGCGCCGAGTCGCCTGCATCCATCAGTACACGTAGTCGGGCAGGCGGCGAACTCGGCCGTTCTGGATGATCGCCCAGGGCAGCTCCCGCTCGATGCGCTGCTGCTCGGTCATGCCGAGAATGCCGGTCTGCCCGTGGATGCGGGTTTCCGGCAGGGCCTTGAGCTGGGACAGACGCGGCGCCAGCAGGTACGCATCGATACCCATCGCATACAACCGGCCAAGGCTGCCGCTGGCCTGCGGCCACTGGCGGGACACCTGGTCGCGCAGCGGATTGCGTTCGTCGAGCAGCCAGGGTGTCTCGCTGAAACGGATGCCGTTGAGGTCCTGCAACTGGGCGCCTTCGCGGGCGCCGGTGTACAGGTGCGAGGTGGCGTACACGGGGACGTCGCCGGCGTACTGGAAGGTCAGGGTGGGACGAATCTGCTGGGCCTGCAGCGGCGTGGCGGCCAGGAAGATGAAGTCCACATCCGCGCGGCGCGCGGGATCGGCGGCCAGCTCGATGCCCAGGACCTCCTTCAGACGCTGTGCGCGGGCCTCGCTCTGGCGCAGCTGGAACAGGTCGGCGATCTGGCGGGCCAGTTGTACCGGCTGATCGATGCGGCGTGCCGCCAGCAGGGTACCGCCCTGTTGCTGCCAGGCGCGGTTGAAGGCCGCCAGCACCCGATCGCCCCACTCGCCGCGGGGGACCAGCGCTACCGCGCGGCGCATGCCATCGTGCCAGGCGCGGCGGGCGGCCGACTGTGCCTCGTCCTCGGCGGCCAGGCCGAACTGGAACAGCTGGGCGGGGCCCATCTCGTTGCCGTCGTCGTAATTGAGCGCCAGGGTCATGATCGGCAGCTGCGGCATCTGGCCCAGCTCCTTGACCAGGTTCTTCTCCAGGGGCCCGACCACCAGCTGGATGCCTTCGGTCCTGGCCTGGGTGTAGAAGCTGTCCAGCGAAGCGATCTCGGTGGAGTCGTAGAGGATGATCTGCGGCGGATTCTGGCCGCTCTGCTGGGCATGGTAATAAGCCGACATGAAGCCGTCGCGCAGGGCGCGCGCCACATTGGCCAGCTGACCCTGCATGGGCAGCAGCAGAGCCATCTTGCGCAGCGGTTCGGCCGGCAGCTCCTTGAGCTTGCGCAGCGGCGCGGGCAGGTCGAGGGCGGCGGGATGCTGCGGATTGGCGGCCAGCCAGCGGTCGATGGCAGCCTGCTGCATCTCCACGGTCAGTGCATCGCGCACCGCGATGCCCAGGGTCATCCAACCGGCCAGGTCACCCTGGGCGGGACTGCTCAGCTGGGTGCCGTTGAGGCGGGATACCAGCGCCCAGATCGCCTCATGGTTGTCCTTGGCAGTCTGTCCGGTGAGCAGCGGCGCTACCATCACCCGTTCCCGGGTGGCTTCCAGCAGCTGGTTGTCCGCTTCCAGCGCGGCGGCCCGGGCGGTGTGGGCACGGATCTGCAGGTCATTGGGCAGGCGGCCGAGCGGCTGGAGGCTGGGATGCTGCAGGGAGCCCAGGGCCGCCTGCGGGCGCTCGCGCCAGAGCAGGATCTCGGCATTGAGGATGCTGGCCAGGGCCTGCTCGGTGCGTCCCAGCTGCTCGAAGGGCACCTGTTGAAGAATGTGCGCGGCGCGCAGGGGGTTGCCCAGGGCCTGGGATTTGTCCGCGGCGGCCAGGCGCAGCAGGGCCGCCTCCTTGGGAGTGCTCTGGGCGGCCTTGAGCAGCAGCTCGTCGACGCTGGCCTGGGGCGTGCGCGGCAGATCGCCGGCCGGCGGCCGGGTCGCGCCGGAGCAGGCGACCAGCAGGCTGAGCAGACACAAGACCGAGAGCAGACGCAGGCGAGGGATCATGGGTCGGTTTCCGAAGCGCTGGCAAAAGAGCCCTGAATTGTACTCAAGGGTGGCGGAGCGCGCGATGCGCATTTGGCAAACCGGGTACACTGTCGGTTTTTCAGCCTGGAGGTGTTCCGTGGCCGATCCGACGCATGCCGGCGTGCTCTATGTGGTAGCCACCCCCATTGGCAATCTAGACGATATCAGTGCCCGTGCCCTGCGGGTGCTGCGCGAGGTGAAGCTGATTGCCGCCGAGGACACCCGCCATTCGCAGCGCCTGTTGCAGCACTTCGGAATCGAGACGCCGCTGGCGCCCTGCCATGAACACAACGAGCGCGAACAGGGAGGGCGCTTCATCACCCGGCTGCTGGACGGTGACGACGTCGCGCTGATTTCCGACGCCGGCACGCCACTGATTTCCGATCCCGGTTTTCACCTGGTGCGCCAGGCGCGCGCGGCCGGCATCCGGGTGGTGCCGGTGCCGGGCCCCAGTGCGCTGATCGCCGCCCTGTCGGCGGCTGGGCTGCCATCGGATCGCTTCATCTTTGAAGGTTTCCTGCCGGCCAAGGCGGCGGCCCGTCACGCCCGTCTGGAAGCCCTGCGCGAGGAACCGCGCACGCTGATCTTCTACGAGGCGCCGCATCGCCTGCTGGAAAGCCTGGAGGCCATGAAGGACGTGTTCGGGGCCGAGCGGCCCGTGGTACTGGCCCGGGAGCTGACCAAGACCTTCGAGACGCTCAAGGACCTGCCGCTTGGCGAGCTCTGCGCGTGGGTGGCCGCCGATGCCAACCAGCAGCGTGGAGAATGCGTGTTGCTGGTTGGTGGCTGGCAGGCGCCCGA
>Ga0209075_1002136_pt1 | contig 17710 bp, 16 predicted proteins | sample Stecom2011_FD_187523 | JGI IMG/M metagenome (GOLD analysis project Ga0209075, IMG submission 187523) | Agricultural soil microbial communities from Utah to study Nitrogen management - Steer compost 2011 (SPAdes) (version 2) | ecosystem: Environmental > Terrestrial > Soil > Agricultural land...
AAATCTTCCCATTCTTTTTCGATAACCGAGCTGTCAAATTTTTGAATACTTTTTAAAGTATTTGATTTGCATTTTTCGTATAAATCTTTGTCTGTATACATTTTATTTATGCTTTGTTTCAGAGCCTCAAAATTCTGATTTTCGACTAAAATTCCGTTTTCGTTATTGATTATAATTTCCGAAGGTCCTGTCGGACAGTCAAAAGCGACCACAGGAGTTGCACAAGCCAAGCTCTCTAACAACACCATCGGAAGTCCTTCCGTCGTACTGCAATTAACCAAAAACAGAGCGTTTTTCATATATCCAAAAGGTTCAGGAATAAATTCTTTAAGGTGAATTTTATCTAACAGTCCGACTTCTTTTATTTTGTTTTGAATATTTTCTTTCTCCGGTCCATCCCCTAAAATTATAAGATGAACGTCCGATTCGGGCAATAGGGTTTTACTATACGTTTCAACGAGTTTATCAAATTGTTTCAGTTCAAAAAATCTTCCGACCGCAATAATATATTTTTTATCAAACGGAACTTCTGAGCGGCTTTTTAGCTGCATTTTTTTAATATCAATCGGATTATAAATCAGCGTTAAGTTTTTCAGATTATATTCTTCACGAACAAGTTCCAGCTGCTTTTGAGAAATACAAACTATTTTATCAAAATCTTTGTACACAAAATTAGCAAGCCATTTTTTAGTGAACAGATAATTTTTGAATGCTCCTGAACGAACCGTCTGAATTTTTACTGCAGCTTGGTACGCAAACTTATAAATCATCAATTCTTGCAAATCATTGACTCTAAACCTGAAATCAATAATCGCATCAAATTTTTGCTTTCGGATGTATTTTCGTAAAGCCCAAAAACGATTTATTTTGTTTGAAAAACTGTTCGATGAGCTTCGTAAGGCACCTACATTAAATAAAGTACCTGCATAGGGATAACTTACATCATCAATCATAATAATCGCGTGTACTTCATATCCTAGCTTGTCAAAGACAAAAGAAAGATTCGAAAGTACTCGTTCAGCACCTCCAAAATTATGTCGGTATCCGACTAAAGCAATTTTATGTTTTTTGATTTCTGACATTATCTTGTACTTGCTAGAAACTCCTCAAAATCTCTGATATAATCTTCTTCAGAAAATACATCCGAGGCAATAACCAGACACACCACTCCTGAAGAAAAGTTTTTGAGTTCTCTCCAAATTCCTGTTTCTATCAAAAGTCCTTGATTGGGTTTGTTGAGTGTGACGGTTTTTTCCTGCTTCCCGTCATGAAGAATAACATCAAAACTACCGCTTAAAGCAATCAGAAATTGTTGTAAATTTTTATGTGCATGACCTCCCCTTTCTGCCCCACTCGGAACATCATATAAATAATAAACCCGTTTTATTTCAAACGGAATTATGTCTTTTTCGATTACGGAAAGATTTCCTCTAGGATCTTCGATTTTTGGCAGGGAAATAAATTTTATATCGTTTACAGTTTTTTTTGACATTTCAGAGATGTTAGAATACACAAAGTTAATTGTTTTGTTTGATAAATTCATTGACTATTTCAGAGCATTTCTCCGCACCTTTATTGTTCAGGTGGTCAGGGTCAAAAAAATCATCATCTAAAAAATTTTCGTCATAAAACAAATTGATATAGGAAGTATTTGAGTGTTCACGAGCTAAATTTTCAGCAACCGAATGTATGGCTTTTACTTTTTCGTGATTTACTTTTTCCGAATAGCTTTTGTGGACAGGCATTGAAACCAAAATGATACGGATATTTTTTTCGTTACATTTTTTGATTATGGACTTTATTCGTTGCATGTTCACCTCAAAATCCATAGAGTTATCCTCGTGTTTCCGAACAGTTCTTACAGCCAACTCATCTAAATTCAGCCTCCTATTTTCATAAGTATAAATATTTCCCCAACCAAATTCATCACATTCTGTAATAGTTCCGTTTTTATAATATTGATTTATAGAATTTATAGAATTTTTAAAAGAACGGGATAAAGCGAGACTGTATTGCCTTATATCATAGAACGGAATAATCGAAACCTCTAAATCCATTTGAGCTTGATAAAAATATTTCCTCCAAAAATCTTCCATAGTATTATCTTTCTGACTCAAACTGGTATATTCAATATTCAAAACTACGTATTTTAAATCCTTAAAACCATCAATATGCCGATCAAACAACAACTTATCGAAATATATACTTTGACTAATATTAGCGATATTATAAGAAGATTGGTCAAAATATTTAGGATTCAGACCGTAAAAAGTATGTGAATTTCCGAAAATAAGAACTTCTGTTTTGTTATAATTATTCTGAATATTTTTGTGTTTTTCGGTATAATTGTTCGGAACAAAACGATAGAAACATTCTACAAGAAACCATACGACAAAAATGGCAGTCAGAAAAAACGATATTTTTTTGAAAAACACTTTCATAATTTAAAACTGAAAATAAATAAAATCCTGCCTGTTCCCGACATTGTAAAACACCAAAAACAGGACTGCCAGATAAATTGAATATCGGGTAGCCTTACTTCTGACATCAGATAAATCCAACAGATGCTCTTTGTCTTTTTGCAACCACTCCAAAAACAAAAATCCGAACATCAAAACAATAAAAAATCTTGACATATTCGGCTTTTCAAATAACGATTCCGAGAACATTCGTTTCAGATATTCCACAGATTCCGAATAATTTTCTGCTCTGAAAAAAACTCTTGCAACGGTCAGAATTACAAAAGTTGTAGCAATAGCTGTAAAATCATACAGGGTATCGGTTATTTTGGAAGAAAAAATCCGAATGTTTTTTGTCCATTTCCGATAATAAATAAAAATGATATATAACAAAGCGTGAATAGCTCCGTAAATCACAAAAGTCCAGTCAGCTCCGTGCCATATTCCGCTGATTAAGAACACAATAGTGAGGTTTCTGATTTTTTTGTATTCTCCTTTTTTACTTCCTCCGAGCGGAAAATAAATATAATCCCGAAGCCAGTACGAAAACGAAATATGCCACCTCCTCCAAAAATCGGCTATATTTTGGGCAAGATACGGATAGTTGAAATTTTTGGTCAGATTAAAACCTAACAAATTAGCCGAACCTATGGCAATATGGGAATATCCGCAAAAATCTCCGTAAATCTGAAAGCTGAAAAGTATAGCTCCAAAAAACAACGTACTCCCCGATTCGGCAGTATAATTGTCATAAATCGAATTTACCAAAATCGCACAATTATCTGCAATTACTATTTTTTCAAAAAGCCCTAAAGCAATAAGTTTCAGTCCTGTTACAGCCTGATTGTAGTTAAAAATCCGTTTGTTGTTGATTTGAGGAAGCAAATCGGAAGCCCTCTCAATTGGTCCTGCAACAAGTTGCGGGAAAAAAGTTATAAAAATGGAAAAAGACAAAAAATTATCCGAAGGCTTAAAATCTTTTCTGTAAATATCGGTCAGATAAGCGATTCCCTGAAAAGTATAAAAGCTGATTCCGATAGGCAGTATAATTTTCAGAGGTATGATGTTTAATTCCGTTCCGAAAATTCGGAATATTTCAACAAAATTTTCGATGAAAAAATTGTAATATTTGAAAAATCCTAAAATGACAAGGTTGATGATAATTCCTGTCCACAAAAAGAATTTAGCATTTTTGGTTTTCTCTGAAATCCACCTTCCGAAATAATAGTTGATAAGTGTACTTGAAATTATTAAAACTAAAAATTTCCAATTCCAACAAGCGTAAAAAAAGTAACTTGCCAGAAGTAAAAAAACATTCTGACTTTTCAGATTATTTTTAAAAACAAACCAATATAGCAAAAAAACGATAGGCAAGAATAAAGCGTACTCTAAAGAATTAAAAAGCATAATTTTGCGAGATTATAGTTTTATGTTTAATAATTCTATCCATTGCTTTGTAAGGTGTTCGGCAGAAAATTCCCGAACGGATTCCTTTGCATTTGCACTACAAATATCATATAGTTTTTCGTCTTCGACCATCAAATTCATCGCTTTAACAAGCTCATCGATATTCTGATTTTCGACCAAAATTCCGTTTATTTTATGTTCGATAACTTCTTTCGGACCTGATTGACAGTCATAACTAATTACGGGAGTTTCACAAGCCAGGCTCTCAACAATAACATTCGGAAAACCTTCATATTTACTGGCCAACAACTTGAAATAAGCATTTTTCAAAAACGGATACGGATTTGATTGGAAACCTTTAAAAATAATTTTATCCGAAAGTTGTTTTTCAGCAACAAGCTTTTCAAAATCATTTCTTTTTTCTCCATCGCCCAAAAAAAGAAGTTTAATATTTTTCTGAGGAAGCACTGAAGCTGCATACGCCTCAATCATTACATCATGCTGCTTTACGTTGTCACACGACATTCTTCCTACAGAAATAATGTAGGGATAATCTGCGACAATCGGCTCATCTGAGCTTTTTTCGATTTGATTTAAATCAACACCATTATAAATCGTTTTTACTTGACGATATCCAAATTCTGATCGAACTTTCTGCTCCAACTCTTTAGAAACCGTAATAATCATAAAGGCATTCGAATAAAGTTTTTTTGCGATGAATAAATTATTCGTAAAATAAGTTTCGGTTTTAAAACTACCAATTATCGGAATATACTTGGTTTTATTAAAAATATATTTGACTAAAATCCATTCGGTATACCAAGTTCCTCTATATCTGAAATCAATTATGAAATCGAATTGGTGTTTTTTTATAAATTGATGAAGCTCTCGAAGTTTTTTTGATTTTTCGAAATAACTTAAATTATTTTCGAAACCTAAAACGAATAAATCTCCGGAAAATGTGTAGTCAACCTCCCTTTCTTTAAAAAGAATATTATAAACCTCAATTCCTGCACTACTTAAAGAGTTAGACAAAACCGCATGGGCTTTCTCTGCTCCTCCTTTGGCAAACGAATTGCCTATCAGACAGATTTTATAAGTTTTCTTTTCAGACATAGATTTTTCGTGTACTTTTGATTGCAAATATAATTATAATATGAAGATTCTGCTCATAGGCGAATACAGTAGATTACACAATTCACTCAAAGAAGGACTTATCCAGCTCGGACACCAAGTGATACTAGTCGGAACCAACGATGCTTTTAAAAAGTATCCGGTAGATTACAATTATGAGGCCTTATGTACCGAGAGACCTTTGTTTAAATACCCAAACAAAATTTTCTCAAAACTTTTTGGATATAATATTTATAGTTTAGAAAGGGGAATTCGCATGTTAGCTATTCTTCCGAAATTAAAAAATTATGACATTGTTCAGTTTATCAACGAAACTCCAGTTCAGACTTTTGCGTGGTTAGAAAAGCTGATTTTAAAAAGACTAATCACAAAGAGCCAGAAAGCTTTTTTATTGTCTTGTGGAGCGGACTATGTTTCTGTAAAATTTGCAGCAGAAGGAAAATTCAGGTATTCGGTATTTGATCTTTTTGCAGAAGACAAAAACTTGAAAAAACATTTTAGTCATTCCTTACGCTATTTAGAGCCTGAATTACAAAAGATTTCGTTTTTTCTGTACCGAAATGTAACCGGTGTAATTGCTTCTGATTTTGATTATGTATTACCTTTAGAAAATAATTCTAAGTTTTTAGGTTTAATTCCTAATCCTATAAATACAGATAAATTAGAAATATCAGATTTAACTACTACTGACAAAATTGTAATTTTTCTTGGAATAAATACCAATTCCCGTTACAGAAAAGGAATCCCTTATTTCGAAAAAGCCCTTGAAATTATCCAACAAAAATACCCGGAAAAAGTAGAAATAATTATAACAGAAGACCTACCTTATTCCGAATATATCAACATTTATAACCGTTGTCATATTCTTCTTGACCAAATTTATGCGTATGATCAAGGCTATAATGCACTCGAAGCTATGGCAAAAGGCAAAGTAGTTTTTACCGGAGCCGAAAAAGAGTTTTTAGAATATTACGGACTTAAGGAAGATGAAGTAGCCATCAACACCCTACCAAATGTAGATTATCTTGTAGAAAAATTATCCCAATTGATACAAAATCCACAAAAAATAAAAGAAATATCCGAAAACGCAAAGGCATTTATTCAAAGAGAACACAATTATGTCAAAATTGCCCAAAAGTATTTGGATACATGGAACAGACATTAGCTAATCCTGTTTATTTGTACTTAAAGTCAACAAAATGGTATTATCTTTGCAAAAGAAATTGAAGGATTTAAACAAATTAAAATTATGACACTTAAAAACACATTCTTAGGGCTATTTTTATTAGGTTCGGCAACTATTTTTGCTCAAGAACCCGATAGTGTAAAGGAAGTAAAACTTAACGTACTTTCAGATTCTTTGAAAGTTGCAGAGCCCGTAGTGCCTGTAAGAGAAATTGAACTGACAGAAGAGCAAAAAACAGCAATTGCTACGCAAAAAGCTGACTTGGAAAAGAAAGATCTAGAAGCTAAAAAGGAAGCTGATAAAGCACAGAAAGAAGCTGATAAGGTTGCAAAACAAGCACAAAAACAAGCTGAATCTGAGCGTAAAAACGCAGAAAAAGCTGCAAAAATTGAAGCTAATAAGCTAAAAGCTCAAGAAAAGCAATTAAAACAAGAAGCTAAGTTGGCAAAAGCACAACAAAAACAAGCTGAAAGAGAAATCAAACAAGCTGAAAAACAAGCCAAAGCAGAAGCTAAAGCTTTGAAAAAAGCAGAAAAAGAAGTAAAGGCTCAACAAAAAGCTCAGAAAGCTTACACTAAAGCATCGGATAAATATGCCAAAGCAAAACTTAAATTAGAAAAAGACAAAAATAAGTTCGAGAAAAACCAACTCAAAGGAAAGATGTCTCCAATGGATATCCAGAAACAAGAACTAAAACTCAAAGACAAAGAGTTAAAACTTAGAGAACTCGAACTCAAAATGCAACAGGCAGAGAGAAAAATAAATTAACTCAATAAAGAGCCGCTTACCAAAACGGCTCTTTTTTTATTTTTGCCAAAACCAACTACCTTTGCCTAATGAATTTTCTACAAAAAATTTTTGGTAAAAAACAGACTGAACAAGAAGATACGATGAACAAATTTTTAATTGTCGGACTCGGAAACATCGGAGCAGAATATGCCAATACCAGACATAATATTGGATTTAAAATTTTAGATTTTTTTGGCAACCAACAAGAGTTGGGTTTTGAAACAGTCCGACTGGGAGCTTTGGCTACGTACCGCTTCAAAGGAAAACAACTGTTCTTGCTCAAACCCAATACATACATGAATCTGAGCGGAAAAGCAGTACAATATTGGATGCAAAAAGAAAAAATTCCTTTAGAAAATGTTTTGATAATCACCGATGATTTAAACCTCTCATTCGGAACTATCCGAATCAAAGCTAAAGGAAGCGATGGAGGACATAATGGGCTAAAAAACATCAACCAAGTGTTGGAAACTCAAGACTATGCTCGTTTTCGTTTTGGAATTAGCGATGCCTTCAAAAAAGGACAACAAGTAAATTACGTTCTTGGAGAATGGTCAGACGAAGAAAAAACAGTCCTTAAAGAACGACTTGAAACATCCTCTGAAATCATCAAGTCTTTTGTTACGATAGGGCTTGCTCGAACGATGAATGAATTTAACGGAAAGTAAAACCTCTAGTTAAGTCAAATAAAAAATCCGTAAACCTTTTGGGTTTACGGATTTTTTTGTGACGACGGCAGGATTCAAACCTGCAACCTTCTGAGCCGTAATCAGATGCGCTATTCAGTTGCGCCACGTCGCCTTATTGAGTTTGCAAAAGTACAAAATTATACCAACCTTCCAAACAATATTGAATAAATTTATTTAATTGCAATGACAGAAATCTCAATATTTACGTCTTTCGGGAGTCTTGACACCTGAACGGTTTCTCGGGCAGGAGCATTTGCTTCGGAAAAGTAACCTCCGTAAACAGTATTTATTTTAGAGAAATCATTCATATCCGTAATAAAAATAGTAGCTTTTACTACATTGTCAAAAGTCATATTAGCCTCGTTTAATATTGCTTTCAGATTTTCCATCACCTGTTTAGTTTGTACTTCAATAGAGCTTAAAACCAATTCTCCCGATTCGGGGTTTAATGGAATTTGTCCGGAAACATATATTGTATTTCCTGCCAAAACTGCCTGATTATAAGGCCCTATCGGAGCAGGTGCTTTTTCTGTAAAAATTATTTTTTTCATGTATATTAGTATTGAAATTGATCTTATTTAATAGTCCCACTCTCGTTGTTTGTTCAGCTCTTCCTGAGCTTCGAGCTCTTCGATTGGAATTACTTTTAAGAACGATGCATGCTGTTCAATCGCATACTCCACTTTTTCTACTATTTGTTCGATGGTCTCATTCTCATAATCAATATCTAAAGGTGCTTTGATAACCATTGATTGTAAAATACCTTTCTTTTTGGTACGCAATCCTTTTTTGTCAAACGAACGCCTGAAACCGTCAATAACAATAGGCACCACCACTGGTTTGTAATTTTTAATGATATGTGCTGTCCCTTTTCGGATGGGTTTGAAAGACTTTGTTGTTCCTTGTGGAAATGTAATTACCCAACCGTCCTCAAGGGCAATTCCGATGTTTTTCGTATCGTTTGGATTGACTTCTTTTTTTTCAGTAATGTCTTCCCCTTTAGCCCTCCAAGTTCTGTCAACACTAACTGCTCCTGCATAAGCCAGAATTCTTGGTAATAATCCCGATTTCATCGTTTCTTTGGCAGAAACAAAATAAATATTCAGCTTGGGGCGCCACAAATACCCTATATTGTTAATGCTGTCTTCTCTTCCTTTCAAACTTGCGTTAAACACATGAAACATAGCTACTACATCCGCAAAATAGGTCTGGTGGTTTGATACGAAAAGAACTCCTGTTTCCGGAAGGTTTTTTAAAATAGTAGAGCCTTCGATTTTCAGTTGGTTAAATCCTTTATAGCGTCGATGTGTCATTGCTCCAGCTATACGAATCAACCATTTTTTCAAAAAAAGTATATGACCAAATGGATTTCGTTTAAGTAATCCCATAGAATCTTGATGTTATACAAATTATAATGTGATGACTAATCTATACTTATAGTACATCAAACCATGAGTGTAAAAAAAATATCAGGATATATAATCAGTAAATAATTTAGTCAAAGCTATAAATGTAGCCTATACTGATTCCAACCAAAAAATCATTGCTTTTATTTTCCTGATAAATCCTCGGGTTAGGATTTAATCCGTCTACCCAATCCGAAAAGTAGTATTGAGCTCTAAAATCAAGAGTTATGTCAGAGCGAAAGTCTATTTTATATCGTGTTCCAACACTTCCTACAAGTGATAAGGTTTCGCCTGGACTATTAGTATGTCCGGTAATATACTTTTCAGGAGTTGTGGATTTGCTTCCTATCGGACCCAAATCTGATTTTACTGTAGGTGTATAATGATTATATTGAGTTCCAAACGACAAATACGGATTTAAAGAACCTGGTGTACCATAAGTTGAAGCTTTGATACTCATCGGAAACCATACTACCTCAACGCCCACATTTATAATAGATGTAGAACCATGCATAGCTCTCAGTTGCTGTGCAAAAGTAGAGTTCCCATCTTTCCATCTACCATGATGCTCAAACTTTACATTTGTGTAAGAAAGTTCTCCTTTAAATTTAAAATGATCTTCAAAGTATCCTAATTTATAACGTGATAACCATGAGAAATCCATATAATAAACTAAACCTACGTTGAGACCAATATTATTAGAAGTAGATTTAAAATCTCCTCGTTCTCCATAATCTGACTGAAAAGAAACAGTTCCTACAGTCACACCTAATTCGTGTGCGATAAATTGAGAGAAAGACAAGCTAACAAAACCAAGCGTTAGAGCAATGGAGAGTATAAGTTTATTTTTCATTATAACTAAATGTTAGTTCTTTTGCAGGCAAATATAGATAAAAATACAATGAAATTTCAGTTTGAATATTAAATAATTTCTATTTAAGAAATATTATGAAAGTATTTCTAATATACATATCAATTCAAATCATCAGATATATAAGCCAAAATTGTATGTTTTAAACAAAAAAACAAAACTTTATAACTTATTGTAAGTTTATTGCAAAATAAGCGTTTCAAAGCATTAAAATAATGATTTAAAATGTATATTTGTCTCTATAAACAACCCGAAAAAATTAAAATATACAATTATGGAAAAATATATTTCCGACTTTATCGAAATAGTTGCTAAAAAAAACCCCAATGAACCGGAGTTTCTCCAGGCTATTCAAGAGGTATCAGAAACTATTTTACCTTTTATGGCTGACAAAGATATTTATAAAGGTAAAAATATACTCCTCAGGATGGCAGAACCTGAAAGAGTTATTTCCTTTAGAGTTTGTTGGGTAGACGATAAAGGAGAAATTCAGGTCAACAGAGGCTATAGAGTTCAGATGAACTCAGCAATTGGCCCTTACAAAGGAGGGATTCGTTTTCATCCTTCAGTAAACCTTAGTATTCTAAAATTTTTGGCTTTTGAGCAAACTTTTAAGAATGCACTTACTACCCTTCCGATGGGAGGAGCTAAAGGAGGATCAGACTTTAATCCGAAAGGAAAATCCGACGGAGAGATAATGCGTTTCTGTCACGCATTCATGAGTGAATTATATAAATATATTGGACCAAACACAGACGTTCCGGCAGGAGATATCGGAGTGGGAGCTCGTGAAATAGGTTATATGTTTGGAATATATAAAAAATTAAAAGGTGAATTTACAGGTGTAATAACCGGTAAAGGAATGTCTTGGGGAGGTTCGCTTATGCGCCCGCAAGCAACAGGATTCGGAGCTGTATATTTTCTACAAGCAATGCTTGCTACCAAAGGAATGGACATAAAAGGAAAAACCATCGCTGTTTCAGGTTTCGGAAATGTAGCTTGGGGAGCTGTAACCAAAGCAACTGAATTAGGTGCTAAAGTAGTTACACTCTCAGGACCGGACGGACATATTTATGACCCAGAAGGGATAACGGGAGAAAAAATAGATTATATGCTCGAACTCCGAGCATCAAACAATGATGTTGTTGAACCCTATGCTCAAAAATTTGGCGTACAGTTTTTCCCAGGACAATTTCCTTGGATTCAGAAAGTAGATATTGCTCTCCCTTGTGCTACTCAAAACGAATTACCTCTGGAAGGAGCAATCAAATTGGTAGATAACGGAATAATATGCGTTGTAGAAGGAGCAAACATGCCAACTACTCCGGATGCTTTAGAGTATTTTCAAAAAAATAAAATTATGTTCTCTCCCGGAAAAGCCTCAAATGCAGGTGGTGTAGCAACCTCAGGGCTTGAAATGTCTCAAAACTCACTACGTATCGAATGGACAGCCGAAGAGGTAGACAGAATCCTGAAAAAAATCATGACCGATATTCATGCGTCTTGTGTAAAATACGGAACTCAAGAAGACGGATACATTGATTATGTAAAAGGAGCTAATATTGCAGGATTTGTAAAAGTGGCCGATGCAATGCTCGCACAAGGAGTAGTTTAGTCACATTTTTATACTAAAAAAACAAAGGTCTCTTCTCGCAGCAGAAGAGACCTTTGTAGTTTATATGATTATAAGTTGACGTGATTTAACAAAAAATACACATAATAAACCGTAACTTTATCCCTTATAAACAATAAATCTATAGTACAAATGAAAAGAAAAATTGCTGTGATTGCTACTGTTTTATTGACAGTAACATTAGGATTCTCTCAAGTTAAGACTCCTGCTGCCAGCCCTGCTGCTAAAGTTCAACAAACTGTAGGACTTACCGAGATAACAGTTGAATATAGCAGACCTAGTGCTAAAGGTAGGAATATCTTCGGTAACCTTGTTCCTTTCGGGAAAATATGGAGAGCCGGAGCCAATGCCAACACGATTATAACTTTTAGTGACAATGTGGTAATCGGAGGTAAAACACTGCCAAAAGGAGAATATGCACTATACCTTACTCCAAAGCCGGATTCGTGGGAAGTATATTTCTATTCGGACACGCATAATTGGGGACTTCCCGAAAAATGGAATGAAGAAAAAATAGCTGCTAAAGCAACAGCTAAGCCTTTTGCACTTAACAATTATGTGGAAACATTTACGATCGGCATAAACACTTTGGACAACGATTACGGTCATATTGATATCTCCTGGGAAAAAACTCTGGTGTCTATAAAATTCGAAGTACCTACAGCCAAAATTGCTCACGAAAGCATCGAAAAAGCTCTTTCAGGACCTGATGCAGAAGATTTTTATAACGCAGCAAATTATTATTATCAATCAGGTGCAGATATTCATAAAGCTCTCGAATGGATAAACAAAGCTATACAAATAAGAGCTAAGGAAGTTCCTTTTTGGTACCTGCGTCTGAAATCATTAATTCAAGCAAAAGCTGGTGATAAAAAAGGAGCAATCGAAACTGCTCAACGCTCACTTGATGCAGCTGAAAAGGCAGGAAATGCAGATTATATAAAACTGAACAAAGATTCCATTTCTGATTGGAGCAAATAAACTTCATTTTCAATCCATAAAAAAGGTCAATTTAAAAACTGACCTTTTTTATTATGAATTTGCTTTTTTCTTTCTTCTCTTCAAGAAATAATCCACAAGAAAATAACCTCCGAGAACAAACAAAAACCAACGCAAATACGATTTCGGTTCTCCGTCTCCCCCAACGGTCGTAAAGACTCTGTCCCAACGAACTTTTCCGTTAATTGAATCGTAACTAAACCAAATAAACACAGGTTTTCCGACAACGTGATCAGCAGGAACATAACCCCAATAACGGCTGTCTTCAGAAAAGTTTCGGTTATCTCCCATCATCCAATAATAATCTTGTTTTACTTGATACGAAGTAACAGACTGATTATTGATCAAAATTTCATCTCCTATTACTTTGAAATCGTTATTTTCATATTCACGAATAATATCTCTGTAAAAAGGTAACGTTTCTTTGTTCAGTTCCAAAACATCTCCGGCTTTCGGGATATAAATTGGTCCCCAATTACTCTCACTCCAAGTTGGTTCTGTTTGAGGGAAAATCCCTGTTCCTTCAGGTCTTTTAACTCTTTCTACACTTGCAATATTCGATTCACTTTTAAGTTGAACTTCCTGTTGCATTGTGATATTAGCCTGAACTCCATCAATCTGAATACCTAATCGTTGCATCAAATCTGGGTTGTTTATATAACCCGAAGCATATACATTTAAGGAATCTCTCTGTTGCTCAATTAAATTTACTTGGTTCTGTGGATTTGCAAAATAAGTTCTCACTGCAGAATCGTCCCAAAAAGAAGATTTTATCACATAGGTATAACCAAATAAATCTCTTTGTTCTACCCCATATTTAGCAAGCACTTCCAATGAGTTGCCTTCTTTAAGTTTGATATTATTTAAAAACAAAGGTTTTGCTCTATCGGATAACTTCAACAATTCTCCATTGATATATACATCTCCGTTTCGAACTTCAATCGAATCTCCTGCTACACCCACACAACGTTTTACGTAATTTGATTTTTTATCAATCGGTTTACGAATATTCATGGCAGTTCTGTCGTTAAAGAAAAAACGAACCGTATCCGTAGGCCAATTAAAAACTACAATATCATTCTTTTTAACCTCATCAAACCCAGGTAATCTAAAATACGGAATTTGTGGTTTTTTAAGATAGGATTTGTATCGGTTTATATACGAAGGAAGTCCGTCATACGAGGTCGGTATCAAAGGAATTGTATCATGCACCATCGGAAGAGCCACAGCAGTCATCGGAGCTCGTGCTCCGTAATTTACTTTACTTACCAACAAGAAATCTCCGACCAAAAGGGTCTTTTCTAACGAACCAGTCGGAATCACGAACGGTTGAATAAAATAAGTATGGATAACCGTAGCCACAATCACCGCAAATACAATCGAACTGACAAAATCTGCTATTCCATTAGCAGGTTTCAGGCTTCTGTCTTCAATATAAGTCAGCTTATCAGCTTCTACATAATTCAGATAATAAATATACAATCCTAACGTAAGAAGTACAAGCCATGTATGACCTGTTTTGTTTTTTCCGAAACTGCGAATGGTTTCAACCCAAACCACAGGAAACATCAACAAGTTCACAACCGGAACAAAGAGTAGCAAAACATACCATTTTGGACGGTTGATGATTTGCATCAAGACGATTCCGTTGTAAATCGGAATAAGAGCTTCCCAAGATTTACGCCCTGCTTTTTGATAAAGCTTCCAAGTTCCTAAAAAATGAACTACTTGAATGATTAAGAAAAATATAATCCAGCCTGTTAATGACATAAGTATTTTTATTTTACAGACTTGTTTCGCTTTCGATACCTAGCAAGCCTACATTAAATTTAACAAGAAATAAGTCTGCAAGATATTCAAAAAGTTACAAACCCAATACATCTTTCATCATAAAAATTCCTTTTTTACCGATAATCCATTCTGAAGCCATTATCGCTCCGAGTGCAAAGCCTTCTCTGGAATGTGCAGTGTGTTTGATTTCGATTTCGTCAATGGTTGATTTGTAAAAAACGGAATGGGTTCCCGGAACATTTTCGATTCGTTGGGCTTCGATACCGATGGTTTGATCTTGTGTCTTTCCTAACTGCCACGAAGTATAGTCTGTTTTCTGGATAATCTGATTGGCTAACGAAATAGCCGTTCCGCTTGGAGCGTCCAACTTTTGGGTATGATGAACCTCTACCATTTCTACTTTATATTCTGGAAAACCGCTCATCATTTCGGCTAATTTTTCGTTGAGCAAAAAGAATAAATTTACTCCCAAGCTAAAGTTAGAACCGTAGATAAAACCCCCGTTTTTTTCCTGACAAAGTTTCACTATCTGTTCGTAGTCGTCAAGCCAACCCGTAGTACCCGAAATAACTGGAATCCCTTGATTTAAGCATTCCGAAATATGTTCTACAGCACTGTCGGGAGCCGAAAAATCAATGGCTACATCAGCTTTTTGGAGTCCGTCAAAAGAATCTGAAATTGATTTTTTAAGAACAATTTCATGTCCTCTTTCCACAGCAATTCTCTCGATTGCTTTTCCCATTTTTCCGTATCCTAATAGTGCTATTTTCATTTTTTGTCTAAAGTCTTAAAGACTAAAGTATAAAGTATAAAACTTTAAACCTTAGGCAAATTATTTACTCATTATGCAAAAATGCTTGTCTGTTGAGTAGTGTTTCTTCGTCTTCAACGTTGTTCTCATCCGGAATACAACAATCAACAGGGCAAACGGCCGCACATTGTGGCTCTTCGTGAAAACCTTTACATTCGGTACATTTATCGGGAACAATGTAGTAAATATCATCTGAAATCGCTTCCTGAACTTCATCTGCATCAACCTCTTTTCCGTTTGGAAGTATAATTTTTCCGCTTAGTTTGGTTCCGTCTTTATATCTCCAATCGTCTGCTCCTTCATAAATTGCATTGTTTGGACATTCCGGTTCGCAAGCTCCACAGTTGATACAATCGTCTGTTATTATAATTGCCATTTTTATTGTTTTTGAAGTGAGCCAAAAGTCAGATAAATTCAGAGTTTAAATATATTTGGCAGTTGGCTAAATAAGTATTTCTTATTTTTGTGCAAAATTACGAGCAAAACCATTCATAACCAAATAATATGATGTTAGAAAAAACAAAAAAAGCGTTTGTAGAACTTGGTAAATTTTTGGCACAATTCAAAGAAAGCGAAATAGTTAAGGGTTCTGATGTCCTGAACAATGATCTATTCTTTAACGATTTTCTGCTTCTAATCGAAAATCAAAAACATCACAATGGTTGGTTTATAGAAAGCGAGGTATATTTTTCGATTCAGTCATGGGCTAAAGCATTAACTCCAGAGAATCTTGACAAATGGCTTTTACCTTATAATATTTCTGGAAAATCTCCAAAAACTATCGGGCTGATTTTAGCCGGTAATGTTCCGTTAGTCGGTTTTCATGACTTTTTAAGTGTACTGATAACAGGGCATAAAGCGTTGGTCAAAACCTCATCAAATGATAAACAACTATTAGTTTTTCTAGCTGAATATTTAATTCAAGTCGAACCGTCTTTAAAAAATCGAATTGAATTTACGGATGGTCAACTAAAAAAATTTGATGCGGTCATCGCTACTGGAAGTAATAATACGGCTCGTTATTTCGAATATTATTTCAAAGACAAACCGAGCATCATCCGAAAAAACCGAAATTCAGTTGCAGTTCTAAACGGAACAGAAACTCACGAAGATTTGGTGCGATTAGGAAAGGATATTTTTACATATTTTGGATTGGGATGTAGAAGTGTGTCCAAACTTTTTGTTCCCAAAGACTATGATTTCGAAAAACTCTTTCAAGCGATGTACGAATATCGTGAAATCATCAATTATCAAAAATACATCAATAATTACGACTATAACAAAGCGGTTTTTTTGATGAGTAACTTTTTGATTTTAGACAATGGTTTTCTGATCTTAAAAGAAGATACTTCGTACTCCTCTCCTATTGCAGCTGTGTTTTATGAAAATTATTCTGATATGGAAGAAATTAAAAACCGACTGCACCAAGACAATAAACTGATTCAATGTGCAGTAAGTAACAATTTAATCGAAAATTCCGTAGCTTTCGGACAGACACAATTTCCTAAGCTATGGGATTATGCAGACAATGTGGATACGATTAAATTTTTGAATTCAATTTGATTTTATAAATCATAATTTGTGTAATTTGTGGGTAAGTCAGAAATTTACACTTCTAATTTATTTTAAATGAAAAAACACAACTTTAGTGCGGGTCCATCAATATTACCTCAGGAGGTTCTACAAGAAGCTTCTCAAGCGGTTTTAAATTTTAATAACAGTGGACTTTCACTTATCGAAATATCGCATCGAAGCAAGGAATTTGTAGCGGTTATCGAAGAAGCACGTGCATTAGCTTTAGAACTTTTAGGACTTGACAACCAAGGCTATCAAGCACTTTTCTTGCAAGGCGGAGCAAGCATGGAGTTTTTACGCGTTCCGTACAACTTGATGAAAGAAAACGGAAAAGCTTCTTATCTGGATACAGGAACTTGGGCTTCAGGAGCCATCAAACAAGCTGAAATTTTCGGAAAAACAGAGGTTGTAGCTTCTTCAAAAGACAAAAATTACAGTTATATTCCTAAAAACTATACCGTTTCACCAGATTCTGGTTATTTTCATTGTACGAGTAATAATACTATTTATGGAACACAAATGAAGGATTTTCCAAATCTTGAAATTCCGATAGTTTGTGATATGAGTTCGGATATTTTTTCGAGAGCCTTGGATTTTTCAAAATTTGATTTGATCTATGCAGGAGCTCAAAAAAACATGGGACCTTCAGGTGTTTCGCTTATTGTTGTAAAAGAAGAAATTCTGGGAAAAACCGGAAGAATCATTCCGAATATTCTGGACTATCAAAAGCATATTTCCCGAGAAAGTATGTATAACACACCTGCTGTTTTTGCGGTTTACACCTCACTTTTGACCTTACGATGGCTCAAAAACAAAGGCGGAATCAAAGAAATAGAAAAACTCAACTGCCTAAAAGCAAAAGTTTTGTATAACGAAATTGACCGAAATCCACTTTTTGTAGGAACCGTTAAAGTTGAAGACCGAAGTAAGATGAACGTCACTTTTTTGCTCAAAGACAAT
>Ga0209075_1002137_pt1 | contig 17707 bp, 28 predicted proteins | sample Stecom2011_FD_187523 | JGI IMG/M metagenome (GOLD analysis project Ga0209075, IMG submission 187523) | Agricultural soil microbial communities from Utah to study Nitrogen management - Steer compost 2011 (SPAdes) (version 2) | ecosystem: Environmental > Terrestrial > Soil > Agricultural land...
GTGGATTGTCGTGCGACCATCGGCGAAGTCGGCAACTCCGAGCACGCACTGCGCAAGATCGGCAAGGCCGGTGCCAATCGCTGGCGCGGCATCCGCCCGACCGTGCGGGGCGTCGCAATGAACCCGATCGATCACCCGCACGGCGGTGGTGAAGGCCGCACGGGTGAAGGCGGCGTTCCACGCAGTCCGTGGGGACAGCCTGCCAAAGGTTATCGGACGCGTACCAACAAGCGTACCGACAAGATGATCGTGCAGCGCCGCTACAAGCGATAAGAGGTAAGAGATGGCACGTTCCATAAAGAAAGGCCCGTTCGTTGACGGGCATCTGTTGAAGAAGGTTGATGCAGCGCGCGAGTCGAATGATAAGCGTCCGATCAAGACCTGGTCGCGCCGTTCGACGGTGCTGCCCGACTTCATTGGCCTGACGATTGCCGTGCATAACGGCCGTCACCATATTCCGGTGTTTATCTCCGAGAGCATGGTGGGTCACAAACTCGGTGAATTCGCGCTCACACGGACCTTCAAAGGTCATATCCAGAGCAAGAAAGCGAAGCGCTAAGGAGAAATCATGGAAACCAAAGCGATTCTCCGTGGTGTCCGCCTGTCTCCCCAGAAGGGGCGACTGGTTGCGGATATGGTGCGGGGCAAATCAGTGGAGCAGGCCCTGAACATCCTTGCGTTCTCGCCGAAAAAGGGCGCGAAGATTGTCCGCAAGGTCGTTGAGTCCGCGATTGCAAACGCGGAGCACAATGACGGCGCTGATATCGATGAGCTGAAGCTCAAGTCGATCAGCGTTGAAGAAGGCATGACGCTAAAGCGCTTCAGTGCGCGAGCGAAGGGCCGAGGCAATCGAATTCTAAAGCCCACCTGCCATATTTACGTATCGGTCGGGGAGTAAGGAGCAACTATGGGTCAGAAAATCAATCCGACCGGGTTTCGTCTTGCAGTCACACGTGACTGGACGTCTCGCTGGTTTGCGCCGACTGGTGATTACGCCAGAATGCTCGCCGAGGATAACAAGGTCCGCGACTTCATCAAAAAGCGTCTGGCGCATGCCTCGGTGGCTCGCGTCATCATTGAGCGCCCGGCCAAAAACGCGCGTATCACGTTGTTCTCAGCCCGGCCTGGTGTGGTCATTGGCAAGAAGGGTGAGGACATCGAGCGGCTCAAGCGTGAACTTCAGGACATCATGAAGATTCCGGTTCACGTGAATATCGAAGAGGTGCGCAAGCCGGAAACCGACGCTCAGTTGGTGGCGGCGTCGATCGCGCAACAACTCGAGCGCCGCATCATGTTCCGTCGTGCAATGAGACGCTCGATGCAGAACGCAATGCGTCTTGGTGCGCAGGGCGTCAAGATCATGTGTTCGGGTCGCCTGAACGGTGCTGAAATTGCACGGACCGAATGGTATCGCGAAGGCCGTGTGCCGCTGCATACGCTGCGCGCCAATATCGACTACGGCTTTGCCGAGGCGAGCACTACCTACGGAATCATTGGCGTCAAGGTGTGGGTCTATAAAGGCGAACAGCTTGATAACAATGCAATTCCTGCCGTCGAGGAGAACGAAGGCCGTCGCGGTCGTCGCGGGCGCGGTGATGATAACCGCGGTGCGCGTCGTTCGGGCCGTCGAGCTGAACAATCGGACGCCGACAAGAGCGGCGCGGGAACGAAGAAATCGGGAGTAGACGATGCTGCAGCCGTCGAGAAGGAAGTATCGTAAGGAGCAGAAAGGCCGCAACACCGGCGTCGCGACACGCGGAGCCAAGGTGAGCTTTGGTGAATTCGGCCTGAAAGCGACCACACGAGGTCGTATGACTGCGCGCCAGATTGAAGCCGCGCGTCGTGCAATGACTCGTCACATCAAACGTGGCGGCAAAATCTGGATCCGCGTATTCCCGGATAAGCCGATTTCAACCAAGCCTGCGGAAGTCCGTATGGGTAAAGGCAAGGGCAACCCGGAGTATTGGGTTGCTGAAATCAAGCCGGGCAAGGTTCTGTATGAAATGGACGGCGTGAGTGAAGAGCTCGCCCGTGAGGCGTTTCGTCTCGCAGCGGCGAAACTGCCGTTTGCGACGGTCTTCGTCCATCGCCAGCTGGGGTGATCATGAACGTGAGTGAATTTCGTGCCAAAGATCTTGGCGCGCTGAATACAGAGTTGCTCGAATTGCTGAAAGCGCAGTTTTCGCTGCGGATGCAGCATGCGACTCAGCAGCTCGGCAACACGAGCCAACTGCGCCAAGTGCGTCGCGACATCGCGCGTGTTCGCACTTTGATGCGTGAAAAGGCGGAGCAAAAATGAGCGACACACAAAAGAATACGCGGCGCCTGGTGGGCCGGGTGGTGAGTGACAAGATGCAGAAAACCGTGACGGTTCTGATTGAACGGCGCGTTACGCATCCGCTGTACGGCAAGATCATCACCCGTTCGACCAAGTACCATGCCCATGACGCGGAAGCGACTGCGGGCGCGGGTGATCTGGTCGAGATCGAGGAGTGCCGTCCGGTCTCCAAGACGGTGGCCTGGAAGGTTTCGAAGTTGATCGAAAAGGCGCGTGTGATCTGATTGCACGTACTTTCGGGCAGGGTTGACTTGCGCAGATGGATGCGCACAGATATACTGCCCGGTCTTTGCTTCTACCCGCCCACATTTTCAGCGGGCGGTTCTCCCCTTACGGGGTCCAAGACTGACCGCTATGGCGGGGAAAGTTGGGGAAATTTCATGATTCAAATGCAGTCAGTACTGAACGCTGCCGACAATTCCGGCGCGCGTGCAGTGATGTGTATCAAGGTCCTGGGTGGGTCCAAGCGGCGCTATGCCGGTGTGGGCGACATCATCAAGGTCACCGTCAAAGAAGCAGCCCCGCGTGGTCGTGTCAAAAAAGGCGAGGTGTATAACGCCGTGGTCGTGCGTACCGCCAAGGGCGTGCGTCGCCCTGACGGTTCGCTGATCAAGTTTGACGGCAATGCGGCGGTCCTGCTGAACGCCAAGCACGAGCCGATTGGCACGCGTATCTTCGGGCCGGTTACGCGCGAACTGCGTAACGAGAAGTTCATGAAGATCGTCTCGCTTGCGCCTGAAGTTCTGTAAGGGGTATTGCGCAATGAACAAGATCCGTAAAGATGATGAGGTCGCGGTTCTGGCTGGCAAAGACAAAGGCCGCAGAGGCGTGGTCTTGCGCCGAGTGGATGCCGATCATGTCTTGGTCGAAGGTGTCAATCGTGCCAAAAAGCACGTTCGCCCGAATCCGATGAAAGGCGAGACCGGCGGCATTGTCGAAAAAGAGATGCCGATCCACATTTCTAATGTTGGGCTGTTCAATCCGGTCGCTCAGAAAGCGGACCGGGTGGGAATCAGGACGCTTGAAGATGGCCGGAAGGTGCGCTTCTTTAAGTCGAACGGCGAACTTGTTGACGCCTAAGGAGTAACGATGGCGCGCTTGAAAGAATTTTATAAGGACGAGGTTGTAGCTGGGTTGCAGCAGCAGTTCAGTTATAAATCCGTCATGGAAGTCCCGCGCATCACCAAGATCACGCTCAATATGGGTGTGGGTGAAGCGGTTGGTGACAAGAAGATCCTCGAGAATGCGGTTGCGGACATGACCAAGATTGCCGGGCAAAAACCGGTGGTCACAAAGGCTCGCAAATCGATTGCCGGCTTCAAGATTCGCGACGGCTATCCGATTGGGTGCATGGTTACTTTGCGCGGCTCGCAAATGTACGAGTTTCTCGATCGTCTGATCTCGGTGGCAATTCCTCGGGTCCGTGACTTTCGCGGTATCTCGGGCAAGGGTTTTGATGGTCGTGGGAACTACAACATGGGCGTCAAGGAGCAGATCATTTTCCCCGAGATCGAGTACGACAAGATCGACTCGCTGCGTGGGATGAATATCAGCATCACGACGTCCGCCAAGACCGATGAGGAAGCCAGGGCATTGCTGTCGGCTTTCAAGTTCCCGTTTAAGAATTGAGGCTGCTATGGCGAAACTGGCTCTGATCAATCGAGAGGAAAAGCGCCGCAAGCTTGCGGCCAAGTACGCGGGCAAGCGCGCAGCGCTGAAAGCCCAGATCAAGGACACTAGCCTGTCCGAAGAGGAGCGCATGACTGCACGTTTGAAGTTGCAGCAGCTGCCGCGCAACTCAAGTCCTGTTCGTGCGCGCAATCGCTGCGCGTTGACGGGTCGTCCGCGCGGTGTGTTCCGCAAGTTCGGCCTGTGCCGTAACAAATTGCGTGAGCTCACGTTCCGGGGCGAAGTCCCGGGCGTGACCAAGGCGAGTTGGTAAGGAGGGTATGAAATGAGTATGTCCGATCCGATCGCCGACATGCTGACGCGTATTCGCAATGGCCAGCAAGCCGAGAAGGTTTCGGTCCAGATGCCGAGCTCGAAGCTCAAGGTTGCGATCGCGAAGGTTTTGCAAGACGAGGGCTATATCGAGTCCTTCCTCGTGCACGAGAACGGTGGCAAGCCGACACTTGAAGTCGGTCTGAAATACTACGCGGGCCATCCGGTCATCGAGCGCATTGAGCGCGTGAGCCGTCCGGGGTTGCGCATCTACAAGGGTAGCGAGAAACTTCCGCGCGTCATGAATGGTCTTGGTGTGGCCATCGTGTCCACGCCTCGCGGCGTGATGACCGACCGTGCTGCACGTGCGGGTCGTGTTGGCGGCGAAGTGCTCTGCTACGTGGCCTAAGGAGTTGTTATGTCTCGTGTAGCCAATGATCCGATTACGGTGCCCAAAGGCGTCGAAATCACGATTCAAGCCGGACTGGTGTCGGTTAAAGGTCCGCTCGGTGCGCTGTCGAATGACTTCGGTAACGGCGTCAGTATCGAGCGTGACGGCGATCTTCTGAAGTTTGCTCCGAGTGTCGATGGCGCCAGTGCGCACGCAATGTCCGGTACTGCGCGTGCGTTGGTGAACAATATGGTCGTCGGGGTAAGTCAAGGGTTCGAGAAAAAGCTCACGCTGGTCGGTGTCGGTTATCGCGCCCAGGCTCAGGGTGACAAGCTGAACCTTTCACTGGGCTTTTCACATCCGGTTGTGCATCAGATGCCGGAAGGTGTGAAAGTCGAGTGCCCAAGCCAGACCGAGATCGTCATCAAGGGGGCCGACAAGCAGCAAGTCGGTCAGGTTGCGGCTGAAGTGCGGGCCTATCGTCGTCCTGAACCCTATAAGGGCAAAGGCGTCCGTTATGCGGATGAGACGATCGTGCTCAAGGAAACCAAGAAGAAGTAAGGGCGGATTTCATGAACAAGAAACTATCTCGTCTGCGTCGCGCCCGCAAAACCCGGGCCAAGTTCGCGGAACTGAAGGCGGTTCATCTGACAGTCTTCCGCTCGAACTCGCACATCTATGCTCAGGTCATTTCCGGCTGCCGTTCCAAGGTGCTCGCCGCGGCTTCGACTGTGGAGAAGGATGTTCGCGCCCAGGTGAAAAGCGGTGGCAACAAAGAAGCGGCGGCGCTCGTTGGCAAGCTTATAGCCGAGCGCGCGAAAGCTGCTGGCATTGAGCAGATCTCGTTTGATCGTGCCGGCTTTCTCTTTCACGGTCGCGTCAAGGCGCTGGCCGAGGCGGCCCGCGAAGGCGGCCTGAAGTTCTGAGCGAGGATTCATAATGGCCAAGCAACAAAGCAGGCGTCCCCAGTCCGCGGAAGGTCGCGACGACGGGATGCGCGAAAAAATGGTCGGCATCAACCGGGTGAGCAAGGTCGTCAAAGGCGGTCGAGTCCTCGGGTTTGCCGCGCTGACGGTGGTCGGTGACGGTGATGGCGGTATCGGTATGGGCAAAGGGAAGTCGCGTGAGGTGCCGGTTGCGGTGCAGAAAGCGATGGACGAAGCCCGCCGCAAGCTGACCAAGATTTCGTTGAGAAATGGCACTTTGCAGCACACGGTAGTGGGGCGTCATGGCGCAGCGCGCGTTCTGATGCAGCCGGCTCCGAACGGTACCGGTATCATCGCCGGCGGCCCGATGCGTGCAGTGTTTGAAGTGATGGGCGTAACCGACGTGATTTGCAAATGCATCGGTTCCACCAATCCGTACAACGTCGTGCGTGCCACGATCAATGGCCTGGTGTCGATTAACACCCCGGCTGAGATCGCTGCCAAGCGCGGCAAGAGTGTCGAAGAGATTGTGGGGTAAGCCATGGCGGATAAAAAAGTCAAAGTCACGCTTGTGAAAAGCGTGATTGGTACCAAGCAATCTCACCGTGCGACTGTGCGTGGTTTGGGTCTGCGTCGTCTGCACCATACGGTCGAGCTGCAGGACACACCCGAGATTCGCGGGATGATCAACAAGGTTTCGTACCTTGTGAAGTGCGAGGGTTGATATGCGACTCAATAACATCAAGCCCGGTGAGGGCTCGAAAAAGGCGGCGCGGCGAGTAGGTCGCGGCATCGGTTCCGGTCTGGGCAAGACCTGCGGCCGCGGTCATAAAGGGCAGAAATCTCGCTCGGGCGGCTTTCACAAAGTCGGTTTTGAAGGCGGTCAGATGCCGCTGCAGCGTCGTTTGCCGAAACGCGGTTTCGTCTCCATGACGGCCAGTCGCAATGTTGAAGTGCGCCTGTCGGAAATTGACGCGTTGCCGATCGAGGAAATCGATCTGCTGACGCTCAAGCAGGCGGGCGTAATTCCGACTCAAGCGCTCTCAGCGAAGGTGATCCTGTCTGGTGAAATTGGTCGCAAGGTTGCCCTGCGCGGTATCGGCGCAACCAAGGGCGCTCGTGCAGCGATCGAGGCAGCAGGCGGCTCGGTGTCGGCAGAATAAACATGGTAAGGACGGCGCATCGTGGCGACTAGCACAGCCTCTCTTGGAAGTACCGGGCGTTTTGGCGATCTGAAACGTCGCCTGCTGTTCGTGCTCGGTGCGTTTATCGTTTTTCGGCTCGGGGCGCATATTCCCGTGCCGGGGATCGATCCGCAGCGCCTGGCGGAACTGTTTCAGTCTCAGGCAGGCGGCATCCTTGGGGTGTTCAACCTGTTCTCAGGCGGTGCGTTGTCGCGCTTTACGATTTTCGCGCTGGGGATCATGCCGTATATCTCGGCGTCGATCATCATGCAGTTGGCGACCGTGGCCGTTCCCTCGCTTGAACAGCTGAAGAAGGAAGGCGAAGCGGGACGACGCAAGATTACGCAATACACGCGTTACGGCACCTTGGTGCTCGCGCTTGCGCAGGCCATCGGCATCTCGATCATGCTGGAAACACAGTCCGGGCTGGTAAACGATCCGGGCCTGATGTTTCGCTTCGTGACCGTGACGACGCTGGTGACCGGCACGATGTTCCTGATGTGGCTGGGTGAGCAGATTACCGAGCGCGGCATTGGCAACGGGATTTCGCTGATCATCTTCGCGGGGATTGTTGCAGGACTGCCCAGTGCGATCGGGGGCTTGTTCGAACTGGTGCGCACAGGCGGCATGCATCCTTTCACGGCATTGGTGATTTGTGCGCTGGTTGTGCTGGTGACGGGCTTCGTTGTTTTCGTCGAACGAGGGCAACGCAAGATTCTGGTCAATTACGCGAAGCGTCAAGTTGGCAACAAGGTGTACGGCGGTCAAAGTTCGCACCTGCCGTTGAAGCTGAACATGGCCGGCGTGATTCCGCCGATCTTCGCTTCGAGCATCATTCTGTTCCCGGCAACGCTGGGGCAGTGGTTCGGGTCCGGTGAGGGGATGACGTGGCTGCGTGACATCTCGTCGACGCTTTCTCCGGGGCAGCCGATCTACATCATGATGTATGCGCTGGCGATCGTTTTCTTCTGTTTCTTCTATACCGCGTTGGTGTTCAATCCGCGCGAGACGGCAGATAACTTGAAGAAAAGTGGTGCCTTTGTTCCGGGGATCCGGCCGGGCGACCAGACCGCACGCTACATCGAAAAGATTTTGACACGACTGACCCTGGTGGGCGCGGTCTACATCACGCTGGTGTGTTTGTTGCCAGAGTTTTTGATCTTGCGCTGGAATGTGCCGTTCTACTTCGGTGGAACCTCACTGCTGATCATCGTGATCGTGACCATGGATTTCATGAATCAGGTTCAGTCGAACATGATGTCTCACCAATACGAAAGCCTGCTTAAGAAGGCGAACTTCAAGGGGGCAGGATTCCCTAGCAGGTAATTCGTGATGAGCAAGAAGGGGCGAAAAAGCAGTCTTCGCGCCTTCGTGAAAATAGTCAGATGGTGCTCGGCTATATCTCTGGGAAGAGGCCACGCACTGAAATGGATTCTTCCTGGAAACAAGGTCAGGGCGCAGCTGGCGTTGCCTTCGACCTGAACATAGTCCGGATTTCGTGCCGGGCGAAATGAATTCGAAGAGTACTGAGGAGCAATTGAGATGAGAGTTCAGGCATCGGTGAAGCGGTTGTGCCGCCACTGCAAGATTGTCCGCCGCAAGGGTGTGGTCCGCGTGATTTGCGCGTCGGATCCCCGCCATAAGCAGCGCCAGGGTTGATCTGGGATCGTTCCCGGATTAAAATTTAACGTTTCGCTTTTTGGGGTATAGCCGTAATGGCACGTATCGCTGGGGTAAACATCCCGAACCACAAGCACGTCGAGATTGCGCTGACCGCCATTTATGGCATTGGTCGCACCCGTGCTCAGAACATTTGCGATGCCGCCGGTATCGCCCGCTCGGTCAAGGTCAAGGATTTGACTGAGTCCGACATGGAAAAGCTGCGCGACGGCGTTGGGCAACTGGCCGTCGAGGGCGACCTGCGTCGTGAAGTCACGATGAGCATCAAGCGTCTGATGGACCTTGGTTGTTATCGTGGCTTCCGTCACCGTCGCGGCTTGCCGCTGCGTGGGCAACGTACTCGCACTAACGCACGTACGCGCAAGGGACCGCGCAAGTCCATCGCAGGCAAGAAGAAGTGATCAGGGGTAAATAATGGCTAAGACTTCTGCGAAATCTCGCAAAAAGGTCAAGAAGAACGTCGCCGAGGGCATCGCTCACGTGCACGCAAGCTTCAATAACACGATCATCACGATCACCGATCGCCAGGGCAATGCCCTCTCGTGGGCGACATCGGGCGGTGCCGGCTTCAAAGGCTCGCGCAAGAGTACGCCGTTTGCGGCGCAGGTTGCTGCCGATGCGGCCGGCAAGGCTGCGCAGGAATGCGGTATCAAGAACCTGGAAGTGCGAATCAAGGGCCCCGGTCCCGGTCGTGAATCGGCAGTGCGTGCGCTCAATGCGCTTGGCATCAAGATTGCCAGCATCACCGATGTAACGCCGATTCCGCACAATGGCTGCCAGCCTCCCAAAAAGCGTCGCATCTGACAAGGAGTAGAAAGTGGCTCGTAATTTGGATCCTAAGTGTCGTCAGTGCCGTCGCGAAGGCGAAAAGCTGTTCCTTAAGGGCGAAAAGTGTTTCACCGACAAGTGCGCGATTGAGCGTCGTTCGTATGCGCCGGGCCAGCATGGCCAGCGCTCGGGCATGCGCATGTCGGGGTACGGCGTGCAGCTGCGCGAAAAGCAGAAGATTCGTCGCACCTATGGCATTCTCGAAGGCCAATTCCGCCGCGTCTTTGCGGAAGCGGATCGGCGTCGTGGTCAGACCGGTGAAAACCTGCTCATCTTGCTCGAAAGCCGTCTCGATACCGTCGTGTATCGCATGGGCTTCGGCGCTTCGCGTGCTGAGTCCCGCCAACTGGTGCGCCACAATGGCATCCTGGTGAACGGAAAGCGGGTGAATATCCCCTCATATCTGGTCAAGCCGGGCGATGTCGTGGAAGCGACTGAATCGGCCCGCGGCCAGCTGCGCGTCAAAGCGGCTCTCGAAGCGGCTGAGTCGCGTGGTTTTCCGGAATGGATTGATGTCGATGCCAAGGCGGCTAAAGGTACGTTCAAAGCCTGCCCGCAACGCAGTGATCTGCCGGCGACGCTCAACGAGAATCTTGTCGTTGAACTCTATTCCCGCTAATTCATGGTTCGTATTCTGGAACCAAGGCTAGAGGAAAGCTGATGCAAAGCAATTCCCTGCTGAAACCGCGCATTATCGACGTGCAGAATATTTCGCCCGTCCAGGCTCGTGTCACGATGGAGCCCTTTGAGCGTGGTTTTGGTCATACGCTGGGTAACGCCCTGCGTCGTATTCTGCTGTCGTCACTGCCGGGTGCTGCGCCGACCGAGGTCGTCATTGAGGGTGTGCTTCATGAGTATTCCACTCTTGACGGTGTGCGTGAGGACATCGTAGACGTACTGTTGAACCTCAAGGGCGTAGTGCTGAAGTTGCACAACCGCTCGGAGGCAACTTTGCGCTTGACGCGTGAAGGTGAGGGCGCGGTGACTGCGGCCGACCTTGAAGTCGGTCACGATGTCGAGATCATCAACCCGGAGCACGTCATTGCGCACGTTGCACCGGGCGGTAAGCTCGACATGGAAATTCAGGTGCGTCAGGGCCGTGGTTATGAGCCGTCGAACGCTCGCCCCGTAAGCGAAGAGAGCAAAGCCATCGGTCACATCATGGTGGACGCTTCGTTCAGCCCGGTGCGCCGTGTGAGCTACATGGTCGAAAGCGCCCGCGTTGAGCAGCGCACCGACCTGGATCGTCTGGTTATCGATATTGAAACCAACGGTGCGATCGATCCGGAAGAGGCGATCCGTTATGCGGCGCGCGTCTTGATGGATCAGTTGTCGGTGTTCGCTGAGTTGGAAGGAACCGAGCCGGTCGAAGAGAGCGTCGAGAGTATTACGATCGATCCTGTTCTGCTGCGCCCGGTGGATGACCTCGAACTCACCGTTCGCTCGGCCAACTGCCTGAAAGCAGAAAACATCTATTACATCGGTGACCTGATTCAACGCACCGAGACCGAGCTTCTGAAGACGCCGAATCTGGGTCGCAAGTCGCTCAACGAGATCAAGGAAGTGTTGGCCACGCGTGGTCTGACGCTCGGTATGAAACTTGAAAACTGGCCGCCGGCCGGGCTTGAAAAGCTCGGTTAAGATGCGCGCTGGTCGAATGAGGTAGAAAAATGCGTCACCGTAACGGTCTTCGCAAGCTGAACCGCAGCAGCAGCCATCGCCAGGCGATGTTCCGCAACATGGCGAACTCGCTTCTGCAGCATGAAGTCATCAAGACTACGCTGCCCAAAGCCAAAGAGCTGCGGCGCGTGGTTGAGCCGCTGATTACTCTGGGCAAGAAGCCTTCGGTTGCAAACCGTCGTCTGGCCTTCAATCGTCTGCGCGACCGCGATATGGTCGTCAAGTTGTTTGACGAGCTGGGCCCGCGCTATGCCAATCGTAACGGTGGTTACCTGCGTATTCTGAAATTCGGCTTTCGCGATGGCGACAATGCACCGATGGCTCTGATCGAACTGCTTGACCGTCCGCAGGACGGTGAAACGCAGGGTGAAGAGGAAAAACAGGAGGCTGTGGCCTGACCGGCTGCCAATGCCTATCCAAAAAGGGCCCCCTCAGGGGGCCCTTTTTTTGTTTGTCAGTCGGGTTTGTGCAGGCGATCAATCCTTCTCCGGTCGCGTTTTGTCGGCCGCTCGCCGAGCGGCGCGGCATTCGGTGCGAGGCGCCGCATTTCCGCTTCTGAGGCGCGTTTCTCCCTGCTTTCTGCCGTCTCGGCGTAGAGCGTTTGAGCAACGGGCGCGGGGCCGCGTACGGCAGAGAGTTTTTCTACCCGGACTTCAAGTTCAACCGCTCCGCGGATGATATGCAGAACATCGCCAATCCGTATTTCACGTGCGGGCTTGCAACGCTTGCCGTTGATGCGGATGTGGCCGGCATGGATGGCTGCACTTGCAAGACCGCGCGTCTTGTAAAAGCGTGCAGCCCACAGCCATTTGTCAATGCGTACGGCCGCATTGCAGAGTTCGTCTGGTTGATGTGGAGCCGCAGGCATACTGGTATCCTCGTTTCGTTATCTGCAGAGAGATTCTAGGGAGTCGTGAATGTCGTGGGTTCTGGTGACCGGCGGAGCCGGCTATATCGGCTCGCATACCTGTGTCAGTCTGCTTGAGGCCGGTCACAAGGTGGTGGTTGTAGACAATCTGTGCAACGCGCATGAAGAAGCGTTGCACAGAGTTGAAAAATTGGCCAAGCGTCCTCTCGAAGCGTTTTATCGCGTTGATGTCCGAGACGATGAGGCAATGGCCGCCGTGTTTCGTGCGCATCCGATCGACGTGGTGATTCATTTTGCGGCGTTAAAATCTGTCGGTGAGTCGGTTTCCAGTCCATTGGCGTACTACGATAACAATGTTGGCGGGACGATTGCTTTGTTGCGTGCAATGTCGAGAGCGGGCGTGCACCGTATCGTGTTCAGTTCTTCGGCTACGGTATACGGTGAGCCAGCTGAAATGCCGATCAAGGAGGATTGTGCGACGGCGCCCGAAAATCCGTATGGCTGGACCAAATGGATGATGGAGCGGGTGCTGGCCGATGTGGTTGCCTCAGGCGTTGATCTGTCTGTGGTGGTATTGCGTTATTTCAACCCGGTTGGAGCGCATCCGTCGGGTTGTATGGGTGAGGATCCGAACGGGGTGCCCAACAATTTGATGCCGTACATCAGTCAGGTGGCGGTGGGTCGTCGCAAGCGGCTCGCCGTGTTTGGGGACGACTATCCAACACCGGATGGCACGGGCGTGCGAGATTACATTCACGTGATGGATCTGGCTGAAGGCCATGTGTGCGCAGTGGAACGCGTTCAAGATCTGCCCGGGTTGACCACCTTGAATCTTGGTACGGGGCGGGGCTATAGCGTACTTGAAGTGGTCAAGGCATTTGAAAATGCCAGTGGACGCAAGATTGCATGGGAAGTGGTTCCGCGCCGGCCGGGGGATGCTGGTCAATGTTGGGCTGATCCGGCGCGTGCGCAACAGGTGTTGGGGTGGCGAGCAGAACGAGGGTTGGCGGAAATGTGCGCCGATGCGTGGCGTTGGCAGCAGGCCAATCCGGCGGGCTATCGCAAGGGTGCAGAAGGAGAAAAGTGATGAGTCAGGATGCACAGCTCGAACAGCAACTCAATGTGCTTGGCGGTCCTTTGCTGGCGTGCAGCTATGCGCCACTGACCGGTTTTGTGCGCACGGGGTGTTGCGAAGCTTTCGACGAAGATATTGGGCGCCACCTCATTTGTGTGAAGGTGACACAAGAGTTTCTCGAATTTTCCGCTTCGGCAGGCAATGATTTGAGCACGCCGCGTCCGGAGTTCCGCTTTGCCGGCTTGAAGCCTGGAAACCGGTGGTGTTTGTGTGCGGCACGCTGGCTGGAAGCCTATCGCGCCGGTGCGGCGCCTAACGTGGTCTTGGCGGCCACCCATCAGGCGGCGCTTGAAATCGTGCCGCTCGATCTCCTTCGTGCGCACGCTCTGGAATAAAGAGCTGTGCGCCGAGGCCGCTACCAGGTGCGACGCAGACGGTTGCGATATTGCACATCGGTGGGCAGCAGTTTCTGCATTTCTTCGAATATGCTGAGGATCTGCGCCGCGGCCTGTTCAAATGTTTCGGGGCGGATGGCTCCCTGATCTTTAGGGCGCGCGGTTGCGCGGAGGAAATGATCGAGCGTGCGGCTGCGTAGTTCCGGATCGGCCGGCAGGTAGAGGGCGAGACCGGCATCGTACAGTGAACGGAAAAAGTCGGCACGCCGTTCGATGCGTTCGAGAAAACGGATTTCGGCTTCATTGAGTGGCTCGGTCATCAGTTCTCCAAACAGGGCGGGATGTCCTGCGCCGGATAGAGACGGCGAAGTCATCCAACGCTGGCTTCTTGATGAGATTCGATCTTCTCCCCCCGCAGCACGCGACGCAAGTAATTTGCCGTGTACGAACGGGAATTGTTGGCAATTTCCTCCGGAGTGCCCGCGCACAGAATTTCGCCGCCTCCGCCTCCACCCTCTGGGCCGAGGTCGATGATCCAGTCAGCAATCTTGATGACATCCAGATTGTGTTCAATGACGACGATGGTGTTGCCCTGGTCGCGCAGACGCATGAGGACATCAAGGAGGAGCTCGATGTCGCGAAAATGCAGCCCGGTGGTGGGCTCGTCAAGAATGTACAAGGTATGTCCGGTGTCGCGTTTGGAAAGCTCCTGCGCCAGCTTGACACGTTGGGCTTCGCCACCAGACAGCGTGATGGCGCTTTGGCCGAGACGGATGTAGCCGAGTCCGACGTCCACCATGGTTTCGAGCTTGCGCTTGATCGAGGGCACCGCTGAGAAGAAATCAAGCGCCTGTTCGACGGTCATTTCCAATACTTCCTGGATGCTCTTGCCGCGGTAGCGAATTTCCAGCGTCTCACGGTTGTAGCGTTTGCCGTGACAGACGTCGCACGGTACGTACATGTCAGGCAAAAAATGCATTTCGACCTTGATCAGGCCGCCCCCCTGACACGCTTCGCAGCGCCCGCCCTTGACGTTGAACGAGAAACGTCCCGGGCCGTAGCCGCGCGCACGGGATTCGGGCACGCCGGAGAACAGCTCGCGGATTGGCGTAAACAGGCCGGTATAGGTGGCCGGATTGGAACGCGGGGTGCGACCGATCGGCGATTGGTCGACATTGACGACCTTGTCGAAATGCTCCAGTCCCTCAACCTTTTCGTAGGGGGCCGGTTTGCTGTTTGAGCCGTACAGATGTTGTGCGACGACCGGATGCAACGTGTTGTTGATCAGCGTTGATTTTCCCGAGCCGGATACGCCAGTGATGCAGACGAGCAGTCCGCACGGGATTTCCAGCGTCACGTTTTTCAGGTTGTTGCCGCAGCAACCGGTCAGGCGCAGCATGCGTGCGGGATCGGATGCCGTGCGTTGTTTCGGCACCGCAATGCGAAGTCGGCCGGACAGGTATGCTCCGGTGAGGGAGTCGGGCGCGTTGATGATCTCGGCCGGGGTGCCGGAAGCAACGATTTTCCCTCCGTGTTCCCCTGCACCGGGCCCCATGTCAATCACGTGATCGGCGGCGCGAATGGCGTCTTCGTCGTGCTCAACGACAATGACCGTATTGCCCAGGTCACGCAGTCGACGCAATGTTTCGAGCAGACGGTCGTTGTCACGTTGATGCAGGCCGATCGAGGGTTCGTCGAGCACGTACATCACACCCGTCAAACCCGAGCCAATCTGGCTCGCCAGGCGGATGCGCTGCGCTTCGCCACCGGAGAGGGTGTCCGCCGCGCGGTCGAGCGACAAATAGCCCAGACCGACATCAATCAGGAAGCCGAGCCGGCTGCTGATTTCATGCACGATCTTTTCTGCGACCAGCGCGCGGTGGCCGTCCAGTTTGAGCGTCTCGAAGAATTGTTTGCACGCGGTCAGCGGCATGGCCGCGACGACGTTAATGGGCTGGTCGCCAATCAGAACATGACGGGCTTCAGCGCGGAGGCGGGCGCCGTTGCAGGATGGGCAGGCACGAATTGCGCGATATTTGGTGAGCTCATCGCGTACGGCGGTCGAGTCGGTTTCACGGTAGCGTCGTTCGAGGTTTGGAATGATGCCTTCGAACGGGTGTTCCTTCGATACCAGACGACCGTTGTCAGAAAAATAGCGGAAGGTGATCTTCTCGCTGCCCGAGCCGTGCAAAACGGTTTCGCGGATCGATTCCGGTAATTCTTCGAAAGGCGTGTCAACGTCAAAGCCGTAATGCAACGCCAGCCCGGTGAGCATCTGAAAGTAGAACTGGTTGCGTTTGTCCCAGCCGCGGATTGCGCCTGAGGCAAGGGATAATTCCGAATGAGCGACTACGCGCGCCGGGTCAAAAAACTCGACGAGGCCGAGACCGTCGCATTGCGAACAGGCTCCGACCGGATTGTTGAATGAAAACAGGCGCGGTTCCAGCTCCGCCAGCGCGTAGCTACACGCCGGACAGGCAAAGCGCGCCGAAAACAGATATTCCTGTCCGCTGTCAATATCGACAGCGATGGCACGGTCTTCGGCGTGAAGCAGAGCGGTTTCGAACGATTCGGCAATGCGTCCGCGCTGGTCCGGCCGTACCTTCAGGCGATCGATGATGACTTCAACCGTGTGGCGACGGCCCTTCTCCAGTGTCGGGAGGGGGTCCAGGTCGAAGGTTTCGCCATCGACACGCACGCGTACGAATCCCTGCGCTCGCAATTCGGCGAACAGGTCACTCTGTTCACCTTTGCGGCCAGAGACGATGGGCGCAAGGATCATCAGCCGGGTGCCCTCCGGCAGCGCAAGAACGTGATCAACCATCTGCGAGATGGTCTGTGCCTCCAGCACCTGATCGGGGTGGTTGGGGCAATAGGGCGTGCCAGCACGGGCGTAGAGCAGGCGCAGATAGTCGTGGATCTCGGTGACGGTGCCCACCGTCGAGCGCGGATTGTGACTGGTCGCTTTTTGTTCGATCGCGATGGCCGGTGAAAGGCCCTCGATCAAATCAACGTCCGGCTTTTCCATCAACTGCAGGAATTGGCGGGCATAGGCCGACAACGACTCGACGTAGCGACGCTGGCCTTCAGCATACAGCGTGTCGAAAGCCAGTGAGGATTTGCCCGAGCCGGACAGCCCGGTGATGACGGTGAGCCGGTTGCGGGGCAGTTCGAGACTGATATTGCGCAGATTGTGCGTGCGTGCGCCGCGAATGCGGATTTCGTCCATGAGCCTTGCTGGAGGAGGGGAACACGACACTATACGAAACATGCCGGGCCCTGCACAAACCCGAAACCGGATCGACTGGTAGAATCCACGATTTCTCCCGCACCGATATTGAGCGAATGATTTCGTCTGAACATGACAAGATGACTGCAGCCGAACGTCGCGCAGGCGCGAGCCTGGCCGCGATCTTCGCTCTGCGCATGCTTGGGTTGTTCCTGATCCTTCCCGTCTTCGCGGTCCATGCGACGACCATGCCGGGTGGTGATGACCTGCTCCTGGTGGGGATCGCGATTGGCGCATACGGCTTGACCCAGGCTTGTCTGCAGCTCGTGTTTGGTGCGGCTTCCGATCGTTTCGGGCGCAAACCGGTGATTGTCTTCGGGCTGGTGCTGTTTATTGTCGGCAGCGCGGTGGCTGCGCTGGCGACAGATATTCACACCGTCATTGCAGGCCGGGTGCTACAGGGGGCGGGCGCGATTTCGGCAGCGGTGACCGCACTTGCAGCGGACCTGACGCGCGATCAACATCGAACCAAGATCATGGCGATGATTGGCGCGAGCATCGGTCTCATGTTCGCACTGTCGATGATTGCCGCGCCATTGCTGTATGCGGTGATCGGTATGAGCGGCCTGTTCTGGCTGACGGCATTGCTCGCGGTCGGGGCGATCGGGCTGGTGCTCAAGGTCGTGCCGGATGCGCCGCAGGTGCCGCGCGCAACCAACGGGCGTCTCATCGATGTGTTGCGCGACGGTACCTTGATGCGGCTCAATTTCGGCGTCTTCGCATTGCACTTGATCCAGACCACAATGTGGGTATTGGTGCCGGTCGCACTGGTTGCCGCCGGCGGCCTGCCGTTGGCTGAACACTGGAAGGTGTATTTGCCGGCCGTGCTGCTATCCTTCGCGGTTATGGTGCCTGCGATCATTGTGGCGGAACGGCGCGGACACCTGAAGATCATATTCAGCGCCTCCATTGCGCTGCTGGTGATTGTTCAACTGGGGCTGTGGCTGGGGGGCGACAACGTCTGGACACTGACGTTGTGGCTGACGTTGTTTTTTGTCGCGTTCAATGTGTTGGAGGCGACGCAGCCGTCGTGGATTTCGCGCGTGGCTGCGCCACACTCGAGAGGAACCGCACTCGGTGTGTACAATACCTTGCAGTCGATCGGGCTGTTT
>Ga0209075_1002138_pt1 | contig 17707 bp, 11 predicted proteins | sample Stecom2011_FD_187523 | JGI IMG/M metagenome (GOLD analysis project Ga0209075, IMG submission 187523) | Agricultural soil microbial communities from Utah to study Nitrogen management - Steer compost 2011 (SPAdes) (version 2) | ecosystem: Environmental > Terrestrial > Soil > Agricultural land...
TTTCAGTGAATCAAAAGCATTTAATGCTTCAAACGCACGCGCATAGTTTCTAAATGTAAAGGATTTTGGCACCCAAATTGTTGTTGGATCGATTAAATCAACAAGTGGCATAAAACTTGTAACAATCATTTGGAGGATTGGGTAAAGAAAGATGAAACTAATACCTATTAAAAATAGATATAATATGACTTTAAAAAGAATTCCATCGTTGCCGTAACGACCCATAAGTTTTCTTTTTAGTGCAATTGACTTGTTCATTTTTCCCACCTCCTAGTTGTATCTTCTATTACTTAACTTAATGACTAATGTGTAAGCCCCAATTATAACGAGTTCTATTAAGAATAACACCCATGCCAACACTGATGAATATGATCTACCGAAACGAACATCGACAAGTGTTTGATTGATTAATCCAATCAACGCATTGTTCGAAAGGTTTGCGTAAATAATAACCGTGTAGATCACATTAATAATCATTAAGTTTTGCAAGCTTGGTAACGTAATTTTCCAAAAGCTATCCCACATTGATGCACCATCGATTGCTGCTGCTTCATAGATTGCTTGATTACGTTTCTGCAAACCTGCCAAGAAGATTAATGTTTGTACGCCAGATAGCCATAAAATTAAGACAATTTTTTCAAACGCATCAATTATTAATCCGGTAAATTGTCCCGGTAAGAATCGATTGATTTGTCTTGCTATTAATCCATTTGCTACTGCTGGAACGCTTAGCAAATTATATTGATTAAAATACGACAATAGATTCCCACTTAATAAAATTACTGGAATAAAGAATATCACTCTAAAGATGCCTTTACCCTTCACGCCTTGATTTAACATCAGTGCTAAAACAAGCGAGAATACGAGCACAAGCGGTACAACTAAAGCGACATCTGCAAATACGGATGTAATCGTTTGAATATGGCCTGGTTGATTTTTAATCAGATTTGTTAGATGTTTGAATGTCCATCCTTTAAGTACGAATTCAACCGTTTGAGTTTGTGTGTTGATAATGTATTGCGCTTGATCTGCAAGACTCATTCGAATTGAATTTAAAAACGGACGAATACCAAACATATACAAACCAACAAACCATGGAGACACAAACATAAGTCCAGTAACGCGATTTCTTGTTCTTTCCGTTAATCCTTGATATTTTTTAACAAGCCATCTTACACCAAGATAAACATATAAGAACATCGCTACCTTCGTTAGTGGTCTTTCTAACTTATCTTTATAAAATCTTCCTATACTTTTTAAAATATTAGCAATTTTCAATTTCATTTGATCACCTCTGTAACAAGATAACCAAACGCTGGAACTAATTTACCATTAACAACATAATCAACATCACTATAATTGACATAAATCATATGTGTTTCATAAATTACTTCTGCAACTTGATCATCGATATATCGGTGACTTTCCATGTATTGACCATTAATATTTTCTAAAACACTTACTTCGTTATACATGTCTTTTATAGAACTTTCCCAAACATTATACTCTGTAGAAAGTAAGTACTCATGGTGTGTATTTCTTAATTCATAACCTTCTTTAGACGTTACGATAAATGATGGCCTCAAATTATACTCAATCATTTTTAACTTCATCAAATCAAGGTTAGATGAGTAATTTAAGTTTGGTGTATAAAGCTTCATTGAGCCACTTAGCACCAACGATATAAACGGAATGGAATCTGTGATATACGCATAAGAATTTGCTTGGTATGGTGCATCATAGTATGACTCCACATAGTTATATAAATAACTTGCTGGTTTGTATAAACCCAAGTCATAGGCACCTAATTTTTCAACTTCATCAATAACTTGATGTATCATTGTTTCTCGATAATATGTTTTTGAATCAAGTTGATATGAGAAACTTTCTTTGCCTAAATACCCAATAGTTAACTTGTCAATATCATATTTATCATACTTCTTATTGTTACTTAATATACGCTTTGCAAGGCCAGTTATCGAAAGCAAGCTTCCTGATTGTTGTCTTGAACTTTTAAGACTTGATTGGAATGGTTCAAGCGTTACAGTTTTTAATGTTTTAGTAAATACATTCGTATGATAAAGTTCAATTGGTGAAGTATAAAGTGCTAATGAAACATCGTCCATATTATCTATTTCTTGAACCAACTTATTAAAGTCTTTAGCACCACCTAGACTTCCTGAAAGTGAGAACTTATATGGATTTATACCGTAAATCCCACCTTTATTAAAACTTCGATAAGTAATGCTAATGCCTTTTACATCTTGATAAAGATCCGTAACGATGTCTATCGCTTCTTTAAATGTTGTTAGCCTAACAGTTTGTTCCCCAAGCAACGAAGGTTTTTTATCTAGTCCTAGTATTTCTAAGTGCATATCCATTTCAACATCTTCAAGTTTTGATAACTCTAAGTTTTCGCGATAACGTTTTGCCATACCTGAATAATCAGCTTCGTCTCCGTTTAAGAATGAGTACTTCACAGTATAGTCATTTGGGTAAGGATCTTTGTTAATAATTGGGATACTAGAAATTTCTCCGCCACTTAGTTTAATCAATGAAATACTTCTTGTGTTGTACACAAAGAACGTTGTATTCATCTCGATGTTGTTATACTTATAAGGATAACTATGTATTTCAGATGAACCAAAACCTGATGAAATTTCTGAAATAAATGCAGCTTGTTTATAGCCATGATTAATTCCATAAACTGGCATTGAAATTTCTTCTTCTGCCTTTAAGTGTATTTGACTTGACGGTGTATTTTGAATACCGTCATCTTTTCCATAAATAGGTTTAATATATGCTGTATTATACGCCGTATTAGTGTATCTAATTAATGCACCTGAGCCATCTGGAATCATAGCATATCCATTGATTTCATAATTTTCAGAACCTAAGTATGGAAAAACATAAATTGAACGCAATTTATATTCTTTTGGAAATTTCATAGCTGCTGTTTTATATGGTACTTCTACAATGGATTGGTAAGGAATATTAAATGTCAATTCATCGAGTTCTATTCTTACTTCAAGTTTGAAAGAAATACCTAATTTTGTTAAATCTATTTCAACATCAAATCCATTTGCTAAAAGTTTATATTCAAACTTTGAACCTGCATTTGTATGCGTAATTGGTAAGTTTGCAACATTTAATGTATCTGAGTCAAAATAATCGATGGTAATACCTGAAGACATCCAATGTTTCACACGATCAGTATATGTACTTTTAACTTTGTCAGGATTGTAACCAAACCAGTAGTAATCCGCATGTTTATCGTAAATAACAATATTTATAACCGTACGATTTAAGTAAAGAATTAAATCACTTGTTTCACTTACCTTTTGGAATCCCATTTCAAGAACATCAGCTTCTGTGTAACTTTGTTGAACTTCTTGTTGATTTTCTTTTACAGCAAGTTGAGCAACTTTGACTTCATTTTGCACGATAGATGATTTTGATTCTTTCTTCATGTTTTGTGCAACTACGATTAATGTCGGTATTAAAAGTAAAGCGATGATTAAAATTGATAGTTTTTTTAGATTACGCATTGATAATCACCTCTTTAATAATACTTGTAACAAAGTCAATGACTTGCATAATCATCATATAGAACATTACCGCAACGATAATCATGATAATCATAATGAATGCCGTAAGGATGATGTTTAAAATCGTCTCTTTCACACTAAAGTTGTGTGTATCTTTAATCATGAAGAATAAAAGAATAAATAACCAAATAAACATTACTGTAAAGCCAAAATAATAAATAAACCCTTCGTTTAATGTTAAGACGTTTGATAAGATGACTAAAATCGGTAGAATAACATATACAGGTGTTAATGCGCCTAATGTGTTAATGAAAATTGATTTTAGACGTCCTTCTCCTTCCATTAATGACGATGTTAAGTAATTTGCAAATACGAAAGTGACAATTGGAATTAAGACTTTAACAATTTCTTCAATAAACACCATATCTTCAATTGGTGTCGTTCTAAAAATCATACCCGTAAATAAAAGGTGAACTATGTAAATTACCATAAGTCCAACAAGGAAAATGATTCCGGATAAAATAGATACACGTTGATTCACTTTCGCTTCGTAACAAGAATCAAGTGGTGTTTTTAGATAACTTTTCATAAAGGTCATCTCTTTAACAAATGTTGTATTTTTAATTTTTCCAGTTACGTTTGTTATCGGTCTTAATAATTCTACACTACGTTTTGATTTCATAAACGCTAGCAGTGATAATGCAAGAACAACGCCTAATATCCAGTAGCCCGCATTTTTTTGTAAATACACATTTCTTACTTCCCACATTGCTTCCGAATAAAGTGTTTTTTCATCAGCAATTTTAAATTTCTCCATGGCAAGTTTATATTGACCTTGCATGAAGTATGAACGGCCAATACCTTCATGAGCTAAATCAAATAAAGCGTTGTATTTTAATACTTCTTCCCAATAGCCTTGGCTTTCGACATATTTGCCTTGGTTATATAAATGTAGTGCTTCATGAACAACATTGGCATAAGCCGTTGGTTTTAAAATATGAATGTTGTTGTTTGCATCATCTAAAACATAAATTTCGTTTTTCGAATTTATCGAAATGCTTGAAACATTTCTAAAAAGTCCTAAACGATCCAAGCCTTGACTCGGTCCAGCAAATACAAAGAGTAAGTTGCCTTCTCGGTCAAACTCATATATATATCCTGTTTTAGTAACCGCATATATATTTTCAACACTTCCCATCGTAAGTGCACTAAACTCTGCACTTGTTAACATATTACTTGGAAAGAAATTGATACCACCGTTATTCACTTTTTTTAGCGTATCTCCTTTATTATCATTAATTACAGTTTGTGTAACCGTGTAGACATAACCAGTATCTTTTAGGAATACATTCGTAGGAGAAGGTGGAATTTTTTTAGATAATTGTGCTTTTTCGTTGTTGCCATATAAAATTTGCATGATTCGATCCCAAACGGTTCCTCCAACACTGTTGGTTGCGAAAAAGTTTAAGAATCGATTTTCACTATTAATCATCATAATACCATTGTAAGAACCTTCAGATACAACATACATCGTATGATTGTTATCAACTGCGATCTTTAATGGCCTAAAAATATAATCATTAACAAGTAAGACTTGACTGTCTGGTCTAGCAAAAGAATTTTTCAGTTGAACAATTTCATTTACTTTATCAAATTCAAAAATATGAATTCTACCAGATGTTAAATCTTCATTTAATCCATAATCTGCTACATAGATGATGTCATCTTTAACAAAGATACCTATCGGTTTCGTTAGCACAGGATCTTCAAACTTCATTAGAAAATTTTGAGCATCATCAAAGATGACAATTGCTTTATTTCCTGTATCAAGAACATACAAATAATCTTCATCATCGATATATAAATCCTGTGGCGTGTTAAAGTTGTTACCATTATAGGTACGAATATCTGATACAGGTTCATACGCATCTTGTGTTACAACCAATTCGTCGTATCGATTTGGTGTTCTTGTTACAAACGGTGTTGAAACATACAGTGCATTCGTTCCTATTAAGAAACCAAAGATTAAAATAAAGTTTGTTATTAGTAATTTTCTCATGTTATTTAATCCCCGAATGTGCCATGGTGTTCATAACATTCTTTTGTAAAATGATAAATAAAACAATGTTTGGAACAAAGATAATTAATGACGCTGCCGCTGAAATACCTTGTGCTGCAATTGAAGATGTACCAAGTGTTAATGTTTGGAAGTAATACGGTAGTGTCATCAATGATTCATCTTTAATAAATAACTGTGACGTCTCAACGTTGTTCCATGCACTTTGGAATGCTAAAATTGCAATTGTTGCAAGCGCAGGTTTGATTAATGGTAGGATAATTTTAAAATAAATTTGCAACTTATTAGCGCCATCTATTTTTGCGGCTTCAAACAATTCGCGAGGTATTTGATCCATAAATTGTTTAAGTAGGAAAACCCCTACTGGCATTGCAATTAATGGAATAATGTGTGCAAAGAATGTATTTACGACACCAAGTTCATGCATGACGATAAATCTTGGAACACTTACAGCAACACTAACGAACATAATGGCAATCTGATTTGCCCAAAAGAGCCATTTTTTCATTTTAAACTCTAAGAATGAAAAGGCAAACGCTGCAAGTGAACCAATAAGTATACTTGCAACAATGACAGTAATCGATACGAGAATACTGTTAAATAGGTATCTACTGAAAGGTACACCTGTTTGCTGTGCAACACCAATTAACTGTCTAAAGTTATCAAGTGTTATTCTTGTTGTAAAAAACTTTGGTGGGTATGCATAAAGTTCATCAAGTGGTTTAAATGCGTGTGACACAATGAAAATGATTGGTAGCATCATTACAACCAAAAGCGGCAATAAAATTAAATAAAACTTAATTTGACTGCGATGGAAATTTTTTGGATCAATCATCGCACCAAAGTAGTTGCTCTTCTTAAAGAGCCTCTTAAACTTTTTCAATCTTTTTCACCTCCGAATAAACGGTGAGCCAATCGATTGAACAGGAATACGATTGTAAGTAATACAACAGATAGTGCACTTGCATAGCCCATTTCATAACGCGAGAATGCAAAGTCATTCATGTGGTCTACAATAAGCCAACCGGCAAATTGTGGCGGTGGGCTTGAAAGTGTTAGCGCACTTGCGATACCGTATGCATTAAATGTTGAAACAATTGCCATAACTGCTCCAAAGAGCATTTGTGGTCGCATTGAGGGTATTGTAATATAGAAAATTTCTTGCCAGCGGTTTTTCATACCATCAATGTATGCTGCTTCATATATTTCTTTATTAATATTTAATATCCCCGAAAGCATCGCCAAAAACCCGATACCCATGGATGACCAAAGGCCAACAAAAATCATTATCCATGTTACTGTTGTTGGGTCTTGTAAAAACTGAATAGGTGTATTAATAACTCCTAAATTAAGTAGAAAATTGTTTAAAAACCCTCGGTTATCACCTGAAAACACAACACGCCATACAACGGTCATTAAAATACTAGACGTAAGTGCAGGTGAGTAAATAATGATTGCCGCGACCGTACGAACTTTTTTTGGAATTTGTGCAAGCACCCATGCGACTAAGAAAGATAGCATGTAGCCGCCAGGTCCAATAATAATTGCATAAAGAATCGTATTTGGTAATGCATATTGCATAAAGTCTGTGTCATCAGTTAATAATGTAATGTAATTTTGTATCCCCATAAATGACGGGAAGTTGATCGAGTCATAATAGGTAAACGATAAAATAATTGAAATAACAATAAGTAAGACAACAAATAAGAAGAAAAAGATGAAGTACGGGAGAATAAAGAAATTCGCCGTGTTTACTTTCTTAAGAAAGCCAGTCTTTGATGTTGTCGTTTCTTGGGATGATATATGCACGGACTACTTCACCTCCTTCAAGGTAACCAAACTCTTCAAACTTTCTTTGAAGCTCACGATTAATTCTCGGTACCGATTGGTCAATCGCAATTCTTGGGTTCACTTTATCTATAACAATTTTGTTCCATATATTTGTTAGTTCACGCTCGATAATATAACTACCAGGCGTTACAGCCGGTATTCTTGACCAGCGTGCTTGAAGTAATGCTTGATCCTTAATGGTTTGATCCCATACGGATGCTTCTAGTGCATCCATTCCTGCAGGTAAAAATAAAAATCTTTCACCTAAAATCATTTTGATATTTTCTAAATAGGTCAACTGTGTTTCTTTTTTATTCCACCATTGTATTAACTCAAAGCCTTCATTTGGCATATTTGAGTCTGCTAGTAAAATACTAGCTTTACCATAAGTAGGTGCCCATCTAGCAACTTCACCAAGAGCATCATCATACATGCCAGGTATTTGTAATACGTCCCATTGACCTGATAATTCTGGAGCTGCATATTTTAATTGAAGATATAAATCTACAGTACTAATACCTACCGGCAATGAACCACTTCTAAAATGTTCAAAGAATGATGTTACTTGCTGAGGTAAATTATACTTATTAAATATGTCGGTTAAAAATGTAATTGCTTCAATTGTCTTTTCTTGATTAAATGTTGTTTGATGGGGAATGTCTGAATATATTTCAGCACCCATTTGGTAAATTAGTGGCGATGTTAATCCAAAGCCTTTATAAGCACCTTCACCACCAAGTGGGTGAAAGAAATTCATTTGATAACTTTGTAAAATTGGTAAGATGTTTAAAACTTCTTCCCATGTGTTTGGTGGCGTAATGCCTAAGAAGTTTAAAATATCTTTACGGTAATACATCAAATACACACTTTGTGTCTCAGGTATACCATAAACACCATCTTCAAAAATAAGTGGTGTGAAATTATTTGCTTCATAGTTTTCTGCAATACTACTAAATGCTTCAAACTGTCTTAAATCTGCAAGCATACCTCTAAGTGCATATGTATAGGGCTCCCATGAGTCAATACTTAAAACAACATCAGGATTTGTCTTTGTTGCATGATTTAAAATTAACTTTTGAGTATTAGGTAATATTGCTAGTTGTACTTTAATACCCGTCTGAGCTGTAAACTCATCGTCTATTAAATTTTGCATAATGTCTAAGTAGAGTGATGATTGACCAACCCATACTTCTAAGACATCATCAGGATTGTTTGTCATTTTATATCGTTTATCAAAAAATGAATATACAAAGGATTTAAAACCAAACCAAAATCTTGTAAAGATGTTTGGATTTGCTTTAGGAATCGCTTTATCATTCCCATAAAAATAAATGCGATCAATCGTTAGAGGTTGTTGAGTCATTTGATTAATTGCTTCGCCAATTAATTGATAAGCTGACCCACTACCTTTATTTAATTCTGGAAGTTTATTTGGAATACGGTTAGGATTTTTTGATAGACGTTCAAGTTGTTTACTAGCAATCATTAACGTTGAAGCACTTGTTGCCTTATCATGTTCAGGTGTAAATGCATTTATCGCATCATAAATCGATTCAAGTTCTGCTGCCATATCGATAAGTTCTTCTTTTAATGTAGGAATAAATTTTAAAATATCCCAGTCAATCAGTACATCCTGTGAATTTCCTGTTAATTGACTAATTGAAAATCCGATACTATTAATACGATCCATAACTTGATAGAGTCGATCAATATAATCAATTAAATGAGCTGTTGTAACTTCAAGTTTCAATTCATGTGTTCCAGCTTCTAAATAAAATACAAAATCTCCATCTTCATTTCCAAGTGTATGATTTTTCCAATTTTTGTTATAAGCAAAATGGTAAACCTCAAGTTCTTTAAATAAAACTTCGTTATCAATTGAAATTCGTCTTGCACTACTCATACCTACCATACTAAGTTGTAAGTATTTAAAATTAATTTTGTAGTACCCCGTTTCATTGACATCAAATGTATAAGTAACACTTGTTCCAGATCTTGACATTGAACTACCATCCAAAACATTTAACACGGTTGTTTTATATGCGGTAGGCGACATACCTGCACCTTTATAATAACCAGGTTTAACTTCGATATCATTTTTATATGAGAGATCTTGTCCTTCGATTATAAGTGTATCGTCCGTTAACTTTTGATTGTTAAAGTTGTTTGAGTACGTTTTATAATCAACAGGTTCATTAGATGAAAATAAAGTTAAACTTTTTAGTAACACTTGTTGATTCAATGCTTCAATCGATATTGTATTTTTTCCACTGTTTAATTTAAAATAATATGGTTTTGAATACCGTCCATTAGCATCAATTAACGCTTCGTTATATATCGTTGTTTCGCTAATTGTTTTTGGTAACATCTCATTGCCATATCGATTATATCTGTCATCTTCTGTTCTTTGTTCGAGTTTCCAGCGAACAGATAATGGCAGCTCAGTTAATTCATTATATTGTATTTCGTTATTGATGAGTAACTCAATTGTTGGTGCTGTAGAAAACTCTTCCCTTATTTCATATTCAAGACGAATATGATACAATGCTACCTCATCAACTTCTACTTCAATTACAGCTTTATCATTCTTATCTAAAATAATCCATTCGTTTTCATAAGTACCGTTTGGATTCAAGTAATCCGCATCAAGGTAGTTAAACTTAAGTTCACTTCCTTGATAGATTGCAGAGTTACTATGCCAGTTTTTTTGGACTCTGTAGTAACTACCGTCTCTAAATTGACCCAAATCGAAAATCCAGTCGCTGTTAAGTTGTTCAGCAGCAACCTTTTGAGTCGTTGTGACTGCAATTATACATATATTCAAAATTATAATTAAAACACTGGTAATTTTTTTCATAGTAACTCCACTCTTATCTAGTTTAAATTATTGCCCTTGTAGTATTTGATCCATCGCTGTTCTTGCATCATTCAATGCTTGATTTGCAGCAGCATGAATCATATCTTTTAAGTCTGCATATGTTTTCGCACCTGAGAAAACTTCTGAGAAGTATGTTGAAATTGCTGCGTCTGCTGCATCCCAACCAATTGTTTCTTTATTCGCCCAGAATGCACCGTTTTTTAAGCTTTCGATAAATTGTGGTGATACAAACCCTGGAGCAACTTCGTTATACGTAATGTTTGACCAAACTTTGTTTACACCTTGACCATCGATACCATAATCAACGATTGGGTAAGGGAAGTTGTTTCCTTGTTGGAATAATTCTGTCCCTACTTCTTTATATAATTCAAATCGTTTTAATAAACCTTCTTCGCTAAAACTCATCCATTTTAGTAATTGATAAGCTGCTTTTTTATTTGGTGAAAGTGATGAAATACCACCAATATCCGTGTTACCTCCTGTTACACCATCTGGTCCTGGATAAGCATCCCATTCAAATGTAAATTCATCAAAATGGTCTTTTGCACTCCATGAAGCTTCAGGCCAAATTGCAACCTTTCCACCATATGTTGGTGAGAATGCTGGATTGTTATATATTTCTTCTAATTCAGTTACAGAGAATGCTGCTTTAGCATAACCTTGTGATGTAGCTTCAACAGCTTTGTTTGCTGCAGTTTGCATCACTGGATCGTTAAAGTTAAATTTTTCACCATCAAAGCTATATGCATACCAGTTTTTACCGACTTCTGCATTTTCTTTAATCTTTAATACTTTTGGATAAGTTCTCATGTAGTGATTAATACCAACTAAGCCATATTCATTTGTTGAAGCGTTTGTTGTTGCTTTCGCAATAGCTTCCATTTGTGCATATGTCCAATCATAACTTGGTTTTGCAATACCTGCTTTTTCGACTAAATCTAAGTTTACAAACCAAACATCTGGATAAATGAACGTTGGCATTGCATAGCGTTTATCCCCATATGTACCTAATTTGTTTACAGATTCAAAAATGTATTGTGTGTCTTCGTCATTGTCATACATTTCGCTAATATCTGCAAGAATATTAAATGGTAAGAATGATTCTAATCTTTGAATTAAAAACACATCAGGTAATGTACCTGCTTCAAGTAAACCAATGAACGCTGTATCCCAGTCATACCATTCTGCAACTACTGGCATTTCAACTTTAATGTTTGGATATTTCTTCATGAATTCTTCAATCATTAATGAGTCAATTGTTACCATATCTGGTTGTGTATATTGCCATGTAGCGTAAGTTAGTGTAATTTCTTTTTCTTGCCAATCAGGTATACCATTACCGTCTTCATCCCAATAAGAATCTACGGGATCTACTGGTTTTTCGCCATCATCTTCTTTTTTTCCACATGCAACAAGTCCAACAAGAACAAATGCAATTAAAAGAATTGATACTATTTTCTTATACATATTTTTCTCCTTTATATTTTTAAACGTTTATTTCAAAAGTTCATCTAAAATTTCTTGTAGTGGGCAAGTCGCAACACACACAAAGCGATCAGCGCCACCATAGTATACATATAATGTGTCATCAACAATGACATTACCTGTAGGGAATACACAACCTGTGTAATATCCATCTGTTTCATATGGAAGTTCAGGTTCCATAATAAAGTTCTCTAAGCGAGCTTTTACGATCGTTGGATTTTCTAAGTCTAAAAGCATTGCTCCAACGCGATATTGGTCATCTTCTTTACTTACGCCGTGATATAAAACTAACCAACCTTCTTTAGTTTTTAGTGGAGGTGTAGAACCGCCGATTTTTTTAGATTCCCATTTGAATTCTGGTTTTGCAAGCAAGTGATCATTGCCCCAATTTGCCATAAGGTCATTTGATGATGAAATCCAAATAGATGGTACATCTGTACCATATTTTTCACCAACCCATTCAACTGCGCGGTGTAACATCCAGAATTTACCGTTAATTTTTTCTGGGAATAAAATAACGTCACGATTATCAATATTGTGTTGTGTAATACGACCTAACTTTTTAAATGTTTTTAAGTCTTTTGAAATTGCAAGACCAGTGTTTGTTGTGTTATAAACTAACCCTTGTGGCGCAGTAGTTAATGGCCAACCATGGTCATAGCCTTTTTGCAACCAATATTGTCCTGGAGGAAATGGTCTGTATGCATAAGTTACATAAAATAAATCGTCAAACTTAACAATTCTTGGGTCTTCCACACAACCAGCATCCGGACCATCAACTGTTGGTGTTAATACTGGATTGTTTTCATATCTTGTAAAATTGATACCATCTTTTGAAGTTGCTAAACCTAAGTTAATAACATGTGCTTCATCATGACCTGCACCACGATATAGCATATAGAATGTACCATCTTCATACCATACACCTGGATTACATACTGCTAATGATTCCCAAGCGCTGTCTGCTTTTGGTGAAATAATTGGATTTTGGATTGCTTTTTTTAATTTCATGATTTCCCTTTCTTATTTAATGATAAATGCACAATCATCAGTTAACGTTAATGTGAAAATTGCTTTCCCATTGTTAATAATTAAGTCCATCGTATCGATAATTTCGCCTGTATCTGTATTGTATATTTCTAATGTATATGTCCCGTTTTTAAACGGGATATTTAAATTCACTGTTTTTTGTTGGCTTGCTTGTGAGCGATATGTCCATTTGTTATCAAATGCATATCCATAAATACGATCATCTAAGATATAACCTAACAAACTCACTTGATTATGACTTACTTCAACATTATTTGTTTTATGCAGTAACTGATACGTATCGCTCGTCATATCTAATTGTTGCGCGAATTTTCCGATACCTTCAAAACGATAGTATAAATCATTTGGATGTACCCAACTATCCCACCACCAATTCATTGCTGCACCAGCGCCTCCACCCATAATACCGACCCATTGACTTTGTTTCAATGAAATACCTGTCGGATCGACACCTGCAGTTGCAACACCACTTTCCCAGTTCACACCAATTTCTGAGTGTAAAACAGGTTTATTGTAGTCGTTGAATAAGCGATCAAGCGTTTTAACTAAATCAATTGTAATTTGTTTATTGTTATAACTGTAGTCATGAGGATTCGTAAAATTAATACTGTTTAATTGATAAGCACTACCTGTTTGACCTTTATAACTTGTTGTTACTAATCGTTGATATGGGTCATTATCTTTAACAAATTCAGCCATATCTTTATGCCATAAATGCACGTTAATTGAACTGAATTGATCTGTCCAATCTACTTCGTTAAATAATTCATATGCCATCATGTGTGATGAATGACCATAGCGTGCAATAATGTATAAAAGTTGTTGTTTGTAAATATCTTTTGCCTCTTTGTTTGTAAAGAAGTGACTTGGCAACTCTAAGATGCCGCCGTTTGCTTTATTCCATGGGTTTTTTATCCATTCAGCATTTGTTATCGCTGAGAATTGTCCATGGTTTAATAGTGTCAGCATGTAGTAGATATCATATGTTTCAGCATATTCAATCGTACGATCTAATCTTGCTGCTGCATTAAATCTTGAAGTGAAGTCTTTAAAATCCGAGCCCCAATGTAGTGAGAATGACCATGTTGCCATCCAAATTCTTGTAAAGTTCGCTTCATTTTCACTCATTTTATCAAACCATACTTGGAAGTCTTCTGTTTTTCTTGTTGATGATGTATACCAAGCGGTATTTTGTCCAACAGGAATAAACGTATCACCATTTTCAAACACGAAGTTTCGTTTATTCTTTTCTTCAACGCTAATAACACCTTTGTATACTTTTTCAGTATTATCGGCAACTTCAATTGATTGTTTTAATGTCTGAACTACTAGATTATTTTTCACAACTTCAATTGTTAATTCATGTGTACCAGCTTCTTCTGGTAAATATCTTAATCTAAAATGCGGATCTCCAATAAGATTGACCATTTCAAGTCCTTGTGGCTCATCTGGATTTGTGCTTGGCATTCCACTAATACCACTAGGATTTTGAGCCCAACCTCTATTTACGACAATATCGTAATCTTGATACCAAAAAGCAGGTATAACATATTCTTTTTCACTTGGTGATTTAAAACGACCTTGTATTTTAAATTCCCGATAATCAAACGGGTTTAATTCAAGTTTTTTGTATTCCGAAGTATCAAATATTTGGAATTCAAGTTTTTCAAAAGCTTTAGGCTCTGATGTTATCAAACTTGTGCCTTCAATATATTTCACTTTTTCCTCCTCATCTGGTACATCTGGATTGTCGCGACAGCCAACCAGAAGTATCCCTACCAAAAGAACAAGCAATATTCGAATTGTCTTAACGGCCAATCGATCTGTCATCGCCAATTATCTCGTTATGTTCCTTTGCAAAATTAACTAATTCATCTACTGTCGTAAATGCAAGTGCTACGTAAGAATCCGCAGCACCATAGTAAATCGCGATTCTTCCAGTTTCTGCGTCACTTAATGTCGCACATGGGAAGGTTACGTTTGGTACAAAACCTACTTCTTCATATGGAGCTTCTGGTGTTAAGATGTAATTACCAGCTCGATATAAAACTTTAGAAGGTTCGTTAATATCTAGTATTGCAACACCCATGCTATACACAAAACCGTTGCAAGTATTTGTTACCCCGTGGTAAATAGTTAGCCATCCTTCATCTGTCTCAATAGGTGCAGGCCCGCCACCAATCTTTAGTGATTGCCACCAGCCGATACCACCTCTTGACATTACATGACGATGTTTACCCCAGTAAATTAAATCTTTACTTGATGATAAGAACACATCACCAAATGCTGTATGTCCACTATCTGATGGTCTACTTAACAATTTAAATTCACCATTAATTTTTCTTGGGAATAAAACACCGTTACGGTTAAATGGCAAGAAAACATTTTCTATTCTTACAAATGTTTTAAAATCTGTTGTTTTAGCCATGCCAAGTGTTGGCCCGTGTAAATCTGTACACCAAATAATGTAGTATACCCCCTCAACTTCAACAAGTCTTGGATCATATGCATAATATGGTTGCCAGTTTTGTCCATTCTCATCAACAAAATTTATTGGTTGATGTTCAATTTCCCAGTCAATACCGTTTTTACTTCTACCTAATCTTAAATGTGGTAAAGTTGCTGTTGTTTCAGCTCTAAACACTCCAATATATGCACCTTCGTAAGCTACAACTGCACTATTGAAAATACGCGCAATTCCAGGTACAGGATTTCTATTGATAATTGGATTGTTCGTATAACGCCATACTGGTCCATGATAATTTGCTGGTTTATCTTGCCAAGGCATTGTGCTTAAGTTACTTCCAATAATTTTTGCCATTTTTATTCCCCTTTAATTTGTTTATTCTTATTAATTAATTCAATTCTTTGTGCAGTACTATCTTGTGCACGATAAACTTCTGTTGGTGTATTAAATACATAATCAACAAGTTTTTCAATTGTTGTTGTTGCTACATGCATTCTTGTGTCCGATGACGCGTAGTAGATGTAAACATCTCGATCTTTAACTGCCCAACCATTAGAGAATACAACGTTTGAAACGTCACCAACTCGTTCATTACCAAAAGGTGCGATAAAATATCCACTTGGTCTTGCAATAACTTTTGTTAAATCATTTAAGTCTGTTGCAAACATATATAAAACGTATCTTAGACCTGCAGCTGTATTTCTTACGCCGTGTGCTAAATGAATCCAACCTTTATCAGTTTTAATTGGTGCCGGCCCTTGACCGTTTTTCAATTCATATACTGTATGGTACGTTTTTTCATGGATGAGTAGTTCTTTATCTACTTTGGCATCAACAATTGTTTTGCTTTCACCTAAATAAATTCCACCTTTAGAACCAACTTCGATAAATCCATCTTGTGGTCTTGTATAAAATACGTAATTCCCGTTTTTGAATTCTGGGTGTAAAACAACATTTCTTTGTTGGTCTGAACCAGTTTCTAAGTTCGCTAGCTTTTCCCATGTAATTAAATCTTTTGTACGAACTAACCCAACCATAGCTAAAGCTGTTGAAGTATCATCTGCACTTAAATCTTTTCTTTCTGCACAGTACGTTCCATAGATGTAACCATCTTCATGAAGCACTAAGCGCATATCATAACGATTCGTTTCTTCTTTATCAAAATCATCAAAATCAATGACTCTTTCAAATCTAAATTGGTCAATTCCTGTAGGGCTAGATGCAAGTGCAAAAATTGATTTTCGATCTGCACCTTCTAAACGTACAACGAGATAAAATTTATTGTTAAAATAAATAGCACCACTATTGAAGGTTGCATTGACCATTAGACGTTCCATAAAATAAGGATTTGAATTTTTATTGATATCAAATCTCCAGTCAATAGGAACATGATGTCTAGTAAGTACTGGATTTACATATCTATCGTAAATTCCATTGTAGGCTTTCCGGTCTATTTTATTTTTCTTTTTTAATAGTTTTTCTTGTTCTTTGACAAGGTGATAATATTTTTTATGTATCATTTCAATCCCCTTCTAAGTAGTTCTATAACTGCTCGTACACTGTGATATGGTTCTTTCCAACTTTCAGATATACCGCGGTTAAGAAGTTCAAAATTTTGATCATAACCCCAGAACCATTCACTGTTATCTCTTTTATCAACTAAGTAATCCATACAAAATTGATAAATTTGATCAACGGCTTCTCGATATTTTTCAATACCCGATTTTTGATATTGATTCATGAATCCAACCATAGCCTCAACTTGTGCCCACCAAATACGGTCATAATACGTAATACCGTTTATTTTTTCATTAATTAATCCCTTATCGGTAAGACCATTCATGTACACAGATTCTACAACATCTTCAATAATCGTATCCATTGAACTATCTTCGATATTTAATACTTCTTTTGAGCGATCAATTAACCAACATGTTTCAATGTCATGACCGTATGATTTTCCGTCAAAAGTTGGATTAAAATCTTTATCAAAGAACATATAGAAGGATGAATCTTTTTGATTATAAACAGTTTCTTTAAAACCTTTAATAAAGCCTTTAATTGTATGTTGTAATTTTTCTGTTGGTTTTACTAAATAAAGGTTTGTATAACTTTCAAGTAAATGTAACATCGTATTTGTTGTATACGGATATTTTTCTGGGTCACATGAAAGTAAGGCGTTTTTTTCTTCCTTCCATGTTCTTGAATTTTGTTCAGTATACATTAACGGTTTCATGGCCGTTTTTGATTCTACTAACTCAAATAACTTATAAGCTTCACTTGCAACATCTTCATCTTGTGTAGCCTGTGCATACTCACTTAATCCGTAAATAACAAACGCTTGTGCATAAACATGTTTCGTATCACTTATT
>Ga0209075_1002140_pt1 | contig 17688 bp, 12 predicted proteins | sample Stecom2011_FD_187523 | JGI IMG/M metagenome (GOLD analysis project Ga0209075, IMG submission 187523) | Agricultural soil microbial communities from Utah to study Nitrogen management - Steer compost 2011 (SPAdes) (version 2) | ecosystem: Environmental > Terrestrial > Soil > Agricultural land...
AAGAAACACATTACCTTGGATGAGATTGGAAGACGAATTGCCATTGGTGATTTCCAAGAGTTGAATGTAATTGTGAAAGGGGATGTGGATGGTTCTATTGAAGCACTATCTGATTCTTTATTGAAATTGTCTACAGAGCAGATTCAAGTGAATATAATTCACAAGTCAGTTGGACAAATTTCAGAGTCCGACATCATGTTAGCAGCTGCTTCTGATGCTATTGTTATTGGTTTCCAGGTTAGACCTTCTGTTAGTGCACGTAAAATTGCAGAACAAGAAGAAATTGATATTCGCTTGTATTCTATTATATACGATGCCATCGATGAGTTGAAATCTGCAATGGAAGGAATGCTTAAACCGAAAGTAGAAGAAAAAGTTACTGCTTCTATTGAGATTAGAGAAACCTTTAAAATATCAAAAGTTGGAACCATTGCTGGTTGTTTTGTATTAGATGGAAAAGTAAACAGAAACAACAAAGTGAGGATTATTAGAGATGGTGTGGTTGTTTATACTGGAGAGCTCGGTTCATTGAAACGTTTTAAAGACGATGTAAAAGAAGTGGGCAAAGGATATGAGTGTGGTTTGAATATTGCCAATTTTAACGACATTAAGGTTGGTGACATTATAGAGGCATTCGAAGAGGTGGAAGTGAAACAAAAGCTGTAACACTGCCTTAAATATAAGGTTATGAAAAGGGCAAGCGAGACTTGTCCTTTTTTGTTGAAAAGAAAGACGAAAAAGGCATACTTTTAAGTAAAGGATATTTTCAATATAAAAAAGGAGTAGAAATGAAGCATCGTTCGGGTTTTGTTAACATCATCGGTCATCCCAATGTAGGAAAATCTACCTTGATGAACCTATTGGTAGGAGAAAAATTGTCGATCATTACTCCCAAAGCGCAAACTACGCGTCATCGTATTTTGGGAATTGTAAACGAAGATAATTATCAAATCGTTTATTCTGATACCCCCGGAATTATTGAGCCAGCTTACAAACTACAAGAGGGGATGATGAAGTTTGTTTACAACTCATTAGAAGACGCTGATTTGCTGCTTTTAATGGTAGAGTGTGGACAAAAAAAGTTTGGGAATGAAGATTTATTAACTTTCTTAAAAGAGACGGAAATTCCGATTATCTTATTGGTCAATAAGATAGATTTGAGCGATCAAAGTATTTTGGAAGCACAATTAAAGCATTGGGCCGAAGTTTTTCCAAAAGCTGAGGTATTGCCAATTTCGGCATTACATAAATTTCAAATTGATGTACTAAAGAAGCGGATTGTAGAAAAACTACCCGAATGTCCACCCTATTATCCCAAAGATGCATTAACTGATAAGTCAGAGCGTTTTTTTGTGGAAGAGAAGATTAGAGAAAAAATTCTTTTGCATTACGAACAAGAAATACCTTATGCAACAGAAGTTGTGGTAGAATCTTTCAAAGAAGAAGAGGACATTATAAGAATTAGGGCCATTATTTATGTAGCAAGAGATTCTCAAAAAGGCATACTTATTGGGAAAGGAGGGCATAAATTAAAGGGAATTGGCATGGCGGCTAGAAAGGATTTAGAAATCTTTTTTGAGAAGCAGATATATTTAGATTTATTCGTCAAAGTGAACAAAGATTGGCGAAACGACGAAAAGCAATTGAAGCGATTCGGATATTTATAGGATAAAAAATGAGCAATATAGTAGCAATAGTAGGAAGGCCCAACGTTGGGAAATCTACGCTTTTTAACCGTTTGACAGAAAGCAGAAAAGCCATTGTTGACGAGGCAAGTGGTGTTACTCGCGATCGGCAATATGGCAAAGTAATTTGGGGTGGTCAAGAGTTTTCACTTATCGATACTGGTGGGTATGTAAAAGGATCAGACGATGTTTTTGAAGGAGATATAAGAAAGCAAGTTGAATTGGCCTTAGAAGAGGCCACTATTATTCTATTTGTGGTGGATGTAACCGTTGGAATTACGGATTTGGATGAGGCAGTTACCAAGTTTCTGAGAAAGAGTAATAAAAAGATTTTTGTGGTTGCCAACAAAGCAGATAACAATGCGAGAATTGCCGATGCCGCCGAGTTTTATTCACTTGGTTTAAGTGATACTGTTTATCCAATTTCCAGCATCAATGGAAGTGGAACAGGAGATTTGTTGGATGAGGTAATTGCTTGTTTTCCAAAAGCGGTTGAAGAGAGCATAGAAGACATTCCTAGAATTGCGATTGTTGGTAGACCAAATGTTGGGAAGTCATCATTTATAAACACCCTTATTGGCGAAGAGCGAAATATTGTTACCCCAATTGCAGGAACAACAAGAGATGCTATAGGAACTCGTTATAAAGCTTATGGCTTCGACTTTATGTTAACCGATACTGCTGGTTTACGAAAAAAAGGCAAGGTGGATGAAGACGTTGAGTTTTATTCTGTAATGCGAACCATTCGTGCAATTGAAAATTCTGATGTTTGTATTTTGCTGATTGAAGCATCTGAAGGCATGATGGCGCAGGACATGAACATCTTAAGGGTTGCTTTAAACAATCAGAAAGGTTTAATCATTATGGTTAATAAATGGGACTTGGTAGAAAATAAAGATGCCAATAGTATGAAAAAACTAAAAGGAAGCATCATTGAAAAGATTGCTCCTTTTACCGATGTGCCTATTATTTTTACTTCTGTTACAGAGAAGCAGAGAATATTTGATGTTTTAAAACAAGCGGTAGAAGTATATGAAAATAGGATAAAGAAAATTTCTACTTCCAAGCTAAACAAAGTGTTGTTGCCGATTATTGAAAACACTCCACCACCATCTGTAAAGGGGAAGTATATAAGAATTAAGTTCGTTTCGATGTTGCCAACCTACAAACCCACTTTTGTATTTTATTGCAATCATCCGCAATACATTAAAGAGCCATACAAGCGCTTTATAGAGAATAGAATACGGGAAAACTTTAATTATACTGGTGTGCCCTTGCAAATCTTTTTTAGAAAGAAATAAGGATAGTTACCGTTGAAGATCATAGGCTTTTCGTAATGTGCTGATAACAACAGTATGTTTAGGACAAACACAAAAGTCTCATTTCTTATTACATCCTAATGAAATTAGTTTTAATCCATTAAGTACAACAACAATAAATTCAAACTCTAATTCCTACATTGCTGGAAATAGCTTGTATGGGAAAGATGGGAATTTACTTTTCTATGTTCATGCTTGGTCAGTTTATGATGCAAATGATAATATTGTAGGGGGCTTGAGTGATTATTATAGTGGCAATGGGTCACAAGCTCCACATCACATACTATATAACGAAGTTCAACATGAAATTGCAATTGTTCCCTTTGAAGAGGAATGCAAGTATTATGTTATTTATTTAAACACAGGTTCAGAAGATGGAAATCCGGGGAATAATTTGCATCAGGCATTGATGTATTCTATTGTTGAGACTTCCGGAAGCTCAGTCACAGTTACCTCAACCACCGGAAGCGACCCTTCGCAGTTAATTGATCGCTTTGACAATAGTATTTTAGGCGGTATTGCTGTATCTCCAAAACTATTAGATGGTCAACGATTTTTATTTTGCGTTGCTGGAGGTGAAGTCAATCGATATAAAATTTCGAATCAAGGAATATTTTATGAATCTACGATTGCAATCTTTGATGATTTTGAATTAAGATTTAATCCTGATATAACAGAATTAGAATTATTTTGGAATGTAGATGAAGATGGTTTTGAAGCAAAATTAGGCTGGGGCATGTTAGCGCCAAACCATGATGGTAATGTAAGGGCAGTTACAGTAGATTTAGATCAAAATGGGGATAATATTGGGCATATAGTGCATGAATTTCAAGGATTGAGAAATATCGTAGGTTTTGAATTTGCTCCAAACAACAGCGATTTGTTTTTTATTTCAGCAATGGATAATAGTTTTAATCAAGGAGTTTATTACAAAGATGGTTCTAATCCATATCAAATGGTTAGTAATTCAACTGATTGCTGGTCTCATATAGAATATGGCAGGGATGGGAGAATGTATGTGGCAGATAATAATGGTGATTTGAAGTACTTTGCACCAACAGCTTCATCTCCAGCTGTGAGTAGCTCCGGAATAAGTATAAATAGTGACGATAATCATGGAGCGGTTGGTTTAATTCCAAAATTCTATACACTACCGGATCAGATAGATGGAGTAGATAATGTTTTTGATGCAGCTTACAATAATATTGAAAGTGATTTTACAATGGCGAATGATTTTTTTGAATGGCTATTACCAACGGTATATGGTTCATCATTACCTTATTTCAATATTTGCGAATCAATGACTTTAATAGGTTATGCAAACAATGCAGTTGAGTATCGTGTAAGTTTATATCAGTTGGATGCGAATGGAGATACGCTACCTACACTAAGCCAGCCTTGGCTACCATTTATTAACCAAAATATAAAACACATACCCTTTAATACCAATTACGACCATTTAATAGATATTATCAATGATGGAAAATACATGATAAAAGTAGAGGTTAAAAATGCCTGCGGAGTGACGGATACCAAAGTAGGGTATTTTGAAGTGATTCCACCAAACTATTCCACTATTCCTATTACCATTAATGGAAGTGCGCCAAATAACAGCTTGCCTACTTCTACACCCTTTAATATTTATTCTTGTAGCACACAAGTTGCATTGTTGAACGATAATGGCTGGAATGCACATTCTTATAAAGTAACTTTGCAAAGTGTTACTTCATCTGGAGTACCTACTTCTAGTTTAAACACCAGTACAAATTGGGAATTAAACTTTAGTGCCATTGCAGACTTAAAAAACCTACCCGCCCCTAACGGCACTTGGCTCACCAATGCTGCAAATACAGGATATTACAAAGTTACACTTGATGTTGGTTACGATTGTAATGGTGATGGAATGCGTGATGTTTTGCAAAATTATGATGGATATTTTTATTTAGAACAACCACCAAGTCAACCTTCTATTGCATTATTAGTGTCTGATACTTCATTGCAATACGACACACAAGGCAATCCAACAATCAGAACTAACGAAGATTGTAACTCTAAAAGTGCAACACTAATGTGTTCAGCTCCTCAAAATGGACCGGAATGGATAGCAGGAATAGGAACTTTTGGGCAATACAACATTGAGCAATACTCTAGAAAAATTGAGCAAGTTAATTGCAGTGATGGACTAAGCCCTGTGTTAATTTACCAAGATCCGTATCCTATCATTGTAAGTCCAAATCAAACTGTTGTTAGTGACAAATTAAATGTTATAAATATTAATGGAAGCCAAGGTTATTTTGCTGATCCTAATAAAGTGGGGAATTGTTACAAATTAACCATAACAGTTTATAATGTTTGCGGTTCGGCTAGTGATTATAGTTTTTTTGAATTAGACAGTAGATTATATAGAAAAAAGAAGCAATCATTTGAAAATAATAAACTTGAAGAATATCAAAATAATACAGTAGAGTTTTACCCAAATCCGGTTAATGATAGAATTACCCTTGAAATGGAACACAGCCAAGACTTTGCTTTTTCGGCAACAATTTATGACCTAAAGGGAAAAAGAGTTCAAAAAGTCTATCAGAATAAATCTTTTGCTAAAGGGAAACATATCACAATTGTTAATTTAAATAGATTGAGTAGTGGAATTTATTTTATTGAGTACTCTATGAATGGACACATTAAAAGACAAAAAATCATTAAACAATAAATTTTTACTTTTCATATAACATCAGCTGAGTTTGTTCGTTAATAAACGCAGTTGATGTTTTTTATAAATGAAGTATTTATTTTCTATAATTACCTTATTATTTTTTTGTGCGGGTGCTTTTTGCCAAAACTTAGTTAAGGACCCTGGCTTTGAGTTACAAACGGATACAAATCTGACAGATTGTTTTGGAGGTATAGATACGGCTACCTTACAAAGTAGTCAAGGCTTTTTTAGATATCCCAAGAATTTAAAATACTGGCATTCCCCAGCTTATGCTTTAAGTGGGTATGCTCCTAATAATTGCCCTAAACTAAAAAATGCTTGGGGTCCACAATCGCCTTATGAGGGAAAAGCTAAGGCAAAGCTTACCGTTTATGCTTATGGTTATGCACACCAAATCCCTTGGCAAGATGAACGTAAAAATGTAAGGAGTTATTTACAAACTCAATTAATAAACAAACTAAAAAAAAATACAAAATATAAAGTCTCTTTTTATGTCAGCCCTACTTATACTCTAAGAGATACATCTTATACTTTTTATTATGCTTCTTCAAATATAGCTGCCCTATTATCAACCGACCGTCCAACTGCATTCAATAATCCAAATGTTGACACCAATGTAGTTATTCATAGAAACCCACAAATTAAAAATCATCCCGATAGTATTCTGGAGGATACCTCCAAATGGCATAAAGTCTGTGGTATTTTCCAAGCCGAAGGTGGAGAAGAATGGCTAACCCTTGGAAATTTTTTACCGGACTCTTCTACAACTTTAAGAGCCTTAAATATACCCTCAGATTCTGGAATTTTTTTTAAACATAGCTGGTATTATATTGATTTAGTCACCGTAGAACCCATCAAAAACATCAATCCAAATGGTAGTCGAGATACAGTAGTTTGTACGCCTAATGGCTTAACAAAAAGCTTAACCGCTCGCTCAGGCGCATCCTTTTATCATTGGAGTACAGGTGATACAACAGCAAGTATTGTAGTAGATAGCATTGGCACTTACTGGTTAAATGCAGATTACGGTTGTGGGCTAGAGTCAGATACTTTTAAAATTATACTACATGATTCTTTGTCCTTGCAGTTGGGCGCAGACACTTCCCTTTGTGAAAGCGTAGATTCAATCCAAATTAATGCTCCATTGGGCTTCAACGAATACCGTTGGAATACTGGAGATACAACTGCTAATATTTGGGTAAAACAAAGTGGAATTTATAAGGTAGAAGCTGCTTATTTGTGCGATACTTTATATGATAGCATTCAAGTAATTTTCAATCCCAAACCTCCACCACCTATTGTGTCCGATACCGGATTTTGTTTAGGAGATACCGTGCAATTAAGTGCAAAAGGACAAAACTTATTTTGGTATGATTCATTGCAAGACCAATCTCCAAAAACAACTGCTCCTTGGTTGTACAATTCATCGGTAGAAACGAAACAATTTTGGGTTTCTCAAAGCATCAACAATTGTGAAAGTGATTTGACAACTTTTACTGTAAATACAGAAGAACCTACGGCTGCTTATTTAGGTTCTGATACCGTTTTATGTGGTATAGATAATTTTGAAATTGGTCAAACTGCTAAAAATAGTTGGAGATATCTTTGGAATACAGGAGATACAACAGCTAAAATCAATGTTAGTAAGAGTGGAACCTATTGGTTACAAGTTTCAAACTTTTGCAATACTTCATCCGATACTATTCAAATTGATTTCAATCCAATACCTTCTTCTCCTCAGGTACAAAACCTAAGCTATTGTGATACTGTGTTGTTGAATACGGATTCATTGAAAGTAAAGGGGCAAAATTTACTTTGGTATAGCAGTGCAAGTGATAATTTAGGCAAAGCAAATGCTCCTATTCCACAGCCACTTGTGACAGGAGATTATCGTTTTTTTGTCAGTCAAACCGTAAAGGGTTGCGAAAGTAAAAAAGCTTCTTTTGAGCTAACTATTGTGAGCAAGCCAAGACCTACTTTAACTCGGGATACAACTATTTGTGAAGGAGAAAGCATTCAATTGGATGCTTATTTTCCAGCAGCAAGCTATCAATGGAGTACCGGAGATACAACGGCGAGTGTTTCTGTAGATCGTTCTGGAGTCTATGTTGTAAGCTTAGGTAATCAATGCGGAATCACTATTGATTCAATATCTCTTGAATTTGAAGATTGCGAGACCAAGATTTTTATTCCCAACGCCTTTTCTCCTAATGGTGATGGGGTAAATGATGTATTTTCACCAAAAGGAGAGAATTATACGGTAATGCAAATCAGCATTTTTAACCGTTGGGGAGAGCAAATCTATCAAACCAATACTTCATTTTGGGATGGTAGAATTAATGAACAAAAAGTTCAAGAAGGGATTTATATTTACTTAATTACCTATCAAGATGCTGCGGGACAACAGAAACATTTAAAAGGAACACTGTCCATACTATATTAAGTTAGTGAAGTTTGATTGTATTTTCTGCATTTAGCTACTAATATTTAATCTACTTTCCTCCAAGTATGCAAGAATCAAGGGCTTATTTAAATATAAAGCCACTATTGAAAGTTAGGCATCAGTATTTTAACAATCTACAATCCAAAAGCTGCTTTTACCTTATCCACATAATTCAACTCTTCCCATGGGAATAGCTTTACTTTCATTTTTACTTCTTGTCCACTGGCTGATTTAAAAACCTTTTCAACTTCCTCACATTGTCTTCCCATATGTCCGTAAGCTGCAGTTTCTTTATAGATAGGCGTACGAAGGTTAAACCTTTGCTCAATTGCATAAGGGCGCATGTCAAAAATTTTCATCAACTTTTTAGCAACTTCTCCATCTGTATAATCAACTTTTGAAGTGCCGTAGGTATTAACATAAAGGCCCATAGGTTCTGCTACACCAATGGCGTATGCTACTTGTATCAAAATTTCATCTGCCAAACCAGCGGCAACAACATTCTTTGCGATGTGTCGTGTAGCATAAGCTCCAGAACGATCCACTTTGCTCGGATCTTTGCCTGAAAAAGCACCACCGCCATGAGCTCCCTTGCCACCATAAGTATCTACGATAATTTTTCTTCCAGTCAAACCACTATCGCCATGCGGCCCACCAATTACAAAAATTCCTGTAGGGTTAATGTGGTATTTGATTTGATCGTCGAATAAATGCGCTGCTTCTGGAAGCTTTGCTTTTACTCTAGGAATCAAAATTTCAATAATGTCTTTGTTAATGCGCTCGAGCATAACCTTTTCTTCATCAAAATCATCGTGCTGAGTAGAAACAACAATTGTAGCAATGCGCACAGGTTTGTTGTCACTGTTATACTCTATGGTAACTTGAGACTTTGAATCTGGTCGTAAATAAGTGATTTCATCATTCTCTCTTCTTAAGACAGCCAATTCTTTTAAAATCACATGAGAGATTTCTAATGGAAGTGGTATGTAGTTGGCAGTTTCATTGGTAGCATAACCAAACATCATACCTTGGTCACCTGCACCTTGGTCTTCTTTGTTTTCACGTTCAACACCTTGATTAATATCGGGAGATTGTTCGTGAATTGCAGAAAGCACACCACAACTATTGCCATCAAATCTGTACTCACCTTTATCGTAGCCAATGCCATTGATTACTTCCCTTGCAATTTCTTGCACATCTAGGTAAGCATTGCTTTTTACTTCACCTGCTAAAATTACTTGGCCAGTGGTTACGAGAGTTTCACAAGCAACCTTTGAGTTTTTGTCAAAAGCGAGAAAATTATCGATAAGTGCATCTGATATTTGGTCTGCAATTTTATCCGGATGCCCTTCGGATACCGACTCTGATGTAAATAAGTATGACATGTTTTTTTAATTTTTGGATTGGCTAAAGTAAGCAATGCAATGAAAACTTATGCTGTTTCAGCCTGTTTTGTTAATTGTTTGAAAATATCTTCAAGTTTAGTTTCCTCATTTTGAAGGCTTAAAATGGATAAATTATTTGCCTCGGCAAGCTTAAACAAAGCAGCTTGAACTTTGGCTCCTTTCTTAGCCTCAATCTTATAAGTGTTTTCTTTTATTTGCGTGGCAAACAATACTTTTTCTATCTGCTCAAGTTTGTTTTTGGAGATTTCACCACTAAAGTGAACGATAAAAATATCATTTTCAGTAAAGAGTTTCGACATATTCTCTACTTTTTCATTGGCTACAATCTTTCCCTTATTGATAATGATAACCCTATCGCAAATTGCTTCTACTTCTTGCATAATATGCGTAGAAAGCATGACTGTTTTTTTAGCACCAATTTCTTTTACTAATGCCCTTATTTCTTCTAGCTGATTTACATCAAGACCTGTAGTAGGTTCATCTAAAATCAACACTTCAGGATCGTGCAACAAAGCCTGGGCCAGGCCAACTCTTTGTTTATAACCTTTAGAAAGTGCATCAATCTTTTTATTTTGCTCTAATTCTAAACCAACTTGGGCAATAATTTCATCTACCTTTTTTCGCCAATCTTTAATTTTAAAGATGCCGCAAATAAAATGCAAATATTCCCGAACATACATGTCGTAGTATAACGGGTTGTGTTCTGCCAAATAACCTATTTTTTTCTTTGTTGCTATTGGAGAAAGTTGAACATCAATGTCACATACTTTTACTTTTCCACTAGTTGGCGGTAAAAATCCTGTAATGATTTTCATCATGGTAGATTTTCCCGCTCCATTTGGACCTAAAAAACCAACAATTTCTCCAGGCTTCACTTCAAAGCTTACATTATGTAAAGCTTTTTGTTTGCCGTATATTTTGCTGACATTTTCTACTAAAATCGACATGAAAGTTAAGGCGTTATATTGCCGCACGAATTTACTAATTTTAGATGTTCTAAAACAGTGTAAGATTGGAAGGAATTGTAGTAAAATCTACCGGTAGTTGGTATGAGCTGGAAACAGCTGATAAAGAACGCCTAATGGCTAGACTTAAAGGGAAGTTTCGTTTGAAAGGACTAAAGAGCACAAACCCTATTGCCGTTGGCGATCGGGTGGCTTTTGATAGAGAAGGGGATGAAGGGGTGATTACAAAAATTTTTCCTCGCAAAAATTACATTATTCGCCGTTCTATAAACCTATCCAAACAAGTTCAAATTCTTGCCGCCAATGTCGATCAACTATTTTTACTCATTACTTTAAAAAGTCCACAGACTTTTTTAGGATTTGTTGATCGTTTTTTAATGGGTGCAGAGGCTTATCGAATCCCGACGATACTGCTGTACAACAAAACTGATCGGTTGAATACAGCCGAAGAAAAAAACGAATTGAAAAGATGGAAATCAATTTACGACAAAACGCCTTATGAACAGATGGAGATTAGCGCGAAAACAGGAGTTGGGGTGGAGGAAGTAAAGGCAAAAATGAAAGGTAAAACTTCTATTTTTGGAGGGCATTCTGGAGTGGGTAAAACTACCTTAATCAATAAAATAGCACCTGGGCTAGATTTGCCAACTGCTGCAGTATCTGAGCGGCATCATAGTGGTAGGCATACCACAACTTTTGCAGAAATGTTTCAGCTAGATTTTGGGGCGAGAATTATCGATACTCCAGGAATAAAAGGCTTTGGAAATGTGAATTTGGAAAAGGAACATTTGGCACATTATTTTCCCGAAATGCGAAGCAGGATGGACAATTGTAGGTTTAGCAATTGCGTGCACATTAACGAACCTGGTTGTGCGATAAAAGAAGCTGTTGTTGATGGAAAAATTGCGGAAAGCAGGTATTTTAATTATGTTTCGATTTATGAAGATGATGATAGTGAGACCTATCGACAAAAAGGTTATTGATAAAAGAAAAGTAAGTGTATGCGTTTAATTATTCAAAGAGTAAAAGAAGCGAAAGTAGAGGTTTCGGAAAAGGCAGTTGGCGAAATTCAAAAAGGTCTACTGCTGTTTGTTGGCATAGAAGAAGCAGATAATATGGAAGATGTAGAATGGCTGGCGAGGAAGGTAATCAACATGAGGATTTTTAATGATGAGCAAGGACAGATGAATCATTCTATTCAAACTGTTGGTGGAAATATTTTAGCAGTAAGCCAATTTACTTTACATGCTGCTACTAAAAAAGGGAACCGACCTTCTTTTCTTCGTGCTGCAAAACCAGAATCAGCTGAGCGTTTGTATGAACAATTTAAACTTCAGTTAAGCGCACTCCTCGGAAAAACAATTGAATCAGGAGAGTTTGGGGCAGACATGCAAGTAAGGTTAATTAACGATGGACCAGTAACCATCTTTATAGATTCAAAAAATAGAGAGTAGAATAAAAATCCTTTTGTCAAGCTTGCTTTATAAGCTCAAAATAATTTTTGGATTTCAAACATTAAAACTATAAAGATGACAATTACCGAAGCACAACAATTGGTTGACAAGTGGATTGAGAAACACGGCATTCGCTATTTTAATGAATTGACGAATATGGCCCAACTAACGGAAGAAGTTGGAGAAGTAGCACGCATTATTTCCCGACGTTATGGTGAGCAATCTGAAAAGGAAAATGATAAAAAGTTAGACCTGGGCGATGAATTGGCAGATGTGCTTTTTGTTGTGATTTGTTTGGCCAATCAAACTGGGGTTGATTTGAATGAGGCATTGCGCAAAAATATTCTTAAAAAAACCAAGCGAGACAGTCAACGCCATAAAGAGAATAAGAAACTTCAATAAGTGTACTATATTTAAAAGTGAAAAATACTTTTGCTCTTATGGCTAATCAATTGAAGTTGGAAGAGGCTATTTCTTTTTAACCATTCTTTATTATTAATGTGTTTTGACAGCACTATTTAATGCAATAATTCTCATTAAAAAACTACATTTGTATTTATTAAAGTGGGGTGCTTGTCATTAATTGGCAGGCTGAGATGACACCCAAGCACTTATTGTGCTGTACCTGATCCGGATAATACCGGCGTAGGGATTTTATAAAGCTAAATTGCATACTGCAATCTTATCCTTTGCTCATCCTCCCCCCATCTTTATTGAAGAAGAATATAAAATGGAAGAAGGATTTTTTTCACATATTACTTGGATGCAAGCTGTTGGTACTGCTTTTGGGATTACCCAGGTGCTTTTGGCAAGAAAAAACAATGTCAACAATTATTTATTTGGCATTGTCTCTATCTTAATTGCAATTTGGGTTTTATACCAAACCAAACTTTACGGAGATATTTTATTGAGCCTTTACTATCTTGTAATGAGTATTTATGGGTGGTTTTATTGGAAATTTGGCAAACAAAGAAGCGAAGCCCCAATTGCTTATTCAACTAAATCAGAGCAGTTAAAAGCTTTGGGAATAACGATTGTAAGTTTTGGATTGTTGGCTTATTGGTTAAAGTTTCACACGAATTCAGATGTTCCATACTGGGATGCAATTACCTCTGCATTTGCATGGGCGGGTATGTGGCTGATGGCCAAACGAAAAATTGAAAATTGGGTTTATTTAAATGTTAGCAACCTTATTTCAATCCCTTTACTTTTTTATAAGGAATTATACATTTATGCGGCTTTGACTATCTTTTTGTTTGTCGTTGCAATTTCAGGATACATAAAGTGGGCAAAAATTATTAAAAATGAAGATGAAAAGAGAGCTGAATATTCAACAACTTAGGAAAAACTGTCTTAATGCAACTATTTTTTCTACTGAAACCTTAGCGTGGATTGCCAAAGAGAATTTGTGGAACATTTGGGTGCCAAAATCTTATGGTGGTTTAGAAATGCCATTAGAAGAAGGACTGAAAAAGTTGAAATCACTAGCTTTTATTGATGGAAGTTTGGGTTGGACCATTACACTTTGTAGTGGGGCGAATTACTTTGTTGGAAATTTAAAAAGGGAAGTTGGTCAAGAAATATTTAAATCAGTACAAGAACACATTTGTTTTGGAGGCAGTGGGGGCACCTTTGGAACTGCAGAAAAAGTGGGGAGCAAATATAAAATAAGTGGATGTTGGCATTATGCAACTGGAGCACCATATCTTTCGCACTTTACCTTAAATGCCAAGATAATTGAAGGTGGGAAACAAATGAAAAATAGAGATGGCTCACCATTAATCCTATCTTTTGTTATTCCACGTGATACAGTTCAAATTATAGAAGATTGGAATACGATGGGACTTTGTGCTACAGCTACACATTCATTTGATGTAGATGAGCTGTGGGTAGATGAAAAGTTCAGCTTTGTTTACAATCGTTTTTATTTAGAGCAAGCAATCTTTAAAATTCCATTTGCAGTTTTTGCAGACTTAACCCTTTGGGTAAATTATGTGGGTATGGGAGAGCATTATCTTGAAAAAGCGAAAAAAATTCTCTCTTCTGAGAAGCTAGAGAACTTGTCTAAAGTGATTTCATCAGCCAATGAACAAATATTTTCTCTAGCAGAAGAGATTGAAGAAAAGATAGCTGTGAAATCTGTTTTTACGGAAACGTATAATCTTTCAATACATGCAAAAGCAGTTGACTCTGTTCAGAAGCTAACCACCTCTATTGTGGGAGTATATCCGAATTTAGGAATAAAGGCAAGTCGAAAAAATCAAGAGTTAAATCAAATTTTCCGAGATTACTTCACGGCTACACAACATCATATTTTTGCCGATAGGTAGTTTTAAGCAGAATAATAAAGCATTAAGTGCTTGGAATTACCATTAATTGAAGGAGGTGTTAAGTCTATATTTCTATTATTTTTGTTAATTCACGCACCACTATTAATTGTATGAAAACAACCCTCTGGACTAGAGCTTTATTGCTATTTACTATAATAAATGCACTTCAGTTAAATTTAAAGGCTAGCAATACTTTAGGTGTCGATTTAGTTGATAAGGCGGATAGCTTAATAGAAGCAGCCAGCTATGGTGATGCTATATTGCTTTTGGAAAGGCTTATCATAGAAAATACAGTTAAAGAAGAAACACTTGAGTACTTACAAAGTAAGCTTCATTATATAAAAGGCTTAAGGAGCTCGAATGAAGCAGATTATTTAGCTGCAGCTAAAAGCTTTAACAAGGCAGTTGAAATTGGAGTAAAATTAAAAGCTGTAAACCATGTCAGTTACTTAAAAGCATTGTACACTAGTTATTATCATTCTTTGGCTTATTTAGGAGATTGGCAGGCTGCGCTTGAAGTTTGTGAAGATGGACTAAGTCGCATTGACTCTGTATTAATGGGTAAGGCTCGTGCAGATTATATTTATGATTTGGCTTACCTTAATGACCAACTGGGAAATTATGCAATAGCTATTGAACATTACGAAGGCTCAATAGAAGAATTGAATAAACTAGAAGAAAAGCATTATTTTGATGTTGGATTAGCATACAACAACCTCAGCACAAACTACAAGTTAATGGGTTTTTTTTCGGCGAGACTGCATAGCTTAGAAGAAGCGAAAAGGTATTGGGAAATGGACGCTGCACATATCGACTATGGTTATTTCTTAACGGTTTATGCTAATCTTTTAAAGGTTTATATAGAATATGGCAATCTTGAAGCAGCAAAAGAGATGCTTTTAAAGGTTGATTCTACACTGTTAATAAATAGCCCTACTATAACACAGTTGATTAGTCAGCACAGACAACATGTTATATATTATACAGCAAACAATGAGCTTGTTAAGGGAATGGCTCGAATGGATGTTTTTTTTGACTATTATAATAGTTTAAGCAAATCGGACAAAAAAGCAAATCATCCACATCTACTTGCAGGCATTCAAAGCTTAGTTCATTATTTATTACTAGAAAATGACTGGAAGGCAGCAGAAAGACTTTTAAAAATAGGATTAAAGATAGCTCATGAATACGAGAGCCTTTACTATCAGATGGCTTTTTATTCTGAATACTCAAAAGTTGCAGAGCTGAGGGGAGAATCTCCTGAAGCAGTAATTCATTTTTTAAACCAGGCATTAGCGATAAATAATAAGACAAATATCGGACAGGAAAATTTACTCACACTTAATTTGAGAAAAGCCCATCATTTTCAAATAGCTGGAAAATTAGATAGTAGCAAAAATTATATTCTTCAGGCCTTTAATTACCTTGACTACTTTAGTGATAGCACAATTTCAAATCTTGATAAGGAACATTTTGAAAAACAACATAGCATGTATATTATTAATGCACTGCTAGATGCAGCTAGGATGTATCAGGCTATTTATGAGTCAACCAATAGGATCTCTGATATTAAACTAAGCTTTAAATTGTATGAATTGGCCGCAAATGTATTTGATTTATATTATCAAAAAGGGAGCTACAATGCATCGCTTAATCACATTAATAAAAATATCCAAGAGGGGGTTTTTACTACCCTGAGTTTATTAGGATCGCCCATTAGCGTCGAATTGCTTGATCTTATTGAGAAAAACAACAGTCAGGTGCTTCGGAAAGAGTTTGAAGCCAAGCAAAAGCATTTTACACAAGTGCCCGCAGAATTATTGAACAAGAGAAACTTGCTATTGGCGCAGCTGAATAGCTTAAACATCGTACTTGATAAATTTCCTGACTCAATACTAATTACCAACAAGAAGCATGAAATTGATTCAAAAATTAGAATTATTACTGCTGAAATTCAAAGTCTTGATTCACAGTTTGATAGGCTGTACGCTACTGAGTTAACAATTGCAGACATTCAAGAGATGTTAGAAGACCATGAATTGATTGTCAAATATTTTCAAGGTTATAACAACTCTTTTGCCTTGCTAATTAGTCGAAACTCAATCGAATTAAAGGAGCTTGGAAGTCGCTCCAAAATTGATACAGCCGTTGTTCAATATCATCAAAAAATTCAAGAATTGGCAATTGACTATGTGCCTGCATCTATTACTTGTTATGAACTAACAATAGTTCCTTTTGAAGAGCAATTAAAGCAGTACGACCAGTTAGTAATTATTCCTGATGGCAAGTTGAATTATCTGCCGTTTGAGTCGCTTAAAGCATCTGAAAATTCCGACTTTTTAGTTTTTACACATGAGATAAGTTATAGTCCTTCCCTAGCACTTTGGTATTTAACCAATCATGCACATTTAATAACAGCCAATGACAATAAGAAGTTAATTGCAGCCTTTGCGCCAAACTATTCCGATAAATACTATAACAATGTTAGAGCTAAAAATAGTCACGGTAGATTAAATGACATTAAAGGGGCAGCAATTGAAGCGCAGTCAATTATAGAGAACTATGGAGGTGATCTATACTTTAAGGAAAAAGCAACCAAGTGGAAGTTTATCGAGCAAAGTAACAACTATCAAATCTACCACTTGGCGATGCATACCATTTACGATGATGAAGAGCAGAAAGATTCAGAATTGGTTTTTCAGAATGAGGAAAAATTAGGATTCAATGAGCTATATGCTTTGCATTTCCCAGCTGAATTGGTTGTATTAAGTGCATGTAATACGGGGGTTGGTCAACTAAAAGCAGGCGAAGGTATGCAAAGCTTGTCCCAAGCACTTAGCTATGCTGGAGTGCGTTCTTCAGTTTACAGTTTGTGGCCTGTTCCGGATAAAGAAACGGCTCAAATTATGCAGGTGTTTTACCAAAACCTAAAGTCAGGAGGTGCTAAACGTACAGCACTTGCTGAAGCCAAAAGAGCGTTTATTAATAATAATACATTATATGCGCATCCGTACTTTTGGGCTGGCTTTGTATTGCAAGGCAAACAGAGCCCAATTGAAATGGATTCTTACGGTTGGTATTATTGGATTGGTATTATTTTGTTAGTAGCATTGATTTTTAAAATAAGGAAGTTTAAGGCGAACTAATTTAGAGTTTCAATTATTTTTGTAGCCGGCTTGCTCAAACTGTGGTTTGAGTTAACTACTTTATTGAAGTAATTGATTGCCTCTTCTTTATTTTCTAGCTTGAGGTAAGCTAGAGCCAAGTACCAATTTGAAACTATTTCAAAATCAGCATTGTCCCAATACTTCTTTTGTTCTAACTGTTGAATAGCGGTTTGAAAGTCACCATTTCCAAGCGAAGAAACTGCTGA